>JAEEGL013406588.1_pt1 | contig 25271 bp, 19 predicted proteins | sample 9134231 | NCBI WGS metagenome assembly JAEEGL01 (sample SAMN16246548, study PRJNA631951) | gut metagenome | biome: gut microbiome; feature: rumen; material: fiber-attached | host: Bos | place: Iran: Karaj | collected 2018-10 | reverse complement strand
GGCGACCAGGGTGAGAAAATGCTCAAGCTGTTCCAGAACAACGACCTGCTGCGCCCCACCATCTTGACCACGTCGCAGAAACTCTCGACGGGCGTCGATGCCCGCAACGTGCGCAACATCGTGCTGATGCGCCCCGTGGATAACATCGTGGAGTTCAAGCAGATCATGGGACGCGGCACCCGCCTGTTCGACGGAAAGTACTTCTTCACGCTCTACGACTTTGTGGGCGCGTCCAAGAATTTCCAGGACCCCGAGTGGGACGGAGACCCCTTCTGCCCCGTGTGCGGCAACTACCCGTGCTCCTGCCATCAGAAGCCTCCCAAGCCATGCCCCGTGTGCGGCCAGATTCCGTGCGCGTGCCCGCCGCCACCGCCCCCCGAGCCATGTCCCATTTGCGGCCATCTGCCCTGCACCTGTGGCGGCAGCGGAAAGCCCAAGAGCACCGTTATCGTGAAGCTTTCGCCGCTGCGCAGCCTGACGTTGCTGCAGACCCATTGGGAGGAGCGCGTACAGTTCGGCGACGAACTCATCACCATCGAGGAATATGTCAAGCGCCTGTTCGGCGAGTTGCCCAAGTTCCTGGATGGCGTGGATGACTTGCGCGAGCGTTGGGCTAAGCCCGAGACGCGTCAGCAACTGCTCAACCTGCTGGAGCAATCGGGCTTCCAGGAAGAAAAACTCAACCTGGTGCGCCGTTTCCTGCAGATGGAGCAATGTGACATGCTCGACGTGTTGAGCTATCTGGCCTATAACACCACACCTCTCGACCGCCAGCGCCGTGCCGACATCATCCGCGCCGAGATGAAAAAATCGGCGACACAGCCCGAACAAGATTTTGCAGACTTTATCCTCAAACTGTATGTGCGTAACGGCTTCAAGGAGTTGGGTAATGACAAACTCAGCACGCTCATTGACATGAAGTACCATTCCACAAGCGACGCTAAAGCACAGCTCGGCATGGAAATCCCCCAGATCAGGAATTTCTTCCTCGATTTCCAGCACGAACTCTACAACGGCCCCGCCGTCAACGCCGCCACTGCGTAAGAAATCAGGGACGCCAGCGATGGCGTGTTCTGAAGAACTACGAATTACACGAATTTGTCGGAAGGCGGTGGTGAGTGGCGCTCTACGAGGCTCTTTTGACCCGATACTTCAATCATCAAGTGGCGTGGTTCTTTGATCCACTTGCATGGCGTTTATTCACAAAATAGGATTTCCGACCTGATCAGCTTCTTTGAAGCAATTACAACGCCTCGGAAAAAACACGAATAAAAAGCTTTTTGACATGGCGCTGGCAGTGGCATTGATTTACCTTTGCATCAGTAAGGGACAAAATGTGCTTTTAAGTTTCTTTATCATTTCCGCACCACCCCCTTTCAATCGTCGCAAACAAAAACGATATTGAAAACCAGTGGGTTAGGAAAATGGAGTTCAAAACGCCCCATTGCTTTTTGACGGAATTTGGCGGGCTCGCGCCCGCCGAGCAGGGAGCGCGGATGCCAATTGAAATTTTAGCGCCTTAGCGGCTTAGCGTGAGGACTTCGGTCTTGAACTGCGAATTACACGAATTTCTCGGCTGGGGTGGTTAGAAGCCTCTGACGGCTTCGCTGTGCTGTTGAAATTTCATGTAGGCTTCGCGGGTTGCCTCGTCCATCTTGGATTCTTGGTTATATAGGCTGGAACTCAAGAAGTTGAGACTTTTGAAGAGTTCGGTGTCTTCTTCGCCGAAGGGTTGGTTGCCGTGTGCCACTTCAATCACGCCGTTGCGAATTGTCTTGATGTCGTATTTCTGTTCGAAGTAGGTGAGCAGGGCCTCGACCTGAGCGACAGCCTTGACGAAGAAGGTTGGGTCGGCAGTATAGTCATCGTCACTGAAGACTTGACTGCTGAGGGCCTCGATAACGGCCTTGTCGAAACCGGGCGCCTGGGCAGTCCCCTGGGCGATGGCAGTGCTCTTGGAGCCCAAGAACAGCATCACTGCAATGATGGTGAATAAACGTAAGAGTTTCATTTGTGATGAGATGAGTTAATATCGGTCAATAGATGATTTCTTGTCAGATCGGGTTGGCACCCAGCATGCGCAGGATGGCGGTGAGGCGGTCGGAGTGGTCGCCGCGCACGATGACGTGGTGGTTGCCGATGCTGCGCTCCAGGAAGTAGTCCAGGGGCTGGTCGAGGCGCAGGTGCAGCTGGGTGCGGCACATGTTGGGGTTAGTGGTGCACTCGAGCAGTTGTGCCTTGCTGATGAAGCAACGCTCCATGCCCTTGCCGCCGCACTTGACGACGGTCATGTCCATGGGGTCGAAGATGCCCTCGACGGCGACACCGCTCAACGACTCGTAGTGGTCGCGCACGATGTAGCGGTCGGTCATCGCGGGGGCGATGGTGCAGTGGGCAAAGACCATCTCGTGGGCGGCGTTGTCCAGAATCTTGGACGGGTTGGCCATGAAGGTCATCTCGCCCGTGGCGGCCTGCACGGCAAGCATGGTGAGCAGCGTCTGCTCGTCGCCCTCGCAGCCGGCGGGAATACCCTCCTGGTTGAGCAGTGCCAGCGCCACGCAACCTGTGGTGCGGGTGGTGGGGATGAGGTCGAAGCAGTTGAGGGTGAAGGCGTCGAGACGGTAAAGCTCCACGATGCCTTTTACCGAACGGTAGAGGCGCATGGCCTTGACGACCTCGTCGCGTGACGGCTCCTTGACACCAACGGCCTTGCTGATGAACTCATCGGTGATGTCCTGCACCTCGTCGGCAGTGACAGCCTCATAGCCCTTAACTACCTCGTCGAGAGGGATGTCGACCATCTCCACACCCCAGCGCTCGCGCATGGCGGCATAGTCCACATTGCTGGCGATGAGCCATCCTGAGGGCTTGCCGATGACACCCACGCGCTTGCCGTTGAGGCGGGTGATGGCGCTGTGGGCGGCGGCATAATCGTCGATGCCTTGCATGATGAAACTGGTGGGGCCGTGCAGCACGCGTCCATGACGGCCGTTCATGCGCATCCATGAGAGGATTTCGAGCGAGGCGGCGAGTGAGTTTTTCAGTCCGTCGGCGATGAGCACGACATAGGGCGGCAGCCGGTCGATGTTGGCCTTGACCATCTCCTCGACACCACCGCTGCCGACGAGCACCATCGTGGCGCCCTCGGGGATGGTGTTGCCGAGTTCCTCGGGGAAGATGTATCGCACGTCATATTTCTCGCCGATGGCGTCGAGGAGCGTGTGATGATCGGTGAAGATGGATTCTCTTGAGGCCAGCGATGAAGCAAAAGTGATGAGATTCAGATTCATGATGATTCAGTTTAATGGATTAGCCGCCACTGTGGCAGCAGTGGGAAACGTGCATGCGCCTGGGTGCGTCAGGGAATCACATGGGAACGACGAGCATGGGCGTGTCGGTCTGGAACAGGACGCGGTGGGCGATGCTGGGATTGAACAGGCGAGAGAAGATGCTCGACTTCTTGTTGGGGACAGCGATGAGCTGCACCTTCTCGTCGGTCGCAAACTGCGCAAAACTCTCGATGAAGGTCTTGGCGGGTATGCGCTTGGTCCTGAAGTTGCACTCGGGATAATGCTCGCGGCAATACTGCAGCAGCTGTTGCAGTGACTGGTCGACGAGTCGCCGTTCTTTTTTCTCGACCACGGGGATGATGGTGACATCGACACCGCGCATGTTGAACAGGCGTGCGAAACGGTCGAATGAGATCAAGTCCTGTTGGATGAGATTAGAGAAAAACGCCACATGAGTGATGTCGGACAAACCCACATCGGGCATGCCGATGGGCACGGTGAAGATGGGGAACTTGCAGGCATCCATCACCTCGCCTGCCACGCTGCCGATGAGGTTCTGGCGGCGACGGTTCGTGCCGCTGGTGCCCATGACGATGAGTGCCACGTCATACTTCTGGGCATAGTGAAGGATTTGCTCCTCGGGGATGCCTTCGGTGACCTTGGTCTCGATTTTGACCTTGGGCAACTCTCCGGCAGCAATTTTGTCTTGCAGCATCTGCACAAATTCGCTCATGCGCTGCTTGGCGTCTTTCTTGATGGCTTTCACCTCATCCTCGGGGCTGTCGTAGCGGTCGCTGCCAAAGGGCAGTGACATGGCGTGCCGCTCGCTGATGTAGCTGTGCAGCAGCAGCACCTTGCCGCGGCTGCGACGGGCATATTCCATACCCAGTCTGACGGACTTGAGCGAGTATTTGCTGAAGTCCACCGGCAGCAGCACACACCGCTTGTCGATGGTGCCGGCCTCGGGCGACTCGATGACCTGCAGGGCCAGGGGCAGGTCGCGTTCGCGGATGCGCACCCTCACGCCGCTGGCCAGTACCTTCTCGTCGAGGTTGACGTTGTGGAGGACCACCTCGATGCCTTCATCCTCAAGGGTGTTCTTGAGTTCCACCGCCCGGTCGAAGGTGTGGATGGCGACGGTGATCAGTCGGTTAGGGTCGTTGTTGGTTTTGTTGTTGTCCATTGCGTGATGATGCGTTAACGGTTGGTGTTATTATTCACTCTGGTTCTCGAGGATCTCGAGCGCCATGTCAAGGATTTGAGGATCGTCGAGCACGACAAGTCCCCCGTCGGGTCCGGGCTCCAGGTGGAAGCCCATGTTGGTGCCGAATTCATAGTTTGACCCGCCAAAATAGTTGCGCACCGACTGAACCGGCAGGTTGAGTTTGTCGGCGATGGTGTGGATCGAGCCTTCGGGCAAACGGTTCTTTATGCGTCGCAGCTCGTTGAATGTGATGGTTCTTGCCATAGCAAAGCTGATGTGATATTGAGGTTATAATTTGATTTACACCCCAAAGTTACATGATTTTTAGTAAAATGCAAAATAAATGCTTCAAAAAGAGCATTTCAGAGAGATGCGTCAATATCCCCAAGACTCGCCGATGAGGACGACCGTGTGGCGATGGGCTGGGAAACTGTTGCGGGTGAAGTGGATGTAGTTGCAGATGCACTGCGGCGAGTTGCAGTTGTGGCACACGCCGTCGATTTTGCATGGCGTGTCACAACCCAGCCGTGCCGTGTTGATGGGAGCGGCGACGTTGCGGGCTCGGGCGAGGGCCGCCTCGATGGTGGCCGCCACCTTGTTGATGCCGATGACGTGAATCACGTTGTGCGGTCCCCAGGTGATGGCAGCGACGCGGTTGCCGCGGCCGTCGATGTTGACGATGACGCCGTCCTGGGTGATGGCGTTGGCGCTGGTGAGGAAAAAGTCCACATCCATCGCGTCGAGGTAGCACTGGCGCGTCTGCTCGGGAGTCTGGGCCAGGTCGCGGTTGATGACTTTGTAGTCACCGCTGTCGATGAGATCGCGGGCCAGGCCCATCTCGCGGATGGTCTGTGAGCCGCCCCAGGTGACGCTGCTGCCCTGTGGCATGAGTGACTTGATGAGTTTGATGGCCTCGGCTGCCGTGGGGCAGTAGTGGGCGTTGAAGTTGCGGCGTTCAAGGTGCTTGATGATGCGTCCGGCAAGCACTTCGTTATGAATTTCAAGAGGAGTCATATTAGTTAGAAGTTAGAAGTTGTTAGAAAAGGTTGATGAGTTTGAGGGAGCCCCAGATGATGGCGGCGTAACGCAAGAACTTGCCGATGGTCATGGTCAAGAGCACAATCCAGGGGTTGGAGCGCACATAACCCAGGGCGACACTGATGGCGGTGCCCAGCATGGGCACGAAGGCGAAGAAACCCATCCATGCGCCGCGATTCTTCATGAAATGCAGGGCGCGGTTGAGTTTTTCCTCGCTCACGCGGGCATATTTCTCAATCCATTCAATTTTTCCCAAGTGACCGATGTAGTAGCATGTCATGCCGCCGCTCACGTTGCCTGCCAGCGCCACAAACAGGCTGGTGACAGGGTCCATGTGCAACGGTCCCACGCAGGCGACGACGAGCGCCTCGCTGCTGAAGGGGACAATGCTGCCCGCCAGGAACGACCCCAGAAACAGTCCGAAGTAGCCCCATTGGGTGAAGAAATGGATGAGGGTTTCGAGCATCTGTGATGAGTTAGAAGTTAGGAGTTAGGTTGTGCTTACTTGAACAGCAGTTGGGTGAAGATGACCAGGTAGTCGCGCCAGTTGGCCCACTCGTGGCCGGCTGCGCTCTCATGATAGGTGTAGCGCAGACGGTTTTTGTCGAGCAGTTTGCGGAACTCGGCGTTGTCCTTGTAAAGGAAGTCATCGGTGCCGATGCCCATCCAGTAAAGACGGGGATGCAGATGGAACTGGGTGACGAGTTTTGACTCGATATCGTCATAGATTTTGCTCTTGCCCTGGTCCATGCGACCGATAGCAGGCGAGAACAGTCCCACATAGGCGAAGTCATCGGGTTGGTTGGCACTGATGTAAAGCGAATGGTAGCCACCCATTGACAAGCCCGCGATGGCGCGTGTGCGTTTGGAGGCGCGTGTGCGGAAGTTCTTGTCCACCCAGTTCATGATGTCGTTGAAGCTGGATTCGAAGGTGCCTTCCATCCACTTCGGGTGGGCGAACGTGGGCTGTACGTTGCCCAGGGCACTCATGTTGGATGCCGCCTGTTCATCGACGTTGCCGTTGGGCATGACGACAATCATCGGGACTGCCTTGCCGCTGGCGATGAGGTTGTCGAGAATTTGAGCGGTCCGGCCCTGCTCCAGCCAAACGGTCTCGTCACCACCAGTGCCGTGCAGCAGATAGAGCACGGGATACTTCTGGCGGCTCTCTTCATAGCCTGGAGGAAGGTAAATCATCATGCGGCGTTTCATCTGCAGGGTGGGAGAGTCGTACCACACCGCACGGACCTCGCCGTGAGGCACATCGTGCACCGCCATGGGGCAGTCGCCCTTGGGGTCGAGCACAAAGGTGTTCATCACATTCTTGACATCGCGCAGCGTGTGGGCATTCTCGTTGTCGAGCACCTTCATGCCGTCGATGACGTAGTTGTACATGTAGAGATCGGGCTCCAGGTCACGAAGGGTGATGCTCCATGTGTCATTGCCCGTGTGGCGCATGAGCGTGTCCACGCGGGTGTCGATGATGAGTTTCACCGTGTCGGCACCCGGGGCTTTGACCTTGAAAGTCACTGCGCCGTCCTTGGCAATATCGGGACTATTTACCGGTGGGGCAAAGAATCCCCGCTGGGCATTCATCAGGAATGCCACTGCCGCCAAGGCAAAAAGAAAGAAAAGTCTTTTCATCTTAGTAAAGTCTGTTAGAAATGATGCGCAAATTTATAGAAATCTACCCGCAATACAAAACGAATTGCGAGTAATTTTAGTATCAGTGTAGATTACATTCTTGCCTTGATGCGTTCCCACGCGTGGGAGCCGAAGAGGAAGCATTCCCGCATTGTGCCCAGCATCACCGTGAAGCGGCTCATGGGAATGGTGAAACTCAATTCATCCTTACCCACCCACGGCCTCACCGACGGGTCGAACAACCCCAGGAAGCAGCGGTGGCCCTTGCGGGCATTCTCGACGACGGTCATCGAAACAACCGTGCTGCAGCCCGAGCCGAAACGGGCGACCACAGCGTCGGGTTCGTTGGTGTCATAGAAAGCCCAGCCGCATAGTCCCGACAGCATATCGGGGGTGGCAAAGAACATCACACCCTCGTAGCCGTCAAACGATTCGACCTGGTCCATCCTGATGAAGTTGAGGAAACCCTTGGTGGCGCGTGGCATTTCCAAGCTCTTGACATAGTCGGCGACCATTTCGGGCGTCTGCTTGTATTTCTCGGTGAGCGAGACAAAATTAGGCACACGCTCGGGCATGTCGCTGAAACCCGTGTAGAGTTTGCCGCCCCCGCAGCCGATGACGTCGGCATTCAGGCTCACCTGTGTGCCCTCGCGCACCATTTGGAGCCCCTTGAAGAAGCAACCACCGATTTTGGCCGTCTGTGCCACTGGCGTGTCGCTGTAGCCGAATAGCAGCGGCAACTGTGCGTTTTCACCGAACGCCTCACGATAACATGCTAAAAACTCATTCAATTCCATATTGTTATACTTGTTTTGGTTCATCTGTGAATCATTGCACGATGGTTTGTCACTGAGGTTGGGAACGTTTCATCTGCTCTGTCACCGTGTTGATGTTGTTCTTCACCGTCTGGACGTTTGGATGATTCTCACCAAGCGCTTTTTCCCAGATTGCGAGAGCTTTCTGGTAGTACTCCAGCGCTTCGCTGTATTTTCGCAGATGGAAGTAAACCGAGCCGATGTTGTTGTAGGACATCGCCGTGTTGGGGTGCTCAACACCCAAGACCTTCTCCTCGATTTCCAGTGCCTTTTGATGGCACTCCAGCGCCTTGCGGTAATCGCCTTTCTCATTGTGGATTGCACCGATGTTGTTGTAGGCTAACGCGACGTTGGGATGTTCTTTGCCTAGCGCCTTTTCTTCAATTTCAAGCGCCTTGGTGTAGTATTCGAGGGCTTTCTTGAATTTCTTTTGGCTGTCATAGATTGTGCCGATGTTGTTGTAGGTGAGGGCGATGTCAGGGTGCTCGGGACCGAGGATTCTTTCTTCGATGTTGAGCGCCTTGGTGTAGTATTCCAGCGCCCTCTTCTCATCGCCTTGATTCTTGTAAACCGACCCGATGTTGTTGTAGCAAGTGGCGGTGACTGTGTTGTCGCGGCCATAGACCCTCTCGTTAATGCTGATGGCCTTGAGATAGTACTCGATGGCTGAGTTGTAATCCCCCAGGTTATAGCAAATCAGACCGATGATGTTGTAGCAAAGCGCGACATCGGGGTGATTGGTGCCATGGTTCTTCTCCAGAATCTTGAGCGCCTTGAGCGCATATTCCAACGCTGTGTTGTAGTCGCCTGTCACCCGGTACAGATTGCTGATGTTGTTGAAGGACTGTGCGACGATGACATGGTCATTTCCAAGCGCCTTTACCCTGAGGCTAAGGGATTGTGAGTAGAGTTCCAGCGCCCTGTTGAAATTGCCCTGGCGGTAGTTGATGTAACCGATGTTGTTATAGACGTCGGCAATTTGAGTTGCCGATTGGTCGGGTGTTTTCTCCCAAATGTTGAGCGCTTTCTGGTAATACTCCTCGGCCGTGGCGTAGCTGCCCTGACTGTCAAAGGCGACACCGATGTCATAGTAGGAACTGGCGATTGCAGGATGATCTTTTCCGAACACGTTCTCTTGAATGGAGAGCGCCTTGTTGTAATAATCCAGCGCCATCTGATAGTCTTGGAGTTTGACGTAGATGTTGCCGACGTTATTGTAAACATGAGCGATGTCGGGGTGTCCTTTTCCCAACACTTTTTCCCAGACATTCAAGGCTTTGGACTGATATTCCAGGGCCTTGGTGTAATTGCCGTGGGTATAATAGAGAGAACCGATGTTGCTGTAGGTTGTGGCGGTTTCGGGATGCATGGTGCCATAGACTTTCTCGTAGATGTCCAGTGCTTTGAGATTGTAACCCAAGGCAGTCAGGTAGTCACCCATGCGCGAGTAAACCGAGCCGATGTTGATATAGGATGAGGCTATGTGGGGATCCTCGGGGCCGCACACTTGCTCATAGATCTTTTGCGCCTTGAAGTGATACACAAGTGCAGTGCTGTCATCCCCCATGTTGCTATAGACCGAGCCGATGTTGTTGAGTGACGTTGCTGTTTTGGCATGCTCCGTGCCGAGGCTTTTCTCGTAAATCTCTAAAGCCTTGAGGTGATATTCCAACGCTTTATCAAATTCACCTTTGCGGTTGTGGACCGAGCCGATGTTGTTGTACTCGGTGGCAATCAGCTCGTCGGTATCGTCGGCAGGATGCGTTTGTGCATACTCGAGGACGCGATGGAGGTATTTGAGCGCTAACGGATAGTCGGCGAGATATTTCTCGATGAACAAACCAGCTTCGTTTTGCCACTGGACGTTAGTCGTGTCGAGTTCTGCTCGGATTTGGATGTAGTGTGCCGCTTTATCGTTGTCGAATTGAGCCAGGGCGATGGTGTAGAGTTGATACAGGTACTCTGCGTCCTTCTTTTGCTGTTTGAGCACGGCGGCCATGTCGGCATTGGCCTGGTTGATGACATCCTGGGCCTCGAAGATGGTCTGGTCTAATCTGGCGAGTGATTCCTTGTTGCGCTTGAGCACATCCATGGGGTCGAACATCGTGTGAATCAGAGAATCGGCTTTTTCCAGTTCACCCTCCTCGATGAGGATATTGACCTCGGCTTCCTTGTCATTCAGGTTGTCATAGTCGGTGTGGGCATAGTGCTCGGCCATGCTCTCGATGAGCGACTGGTATTTCTCAAATTTATCTACCAGGTCTTGGATTTCGGTCTGATACTGCTCGGCACTGATGATGTTCTTTTTGAGTTTTTTCTCCAGTTCGGCGACCTTTGCCTGGTAGTTTCTCTCGGCTGCCCGGTAGGCATTGTTCTCGATGCGCAGTTTGTCGGCTTGCAGGTCCTCGGTCGATACCATGACGACAGTTAGCGGCACAGTCGTTGAGAAGGCGAACTTGCGTCCGATGATGCTCTGGTCATTCAACTCGTAACCATTCTTGTGAACTTGTTGCAGCGAGTAGGGCTCACCACTCTTTTTGCCATGCATGGGTAGGGAGAACTTGCCGTCTTTTTGACTGACGACAGCATTGTGCTCACCCTTGACGCGCACTGTCACACCACTCAATGCTTCACCTTTTTTCAAGGGTTTGCCTAGGGTCTTGACATAGCCCTGTTGGGTTTGGGCGAATGCACCGAGCGCAATCGCGCAACTCACGCCCAAGATAACAAGTCTCCTTGTTGCAGTTAAGAAATAAGCTGTCATGACGAATAATCGTTTTAGAGGTGGAGTACTGATAGACTATTGGTTCTCGAGAGTCAGGATTTGCTCTTTGGTTGCAATGGCCTGTTCACTGTCTTCGCCGTCAAGCAGAGAGATGATTTCCAAATTTTTCTTGAGGCACTCAAGGGCTTGATCGGTCGCCCCCTGAGCCAGGTACTCATCGATGAGATTTTGGGCGAGAGCAACCACGCGGCGTGCATAGTCAAGGTCGCGCATGATGGCCTCTTTGTCTCTTGTGGCTTTGTCGATGACGCTTTGGGCGAACTCGATGCGCTGCCGGATTTCATCCTTGGCAGCGCGGTTGCGCTCCAGGACGGTCTCGGGATTGAACACGGTGTGTATCAGCGAGTCGGCCCTCTCAAGTTCACCGTTCTCGATGCACAGGTTAATCTGGTAGTCGACTGAGTCCAGCTGGTCATAGTCGGTGCGGGCATAGCGGTCGGCCATGTCACCGATAAGCGACTGGTAGGCTTCATACTTGTTTTGGAGATCGACGAGTTGCTGGTGGTATTCCTCGGCTGTGATTTTCTTTTCCTCAACCTCCTTGTTCAGTTGGCTGATTTTCTTCTTGTAGTTGCGCTCGGCAATTTGGTAGGCATTCTGTTCGATGCGGTGTTTGTCGGCCTGCAACTGTGCCGTACTCACCATGGTGATGACAATGGGGACAGTTGTTGAGAAGACTAAGGGTCGCCCGATGATGCCCTTGTCTTGCAGTTCATATCCCTGTTTATTGACACTTTGCAGCACGATGGCATCGCCGTCCTTTTTGCCGGGCATGGTCGAGGTGAACCGGCCATCCTTGCCGCTGACAGTGCTATTGACGGTTCCTTTCCATCGAATGGTGGTGTTTGGAACCGGAGCACCCGGTTTGCCGGGTCGGCCGATGGTTTTGACATAGCCTTGCACTTGCTGCGCCTCGGCAGCGAGCGGAGCCAACAGCATGACGAAGGTCATGCATAAGAAGAGATGTCGCAAAAGATATTTCGTCATAGTCAAGACGGCAGGTACTTAGGGTTATTATCGTTTGGGCAACGGCCACGAGCAGGGTGAGCGGTATCGCGTCCTTGCAGGGTCATTGAGTTTTCACCTGCAAATTTAATCATAATTCTGCAAAGTCGTTGTCTTATTGGGTATAAAGTCATTGAGATTCTGTAACAAGTATATGACTGATGGCTCAGTAATTTGACCAAGGGTTGATCAAGTAACAAGGAGAAATCATGAGATATTGGGATATCTAAAAAGTCCTTTTTTCAGAGTGTAATCTGTAAATATAGTGGTTGTTTAGGGATGTTTATGCTTTGGATTGCGAATTGCGCTACAATTATTAAAGGCAAAAGGCGAAAATGTCTATTTAGTGGATGATAACTATAGCTTATGGCTATTGCGCTATGAGTTCAAATTAGGCAAAGATTACATTGTTTTTACATGCTCAAACATGAAGGTTATCATCAGAAGAATCCTGATCAGATATCTTTGTTATTATTTGGGAGAAAACTTTTTCTCCTTCTTCTTTTGTGATTTCATTTACTCTGGTTTTAGCAGTTTTTTGTACATTATTATTTGTCATTTTTGCTCCAGTAATGGATTTGAACAATCCAATGACTGGTTTATAAAAAACCGATATAATTATTAAAAGCAAAAGAACATAAAAAATCAATGCAACTTTTGGCCAATCATTTGACTTGCAAAAGATAATGGTCCAATTGTAAACGATATAGATAGAGATAAATCCTATGATGTATTTGATTGAACTCCAGATGCTGATTCTAGCTTTCTGTTGATTGCCACATTGATTTACTTGGTTTGTACTCAAGTTGTCGCTATTTGACTGTAAACTCTTCTTTGTGCCTTTTGATTCTATTCGTTGTCTAAAAGACAGTCCTGTTTCAGGTATGCCTATATTGAGGAATGTTCCTTTCTTGCCAATATTAATGCTTGTTCCTCTTCTTCCAAATGAAGTACTTACACCATTTTTGCCCAAGAATAATCTTACGCCAGGTGCTACTTTCTTTGATTTGCGAAATCTTAAACCCATAGTATATCGTGATTTAGTTGTGATGCAAAAATACAATTGTTTTTCCTTTAAGACAAATGATAATGATAAAAAGAACTTTGAGAATGAAAGATTGATAATAATCTGTCTATTTGTCCTTTTGTTAGGCTAAATATATTACTTTTGCAACAAAATGAATAGATTGAATCATGACAATACGAGAAAGGATAAGAGAGATAGTAGAGCCGAAAAGTGACAATAGTATTTCTCGTCTTTATGATTATATAATGCTTGTCGCTATCGTTATTGGAATCCTACCTTTAATGTTTAGAGAGCAATACAAGCTGTTTTGGTATTTTGATATCATATCTGTAACTTGTTTCATTATTGACTATATTTTACGTTGGCTTACGGCTGATTCACGGTCAAAATTCAATGGTTTTTGGTCTTTTGCTCTATATCCGTTCACTCCAATGGCAATAATTGATTTATTGTCAATTTTGCCAGGCTTTAATTTAATTAATCCAACATTTAAGGTAGCTCGTATATCGCGTATGTTGAAAATCCTTAGAGTTTTCAAAATAATCAGATATTATGAGCCATTAGAAATAGTTATTACTGTTATTAAGAAACAATCTAGATTTCTTGGTACAGTTTTGTCATTGGCTATTCTATATATTTTTTTAACAGCTTTGATAATGTTTAATGCAGAACAAGAGATTAATCCTGAAACTGGAAGAATCTTGTTTGATGATTTTTTTGATGCATTTTACTGGGCGGCTTGTACTCTAACAACAGTTGGTTATGGTGATATTTATCCTGTTTCTGATATAGGACGTCTTATCAGCATTATTTCTTCTATTGTTGGAATTGCTATTATTGCTTTGCCCTCTGGTATTGTTACAGCTGGCTATATTGAAGAATTAAATGAGAGGAAAAAACAGAAGCAAAAGATTTAGAAAAGATCTAATTATCATGAGTTATCCCCGAGCTTCAAGCAGTCTTGAGCTCGGGGATAAATTGTTTTTTACAGACGTGAGCTGTGGTCACATCGCTTCACTTGTGCATGTGCTTGAGCATTTCGGCTTTGTCGACGACAACCCACACGGTGTCCACGACATGGCCCTGAGTGCAGCCCATGTTGCGTAGGGGGTTGGCAAAGTCCTTGTCCAAGATTTCCACGTCATCGATGAAATAGTCGGTTTCTCCACGGTTGTTGAAGACATTCTTGAATCCCCAGACCTCGTGGTATTTGAGTTTGACTTTCCATCCTTCGACTTGGGCTTGATACAGGATCTGCACAAGCGAGTCCTGGTCGTTGCGGTCGTTGTCGAATGAGAACTGGAACGGGGCTCCGCTGGTGTTCATACCTGTCTGGGTGAGGTTCATGCGGCCTTCCCAAGAATCCCAGATGACACCTTTCTTGGTGAACTCAATGAGGTTACCCACTTTCTCGCCGACCGAGTAATTCTCCTTGCAACCGGTGAGCGGCATCATTACAACAAGCATGAGGAATAGATACAAAATTCGTTTCATCGTAAAAAAGTCTTTTAATCGTTTATATGGATAAAAGGCTGCAATAATTATGCCAAATATTTTGACTGCCACGCCAGCAAGAGTCGTCTATTGAAGATAAGAAAAAGTTGTCTATGATAATTATTCGTATTATATTTGCATCCACATTGTAATTAAAGTTTATTCAAGATATTATGGCAAAGAATCTAAAGAGATTTGTTTGGCGTGACAAGGAGATGAAAGGTATGTGCCGTGAGGCCGATGTGATTGTTGACACCGAAACGGGTGTGAATTACCTTTTGGTCGCTTATGGCAGCGGTGCCGGTCTGACCCCCTTGATTGACGAGAACGGAAAACCTATCGTCACTCGCGTCATCGTTGACGAGTAAAGTGATGATTCCGATTGTCGTGTCATGGGTTATTGACGCTTTTTGTGTACTTTTGCACCTGCGGACTAAGCGTCAAGCCACTTCGTCATCGGACGGAACGGCTTGAAGGGTCAGCGCTTTATTCCTTCTGAATTTCCGTTCGGTGTTACTCCGTCGGATGAATTATCACGAGACTGTAGAGGCTGTATGCTGTTTAATTCATTAGAGTTTCTGTTTTTCTTGCCAATAGTGTTTTTGCTCTATTGGTTTGTGTTTCGTGGTCGTCGATGGCAGAATCTGCTGATTGTGGCAGCGAGTTACGTCTTCTATGGCTGGTGGGACTGGCGTTTCTTGTCACTGCTGGCATTCACCTCGCTATGCAGCTATGCAAGCGGTCTGCTGTTAGAGCGAAATGAAGGAAACCGGAAAGCGCAGAAAATTGTCAGCGCCGGAAACATTGTCCTTAACATCGCCATCCTGGGTGTGTTCAAGTACTTTAATTTCTTTGTTGACAATCTTGACCTGTTGTTCACCTCGCTGTTCAATTATCACATTGACTGGGTGACCATGAAGGTCATTCTTCCCATCGGCATCAGTTTTTATACCTTCCAAGCCCTCAGTTACACGATTGACGTTTATCGCAAGAAGCTGCCTGCCACACATGATGTCGTTGAGTTTTTTGCATACATCAGTTTTTTCCCCCAGTTGGTGGCAGGCCCGATTGAACGAGCTACAAATCTGTTGCCCCAATTCCAGCGTGACCGTCATTTCGACCAATCGAAGGCGGTTGACGGATTGCGTCAGATGCTTTGGGGCTTTGCCAAAAAGATCGTTGTTGCCGACAGTTGTGCCGAGGTGGTGAATGGTTACTGGGGAGCCTATTCGCAGATGACAGGCGTCTCATTGTTCTTGTTGGGCGTCTTGTTCTCATTACAGATTTATTGCGATTTCTCGGGGTATTCAGATATCGCTATCGGGACCGCGCGTTTGTTTGGTTTCAATCTGATGCGTAACTTCAATTATCCTTATTTCTCGAGGAGCATCCCTGAATTCTGGAGAAGATGGCATATCTCGCTCACCACATGGTTCCGTGATTATATCTATTTCCCGATGGGCGGCAGCCGTTGCGCCAAATGGAAAATTGTGAGGAACCTACTTGTCGTATGGGGTATCAGCGGATTGTGGCATGGTGCAGCCTGGACCTATGTGTGCTGGGGCCTGTTCCATGCAGTGCTGTTGTCGCTGTACACGATTCTTGGCGTCAACACAAAGTACCAATACACTGTGGCGCATGGCCGATTGTTGCCGAACATCAAGGAGACCCTGCAGCTGGTGTTGACCTTTGTTGTGATTGTGATCAGTATGATCATTTTCCGTGCCGAGAGCATGTCGCAAGCATGTGATTTCATCGGCAGGATGTTTGTGACAGCCTTTGATGGATTCAACATCCGTTTTGGCGGTTCTTGCATAATCTATGGCGTGGTCTTGTTGCTTGTCGAATGGCTTCAACGAGAAAAGCAGCACGCCTTGCAGTTCAGCGACAGCGGCCTGTTCAGGTCACGTTGGGTGCGTTGGCCCATCTATTATGTGATCTTGATTGTTATAGCAATGAATGTGGGAAATGAACAAGCATTCATATACTTCCAGTTCTAGTTATGAAGAATTTTTTGTTCAAAATATTTGCTTTTTGCATTCCGTTGATTGCCGTTGTCGTTGCCTATGTCGCGACAGACGTGTTTAAGGTGATTTATCACTATGACCCGTTCTATGTCGATTCCTATCCGGTTAATCTGAATCGCGCCTACGGATCCACGATGACCTATATCAATCAGAATCCCAAATACCATTACAATTCCTTCATTTTCGGCAATTCCAGGAGTTTGTTCTATGAGATTGACACCTGGAAGAAGTATTTGCCCGAGGGCAGCAGTTGCATGCACTTTGACGAATCATTCGGCTCAATCAGCGGCTTGTATGAGAAGGTGTCGTTCATTGACCGTCAGGGTGGCGATCTCGACAATGCGTTGCTCGTGTTGGATCCGGCTCTGCTCTCAAGTCTCGAGATCAATGAGGGTTACTTGTTTATCGCTCCACCCATTTTGAAAAACAACGAGAATTGGGTGAGTTTCCACTTCCAGAACTTCATGGCATTTCTGAATCCCAAGTTCCTGTTCGCTCTTGTTGATTATAAGATGTTCGGCAAGTTCCGTCCCTACATGCACCTGCTCTTGAATGACAATCGTTCAACTTATATCCCTGAGTATAACGAATTTCAGAAAACTTATGCCGAGGAAGCCATCAGCAACGGCACCTATTATGATGAAGCCCGATTGAAATTCTTTTATGACGTTCAACACCCAGAAGCAAATTCGCCTGAGTTGCTTACTCTTGAGGGTATCAAATATTTGAGGAACATCAAGGGCATCTTTGACAAGCACAACACGTCCTACAAAATTGTGATCAGCCCGATTTATGACCAGATCAAGTTGAAGCGGGACACCTATTACACGCTTTGCGACATCTTTGGAGAAAAGAACATCTATGACTTCTCGGGCGTGAACAAGTGGAACCAGGACTATCACAATTACTACGAGGCATCGCACTATCGCCCCAACGTCTCGGCCGAAATCATGGACATCATCTATTCGACCGAAGGAAATCCGGACACGACAACATCGGATAAACCTTGAATTGACAGTTCCATCCTGTTATAATAATTCAATAAGTTCTTGTGGATTGTGGAAGTTCGTCTTCGACGCACTTTTCACTTGGTGTCACTGGCACCAAGCTGCGCCCGTCATCGACGGGCTTGCATGGTGTACTCCATAGAAGTCGGGTCATCGACCCGCCATACCTCTTCGAGGCAAAGACCAAACTCCGGATTGAGTGACTGTCAAGTATGGGGCATTGCGATAAAGCCAAAATTCTTAGCCGACACCAATAGTTTTGAATAAGTGTGAAATAAGATAGCACGAGCCATGAATCGGCTCGTGCTATCTCGTTTTTGTATTGTTTTAATCTCTAATCTTCAAGATGGTTAGATCCAGCCGAGGGAGTGGTAAAGGAAGGCGATGAGGTAGCCGGCGATGCACGCAACGATGGTGTGCACCATACCGGGCATCATGAAGGAGTGGTTCAACAGGTACTTGCCGATGACGGTTGTGCCCGTGCGGTCGAAGTTCACCGTGGCGATATCCGACGGATAGTTGGGGATGAAGAAGTAACCATATACCGAGGGAAGTACGCCCAACAGGATCCAACCGTCAATGCCCAATTTGTAGGCTAGCGGCAGCATAGCCACGACCACAGCACCTTGTGAGTTGACAAGCACCGATACAAGGAAGAAGGCAAAGGCAATCGACCACGGGTACTGCTCAACTAAGCCGGCTAGCATGTCTTGGATTTCACCCAGATAGTTGGCAAAATAGGTGTCGGCGAGCCATGCGATACCGTAGATGGCAACCACAGCGACCATACCGCTCTGCCAAACGGGACCTGAAATGGCCTTTTTGGGCGACGCCTTGCAGAAGATGATCATCAGCGCTGCGGCGGTAATCATCACAATCTGGATGACGAGGTTCATCTTCAGCGGTGTGGGATGAGTCTTGGTCAAGCCATCGACTGCGATGCCCAACTTGGCAAGTTGGTCGGCGGTGATGGTCACGCGGGATCCGATGAGCTCGACTGTGGCATCACCATTGATAGCCTTGATGGTGTCATAGGCAGGTAACAGATCCTGGAAGATGGCGAAGAACACGATGACCAAAAGGGCGCCGAAGAAGATATACACGGCGCGCTTGCTCTCGGGCGCAATCTTCTTGTCGAGTGTGGTGGCAGTGCTGCCGTAGATGTATTCGCGCTGTGCGGGATCGGCGATTTTCTTTTGGAACTCGGGATCCTTGTCCAGGTCTTTGCCGCGCTTATAGGAGGCGATGGATGCAGTCAAGATACCCAGCAAGCAGGCGGGAATCGTCACCATGAGCACCTTGGGGATTGTGATGTCGTAGCCGTTAGCACCGCTGATGGTGATGAAGGCCACCACTGCTGCCGCGATGGGCGAGCAAGTGATGCCGATCTGGGAGGCGATGCTGGCGATACCGCATGGACGTTCGGGGCGGATGCCCTTCTTAATCGCGATGTCGCAGATGATGGGCATGAGCGTGTAGACCACATGACCCGTGCCGACGAGCACCGTCAGGAAGAAGGTGCACAAGGGGGCGAGGAAGGTGATGCGGTCAGGGTGTTTGCGCAGCATCTTCTCGGCCAACTGTATGAGCCAGTCCATACCACCTGAGGCCTGCATGATGCCGGCACAGGTGACGGCAGCAATGATGATGTAAATCACGTCGGTGGGAGGAGAGCCCGGTTTCATTCCAAAGCCGAACACGAGGATAGCGAGGCCAATACCCGAAATGGCACCCAGGGCCAGGCTACCGTATCGTGAACCGAGCCACAAAGCGCCCAGCACGATACAGAGTTGAAGAATCATGAGTAGTGACATAGTATTTTAGTTTTTAGTCCTTAGTTTATTAGTAGCGGATGGAAAGCTGCACAAAGACGGTGCTGTAGTCGGGTTTGGCGAGAGCACGGTCATGAGTGAAGCAGTACTCGGTCTGTGCCTCCAGGTATTTACAGAAGCGGTAGTTCAGACCTACCTCGTAATTGGTCTTGGCCGCTACATTCGATGCGGTGGGACGGTAGAGGTCATAGCGCGCCTTGGCCATGAGTTTGTCCTTGACCACTGGCACGATGGCGAGGGCATAGATACCGTCGGACTTGTCATTGGCCACTTCATTGCCGTTCTTGTCGGTATAGGTCTTGATGGTAAGGTCGCTGGCGTTAGAAGGATTCTGATAGGTGGAGGCAAAACCACGTCCCGTCGAGTGGATATACTCGGTGCGCAACTGCAGGTCGCCCTTCTTGTACTCGGCGCTGAAGGCATAGCGGTGCTGACGCAGGCTGACGGTCTGTCCACCTGCCTTGCGGGCATAGGAACCTTCCCAACCGAAGGCGCCGATGCGCATGCCGCTGATGGGCATGACCCATGCGCCGCCGATGATGTCTTTGCGCTCATCCACATCCTTGACGTTGATGCCCTGGCCGTTGAACACGCCCACCTGATAGTGCAGCAAGTTGCGGCCGCTGCTGTTCTTGAGGAAATCGCCCTGGAACTGGAGACCGATGTCACGACCATTGCTGGCATGCATGCCCGTGCGGTCGCTGAAGCCCGCCAGTTTGCTCACGGGTTGCGAATAGCCCATGAAGCCCTGGTCGATGGGGTTCATCGGGTTCTCGTAGGTGAACGGACGCTTGAACTGGCCCAACTTCACGCGGAAAAAGTCCAGTTTCTGCCACTCCATGAAATAGTCTACCAGCCTGGGGCTGCTGCCCAGTGTGGTGGTGTTGCCGTTGATCTGCCCCTGAATCTTGTAGTAGAAATCGTTGAGGATGCGGCCCTCGATCGAAGCCCTGACAAGCCTCAGGTCAAACGAGTTGCTGTTGTTGCCGTCCTGGAACGTCGCTTGATAGGACGCCATGGCAAAGCCGCTGAACTTGGGCTTGGTGAATAACGCGTTGTTGCCGTCGCCCTGAGCAAATGCCGGGAACAACAGTATCGATGCCATCAGCATCATGAGTAGTCGTTTTGTCATCATGTTGAAGTTGTTTTGGAGGTTAATTCTTTTTCTTACGGCTACAAATATAAGCCTTTTCTGCTGAAAATGCACCATCATCTGCTGTTTTTATCCATTTGAACGATAGTTTTTCTTTCCCATTGATGCTGAAATTCTAAAATCTGAGGCCATATGACATCATGTGTTGATGTGTACCAAGGCGTTGGTGGGCATTCAACAGCGAAAAAAAGGAGAAATAGTTGTGGTGGTCAGGTAGATTGCTTATTTTTGTGGGGAAATAGCCGATAAAACCAATTAAATAAATATGATGACTAGCCGAAATCTTTTCAAGATGATAGCAGTTTTGCTGCTCGTGATGGTGACCGTGATTCCCGCCCAAGCTCAGCGCAGCGGCAGCCGTGCCGTGCGAGACCGCTACAGCCGTTCAAGCACCTATGGTGACGTGGTGGAAGTGCGCTTGAGCACTGCTGGAACCCTTGAGGAAAAGATGACCCAAGAGATGAGGGACCGCGTGCGTCTGTTGCATGTCGAGGGGCCCATGGATTACAAGGATTTCAAGTTCATCAAGCGGTTGTGCGAGCGTTCGAGTTGTGTCGATAGCCGCGGCAAGAGGGTGGACAATTACATCGACTTGGAACTGGAACGTGCGCGCATCATGAACTCGGACAATGGCGGCCTGCTGGGCGGTCACGGTGAGCGTGATGTTTTGGGCGACGCTCTGTCCTATGCTACCCATCTGCGCTCTATCCTGTTGCCCGAGCGCCTGAAACGCATCGCTAACGGCGCGTTGCGTGGTTGCAGCTATCTTGAGGAAGTTATTATGCCGCGTGGTGTGCACACGTTGGGCGACAACGCATTCAGCGGTTGTTCGCGGTTGGAGTACATCTCACTTCCCGACGGTTTGCAGAGCATTGGGGATGAGTGTTTTGAGGACTGCTCGGATTTGAAAAACATCTCCATTCCGCGCAGTGTGATTGAGATTGGAGACAAGGCCTTCAGGGGCACAGGGGTGAAACGCGTGAGCTTGCCACGCGACTTGATGACGTTGGGCGCCAAGGCCTTTGAGAACACGCCGCTTGTCCAACTTGAAATCCCCGCAGCGACGCGCATCATCAATGACGACTTGGGCATGATGAAGAAGCTGGAGGAAATCACTGTGGAACGAGGCAACCGTTACTACACCTATGAGGACGGAGTGCTGTATGATAACACGGGTGGTGTGCTCCTGCGCTGTCCGGCAGCCCGCAGCGGAGAGTTCATGGTGCCTGATGGGGTAGAAGAAATTGCATGGAACGCATTTTCTTATTCACAGCTCTCGAGCGTGAATATCTCGGATGGTGTGACCAAGATTGCAAATGGCGCATTCTACGAGAGCCCGCAACTGCGGTCTGTGATTCTTCCCGCCAGCGTCTTGTCGGTGGGCGAATCGGCTTTCTATGGCTGTTCTCGACTGCAACGGGTGGATTTGTCTCATGTCAGGAAAATTGGGAAGAAGGCCTTCCAAGACTGCAAAGCACTTGAGGCAGTCATTGCCAATCATCTGACCGAGGTTCCCCAATCGGCCTTTGAGAGCTGCACATCACTCGCTTCGGTCGAGTTGAACGCCGAGATTAACAGCATCGGAGAGCATGCTTTCAAGCATTGCAAGGCATTGACTTGGATTGAATTGCCCAATGAGTTGACCACCATCAACAAGGAGGCCTTTGAGGATTGTGCCTTGACGTCGCTGGATTTGCCGACGGGTGTGGTCACCATCGGAGAGCGTGCTTTCAAGAGTTGCAAGGGTTTGACGAGCGTGAGTTTGCCTGATGTGTGTGCCAAACTGAATAAGGAGGCATTCCGCGAATGCACATCGTTGGCCGAAATCAATTTGGGCGAAGGCTTGCTTTATCTGGGTGACAACGCTTTGCGTGAGACGGCCATCTCCACGCTTGTTCTTCCTGAAAGTGTCACCGAGGTGGGCAAGAAGGTAGCCGAGAAGTGCAAAAGTTTGACCCACATCGAGTGCCGTGCTGTTTTGCCTCCCAAGCTTGATGGCGTGAGCAACAACAAGGTGGAACTGTATGTGCCTGCCACTTCGGTCAATGCCTATCACAGCGCCAAGAACTGGAAAAATTTCAAGACAATTCTGCCGATAGAGTGACATAGAACAGCTCTCTATACGGACATTACAAAAATAAAGGCTTCAATGTCACTGCGCAATAATCTTAACCAAATGAGACCGACTGCAATACTCACAATTACTCTGCTGTCACTGGCGATGTGGGCTAGTGCGCAGCCTGCAGGGGAACCATGGATGGACCTGCAAGTGAACGAGATCAACCGCTTGCCTGTACACACGTCATTCATTGCCAACGATGTGGATGCAGCACCGATGAACCGTTGCTTGTCGCTCGATGGCGACTGGAAATTCCACTGGGTTGCCAACCTGGACGAACGTCCTACCGACTTTTGGCGCCTCGACCTGGACGATAGCGCGTGGGCGACGATGCCCGTGCCGGGCATGTGGGAATTGAACGGCTACGGCGACCCGGTGTATGTCAACATCGGTTTCCCGTGGCGCGACAATTGGAAGAACGATCCACCCCGCGTACCCGTGAAGGACAACCATGTGGGCACCTATCGTCGACACATCACTTTGTCTGCCGATTGGAAGGGCAAACAAGTCATCGCCCATTTTGGGAGTGTGACCAGTAACATCAACTTGTGGATCAATGGCCAGTTTGTGGGCTATGCCGAGGACAGTAAGACGGCTGCCGAATTTGATATCACACCCTACGTTCACGAGGGTGACAATCTGCTGGCGTTCCAAGTAATGCGTTGGTGTGACGGCACTTACAGCGAGGATCAGGATTTTTGGCGTCTGTCGGGTGTGGCACGGTCGAGTTATCTCTACTATCGTGATAAGAACTACCATATCGATGACCTGCGCGTGACGACCGGGCTGACCGATGACCTGCGTGACGGCACTCTGCTGGTGGTTCCCGTTATCACGGGAAAAGGCTCGATGAGTTACCGTTTGCTGGATGCTCAAGGTAATGAGGTGATGATGGCATCTGCAGGCGAGAACCATTGGATTGTTAAAGTTGCTCATCAATGGACTGCCGAGACCCCCTATCTTTATACACTTGTCGCAACTTTCACCCCTGCAGACAAAAGGGCTAAAGGAGAGGTCATTGCCCAAAAGATTGGCTTCCGCCGTGTGGAAATCAAGGACGGCCAGCTGCTGGTCAACGGCAAGGCCATCTATATCAAGGGCGCCAATCGCCATGAGATGGACCCCGATGGCGGCTATGTCGTGTCGCGTGAGCGCATGATTGCTGACATCAAGGAGATGAAGCGCATGAACATCAACGCCGTGCGCACCTGCCACTATCCCGACGACCCGATGTGGTATGACCTGTGCGACGAGTACGGACTGTATGTCTTTGCCGAGGCCAATCAAGAGGGCCACGGTTTCCATTATGACCCCAACACGGCACCGACCTACAAACCCATGTTCGCCAAGCCCATTCTGGAGCGCAACCAGCACAACGTGAGTGTGCAGTTCAACCATCCGAGCATTATCATTTGGTCGCTGGGAAACGAGACCTGCGACGGCCCCAACTTCACGGCCGCGCGTGACTGGATACGCGCCACCGACCCCTCGCGCCCCATCCATTGGGAGCGTGCCCAGGGCGGCGAGAACACCGACCTGATGTGCCCGATGTATGCCTCGCCCGAGTGGTGCGAGCGCTATGCCAGCAAGCCCGAGAGCAAGAAACCGCTCATCCTGTGCGAGTACAACCACGCGATGGGTAACTCTGGTGGCGGATTGATGGAGTATTGGGACATCGTGCGTCGCGTGCCCAAGTTCCAGGGCGGCTTCGTGTGGGATTTCGTCGATCAAGGCCTGCGTGTGAGAGGCAAAGATGGTAAGGAATATTTCTCCTATGGCGGTGACTACAACACCCACGATCCCAGCGACAACAACTTTAATTGCAACGGTCTCGTGAGTCCAGACCGCGTGTGGAATCCACACGCATATGAAACCGCCTATTACTACCAGAATGTGTGGGCCGAGGCCGTGAATGTGCGTCAGGGCGATATCGCAGTGAGAAACGAATTTTACTTCCGCGACTTGAGCAATGTCAAGATGCGCTGGCAGTTGCTTGTTGACGGGCAATCAGTGCTAAACGGCGAGGAAAACGACCTCAACGTTGCTCCCCAGAGCCGCCAAGTGTTCCGCCTGCCTATCGTGAATACCCTTGTCGCGCTTGACCCGAACAGCGAGGTAATGCTTAATGTGGATTTCTTGCTCAAGCAAGCCGAGCCGTTGTTGGAGGCAGGCCATCGCATCGCCTATGCCCAACTGCCCGTTAACGAGGTGGCACCTCAAGCCATGGCGCCGTCCGTAGATAAAACGAAAATCCAAGTTAAAAACTTGCCCAATGGCTTTTTATCGGTTACGGGTAAGGATATGGACATCGCTTTTGACCGCCAAACTGGTTTGATGGCTCATTACGTGGTAAATGGTGTGAACCTGTTGGGCGAAGGTGGGTCATTGAAGCCTAACTTCTGGCGTGCTGTGACCGACAACGACATGGGTGCATGGTTACAGCAAAAGTTGAAAGTATGGCGCAATCCCGTAATGAATTTGACCTCGATTGCTGTGGACAAGAAAGCGTCCAGCAAGTCACAGGTGACCGTCGTTGCCCATTATGACATGCCCGTGGTGCATGCAAGGATTACGTTGACCTACGAAATACACAACGGAGGCGTCGTGTGCGTGACTCAGGGTATCGCCTTTGATGACAGTTATACAGAACTCTCCGAGATGTTACGTTTTGGCATGGTGATGGAAATGCCTTACACGATGGATAACAGTCATTTCTATGGCCGTGGCCCCATCGAAAACTACGCCGACCGTCGCTACAGCCAGCGCCTTGGCATCTACCACCAGACCGCCGATGAACAGTTCTATCCCTACATTCGCCCGCAGGAAACGGG
>JAEEGL017342670.1_pt1 | contig 25272 bp, 19 predicted proteins | sample 9134231 | NCBI WGS metagenome assembly JAEEGL01 (sample SAMN16246548, study PRJNA631951) | gut metagenome | biome: gut microbiome; feature: rumen; material: fiber-attached | host: Bos | place: Iran: Karaj | collected 2018-10 | reverse complement strand
GCCTATTCTGTTATTGGTGAGTCTGTTTACTTTCCGCACGGTGCTTGGCGCTGCAGCCGCTTTTGCTTTTGTGACAGGATTGGTTTTCACCAGAACTACAGTGGTTGGCCGGAAAAAGCGGTTGATGATTATTGCATGGGGCGTTTTAGCTGCTGTTACGCTGGCAGGTGGTGTTATTATGAATGAGGTGCAAGGAGCGTGGGAAGACCGTGAAACCAACCAAGAGGCAAAGCGTGCTGATCAAACTCTAAAAGGAAATCAATGGGCAAAATATGCTACAGGGACCGTGATGGCACCTATGATGTTTGTGTTGCCTTTCCCCACCATGGTGGACGTGGATGAACAATATAACCAGCAAATATTGAGCGGTGGAAATTATGTCAGAAATGTTTTTGGTGGTTTTGTGTTATTAGCCTTGTATAGTGCGATTTTCCTAAAAAAGAATTGGAGAGATTTGTCGTTGATAGGTTCCTTTGTGATTGCTTATCTGGGTATTGTTTCCGCAAGCGGATTTGCTAATTCTGAACGATTCTTGTTGCCTGGTCTTCCCGTGCTGTTGATTCTGGCGGCATACGGGGTGACATTGTTGAATGCGAAAAACTATCGTTTTATAAGGATTTGGTATTGGGCCGTTCCGCTTATGATTGTTGGCTGGGCTGTGTTTAAGTTGGGTTCACGAGGAATGTTATGAAAATACTGATGATATGTAATTATAAGCCTGGGGTAGGAGGTATCTCAGGTCAAGTGGAGATACTGCAAAAGAAACTTCGCGAAGAGGGTCATGTCGCAGATATTTTCAGCACCAAAGCCTCTATGTGGAGACGTCTTGTGTTGTTACGTCAACTCCGGCACGTTGCTAAAGGTTATGATGTGTTGCATGTACATTGTTGCTCGGAATGGGGATTCCTTCCTGCAGTATTTGGTGTTATAGTGGGTAAAAAACTGTGGAAACGGATAATCCTCACTTATCATGGAGGAGGAGGGGAACTCTTTTTCGATAAACACCCTCGACTGGTTCGAAAATATTTGACTCGTACCGATGCAAATATTGTTTTGTCCGGTTTTCTCGCTCGAGTCTTTGAAAAGCATCAATTGCCGTACACGGTTATTCCGAACATCATAGAGTTGGATTCGAACCGTTTCAGAAAACGAACATTGATACGCCCTTCCTTCATTTGCATTCGTGCCCATGAAGCACTTTATAATATTCCATGTATCTTGCGGGCTTTTCAAAAGGTTCAAAAAGTAATCCCTGAAGCATCATTGACTTTGGTTGGAGACGGATCACTTCACGAGAACCTTGTTCAACAAGCTAACTCTATGGGGTTGCAAAACGTTGTTTTTACTGGTCGAGTGGATAATTCAAGGATATTTGAATACCTTGACCAGGCGGATGTGATGCTTTCTGCCCCTAGAATTGACAATATGCCAGTGTCATTAATTGAAGCTATGAATGCTGGCTTGTTTGTTATATCATCTAATGTTGGAGGAGTACCTTATATGATTGAGGATGGCGTTGATGGGTTGCTTTTTGAGAGTGACAACGATGTCGAGTTGGCTGGGAAAATGCTTTGGCCTCTTAATAATCCAACTGAATCAAAAGAAATCATAAAGAGGGCTTTTAAATCTGTGAAAAAGTATTCGTGGGATAATGTCCGAGATCAATTGATATCACTTTATAATAATGAGTCTTTATAATATACTTGATAGGCAAATTCTTTTGCCTTTAGGAGATTTATTCTATGGCAGCGAAATATCACGCCAATGGAAATTTTTGTGTAGAACTGAATATCTTTCCTATCAACAAATACTTGAAATACAAAACGACAAGTTAAAAAGTCTAGTCAAACATGCCTATGAAAGCGTGCCTTATTATCATAAGTTGTTTGATGGTTTGGGTTTGAAACCAGAGGCGGTTCAGAACAAGGATGATTTATGTAAAATACCAGTGTTAACCAAGGAAATCATCCGTGATAATTATGATGATATGTTTAGTAAGGCTATTGATCCCAAAAGATTTCGCAAGTCATCTTCAGGTGGTAGTACGGGTGTGCCGTTGCAGTTCTGTATGGATAGTCATGAATGGAGTTTCCAGCGAGCCTCCTCCTTGCGTGCATGGGAATCTTACGGATTGAGACTTGGGGATAGGATTTTTTCGTTTGGAGGTAATTCTATCGCACAAAAAAAAGATGCTCTTTCGTTGAAAAATATATACGATAAGGTAATTATGAGGAACTATAAGTTCAATAGTTCTGAGGTGGATGAGAATAGCCTTATGCGTCATTTGGAAAGCTTTAAGAAAATTAGGCCGAGTGCTGTTCGAGGCTATGGTTCTTCATTGGCGATATTTGCAAGGTTCATTAAAGAAACTGGGTATAAGCCATCGGGAATCAAGGTGGTGCTTACCACTGGGGAAGTATTGATGCCTAATTATCGTAAAGAGTTGGAAGAGACGTTTGGAGCCCCTGTGTTTGATGCCTACGGCGCTGGGGATGGCGGTATTGTTTCTCATGAATGTAGCTGCCACAACGGATTGCATATTACAGAGGAGTTATGCGTTATAGAGATTACTGATAAGGAAGGAAATATTCTTCCAGATGGAGAAATGGGTTATGTGACATCTACGGACTTGGAGAATTATGCTTTCCCGTTTATTCGGTACCATGTTGGAGATATGTCATACATTAAAAAGGAAGCATGTTCTTGCGGTCGCCATACGAGACAATTTGGAGAAGTGATGGGGCGTGCTGGGAAGTTGCTTTATAATAAACAGGGAGTGGCCATTTCTCCAACTATGCTGCCTATAATGTTATACCCTAATCTGGACTATCATTGTGAAGAATACCAGAAAGAGTATAATAAGATAGATCGATTTCAAATAAGACAAGATTGTAACGGTGATATATTAATCCTTCTGAAAATGAAAGAAGGCGTAAAAGAATCTGCATATAAAAACGAAATCATTGCAAATTACAAACGCCATTTTGTTGGTTCGGAGGTATCTCTGAAGATTGTGGACCGCATACCTTTGCTCCCTTCTGGAAAAGAGGATTATTGCGTGTCCGAATATCATTCGTTTGATAACTAATGCTTATGATTATGAAAGCAATTGGACTGCCTATTTCTCATAAAGAGAATGAACGACGTAGGGCGTTAATCCCTGAGGATATCAAGTTTATTAGAAATCCTGAAATGATTTATGTTGAATATGGATATGGAGGAGTGCTAGGCTATTCTGATGATGATTATACCTGTCAAGGTGTAAAAGTCGCCTCTCGGAAGGAGGTTCTATCCAAAGATATTATTTGTGATCCCAAGGTGGGGGATGCGGAGTATTTGGCGCAATTGGATGGTCAAATTATTTTTGGATGGGTTCACGCTATTCAGAACAAGGATATAACCGATATAATTATTGCTCATAGATTAACCTCATATGCATGGGAAGACATGTATGAGGAAGGAAGGCATTCCTTTTGGCGCAACAATGAGATAGCTGGTGAAGCGGCAGTGTTTCATGCGTATATGTGTCATGGGGTTTTCCCGTATCATACTAGGGCTGCTGTACTTGGTAGGGGTAACATCGCTCGGGGAGCAATTAAAACGTTGAATTATATGGGGGCTGACGTTGTTCAGTACGATAGAAAACAAGAAGCTTTATTCCGAAAAGAATTAGATCGCTATGATGTTGTGGTTAATGGCATTATGTGGGATACTTCACGAAAGGATCATATCATCTATCGTGAAGACTTAAAACGTATGAAACGCAATGCTTTAATTATTGATATTTCATGTGATAGGAACGGTGGAGTAGAGACTAGTGTTCCAACTACTATTGAGAATCCGATATACATGATTGATGGGGTTACACATTATGTGGTAGATCATACACCAACGCTGTTTTGGAAAACTACTTCTGAGAGTTTGAGTGCTGAATTTGTCAAGTATGCTGACTTATTTATTGAGAATAAAGTAAATGAGAGTATAGTACTGAGAGGTTGCCATAATTTTGAGAAAGGTGAGATACTTGACCCAAGAATTCTTGTTTTTCAAAACCGGGTCAATTAAGGCTTTATTACAAGAATTCAAATGAAATGGGTTTCTTATGTTGCGTTTTATATGTGGCTGATTTAATGACTGCTAATTGGCGGTCTGTTTTTTATTATACGGCTTTTGTCAACGTGTCAAATGCTGGCGGAGTTTCTTTATGGAACAAAAATGGTCTTCCCAAAACCAATGAAACTGCTTAATAACATATTATTAATTGATCGCCGACAATGGGCGGCGCTAATTGATCGGTCTCCTGTTTCCTCTATTTTTCAAAGTCAGGAGTTGTTTGACTTCATCGTAGCAACAGGTTTGTATGGTGTCAAAGTCATTGGTGTAGAGGAGGGAGGTGTATTAAAGGGTGTCGCGGTTTGCCTAATACAAGCAGAGAAAAAAGGATTGAAAAAACGCCTCACCTCACGCGCCATCCTTAATGGTGGCCCGTTGCTCGACGAAAACATTTCGGATGAAGCCTTGTCAATGCTTTTGAAAGCGACCGTGAAGGAACTAAAACGTCGTTGCGTTTACATTGAGACCCGCAACTTCAACGATTATTCTCGTTGGAGACCCGTGTTTGAGGCTTGCGGTTTCTGCTATAAACCACATAACAACTTCCATATTGACACTACCAGCTATGAGATTGTGGACGGGAATATGGGGAAAAGCCGTCGTCGTGACATCAAATACACCCTTCGCGAAGGAGCCGTGGCGGTAGAGGCAACGACATCAGCTGAGGTGGATGCTTTCTATGATATCTTGCAAACATTGTATCGCGAGAAAGTCAAGCGGCCACTTTTTCCCGTCGAGTTTTTCCATCAAATCATGAGATTGCCGTTTGCTCATTTGGTACTGGTTAAATATCTCGATGAAGTAGTAGGAGGTAGTCTTTGTCTTGAGTTGAAAGGCCGTACTATGTATGAATGGTTTGTATGCGGACGTGATCATGAGTGGCGCAATGTTCACCCTTCAGAATTAGCTACTTATGAGGCTATACAGTTGGCAGTAAGCCATGGCTGTAAGTGCTTTGATATGATGGGTGCTGGAGAGCCTGGCAAAGCATATGGTGTTCGTGACTTCAAAGCGCATTTTGGGGGCGTTCTGGTTGAACATGGGCGATTCCTTTACAAATGCCACCCTTTGATTTATAAAGCTGGAGAGTTAGTGATCAAAGCTATATCAAAATAATGAATATTCTTGTTGATATTGGACATCCCGGTCATGTGCATTTGTTGCATGGCGTGGCAAAGGAATTGGAGAAAAAAGGACATAACTTATTCTATGCTGTTAGAGAGATTCCTGTTGCCATCCGTTTAATGGAATACTATGGCATGACACCATTCCTGAATCTCGGTGGCAAAAGGGATTCACTAATAGGAAAGGCAAGGACTGTAATGCAGCAGGATTTTGAGATGCTGCGCTTTGTACGGAAGAATCATATTAATATTGGATTGAGCAGTGGAATAGTTCTGGGGCATGTTTCTAAACTGACCTCAATGAAATCTCTCATGTTTGACGATGATGATGACGATGCAGAACCCTTGGTGGTCAAATACGGACATCCTGCGTGTGTGGCAGTGTTTACACCACAGTGTATCCATCGCCAGACGGAACATGCCGTTTATTATGCGGGCACTCATGAACTTGCATACCTGCATCCAAACCGCTTTACTCCTAATCCCTCAGTGCTTGAAAAAGCGGGACTAAAAAAAGGAGAACGTTTCTTTATTATGCGTTTTGTCGCACTCAAAGGTCATCACGATATTGGACAACAAGGATTGAGCCTTGACCAAAAATGTCGTCTGCTGGAGCTTTTAAAGCCATACGGTCGTGTGATTGTCACTTCTGAAAGGGCTCTGGAACCCGAATTTGAACCCTACCGCCTGCCTGTGCCACCTGAAGAAATCCACTCCCTGATGGCTTATAGTTCCATGTTCCTTGGCGACAGTCAGACCATGACCTCAGAAGCTGCCATTTTGGGTGTGCCTGCGCTTAAATGCAACACCTTTGCTGGGCGGCTTTCCGTTCCAAACGAACTGGAGCAGAAATACGACCTTTGTTATGCTTATCATCCAGATGATTTTAATAAGTTATTTGCTCATTTGGAACAACTGTTAGCGAAAGAACCTGAAGTGTTGAGACAGGAATGGCAAGAAAAGCGGCAACGATTTCTTAATGATCATATCGATGTCACTGCTTTCTTCACATGGTTCATTGAAAACTATCCCGAAAGCAAAAAAATAATGCAGGAGAATCCTGATTACCAATACCACTTCAAATAAATGGATTTTACCCTTGAAAAATATCGTGAGTTGTTGATGGTTTTACATGGTTATGGAGAGGTGATGCTTCGCCATGACGTGGACAAAAAGCCTCAAAACAGTCTCGCCACTGCAAAACTTGAACATGAATTGGGTTGGAAATCCACCTATTATTTCCGCGCTGTGCCTGAGAGCTGGGACGAGTCCATCATCCTTGAAATCAGTGCTTTGGGACATGAAGTGGGATATCATTATGAGTCGCTTACAACTTGCAACGGCAATATGGAGGCCGCCTACAACGACTTCTGCCGAAATCTGGAAAAGCTTCGTGAATTGGTGCCCGTGTCAAGCATTTGTATGCACGGCAGCCCCAGATCGAAATGGGACAGCCGCGACCTTTGGAAACACTACGACTATCACTCCTTGGGAATCACTTTCGAACCGTATTTCGACACGGATTTCTCGAAATATTTTTATCTCACTGATACGGGGCGATGCTGGGACGGCTTTAAAGTCAGTGTTCGCGACCGAATTCCTCGGCATCAAGATGAGTGGATTCAAAAAGGATGGGTGTATCACACTACAGATGATATTATCAAGGCAATCAACCAAAACAAACTGCCAAAATGCTTGATGATAACAACCCATCCTCAGCGTTGGACGGACAAAAAAGCAGCTTGGATCAAGGAATTGGTCGCCCAAAACATTAAAAACGTTGTGAAAAGAACAATTGTAGCCAAGAAAGCCTACTAAATTGTTTGAAATGTTGTATTTTTGCGGATTATTTAGAAAAAGATACTCATGAAATCATTAAGAATTTTGGTATTGCTGTCATTTGTTGCCATGATGGCAGGTTCATGTGTTACTCCCAAAGAAGTGAGTTATTTACAGAACTTGAAACACAACCAAACCATTCCGTTGAGTGAAAATTTCGAAGCCCTCATTAGCCCTAACGACCAACTGCGTATTACCGTGATTGGCGTGGGCGACGAGAAGGAACTGGCCGAGCCGTTTAATCCTTTCGGAAACACACAAAACATGAACAGCCAAAATGGTATTGGCTATTTGGTTGATGTCAATGGCGACATCCAGTTCCCCACCTTGGGCAAGTTGCATGTGAAAGGCATGACCCGCATCGAGTTGCAGGAAAGCATAAAAAAACAGCTTATTCAAGGCGGCTATATGAATGATCCCATGGTTGATGTGAGGTTCATGAATTTTAGAGTTTTTTTGCTGGGAACTGCTGACGGTGGCAAAGTGCTGAACATCGAAAACGAGCGTTGTACCTTCCTCGAAGCCCTTGCTATGGCGGGTGGTTTGAACCAGTTCACAAAACGTGATAAAATTGCGGTGATGCGCGAGGAGAATGGTAAAATTGTCACCCATTTCCTTGATCCTCGTTCCACTGATGTATTTTACGATGAGTTCTTTTTGCTTCAGCAAAATGATATCATTGTCACTCAATCATTCCGTAGAGCCTATACGGAGAATGCTTTGAACACGTCGTTGAATATTGTGTCAACGGTAGCAGCATTGATTTCGTCAACGGCGATGCTGTATATGATCATTACGGGAAAGGAGTGATTTTTTAATAGTTTCAACAGCTCATGGAAAACAATAAACAAAATACGACTGAGGACGTAAGCTTCCTTGAAGACAACACTGGCGGAATACAGTTTAAAGATGTCTTGTTTTTGGTCATCCACAATTTGCATTGGTTTATTCTATGTGCCTTGATTGGTGCAGGTATTGCTTATTACAATGTGAAAGGCCAGGAAAGAATATATTCCAGTTCCGCCACAATTCTCTTGAAGACAGGAGTAAGCGGAGGCTCGGAGTCGCTTAGGTCATCTGCTCTGATGAATGATTTTTCGGGCGGTGGTGTGGCTTTGAGTTCTATCAACAATGAGATAATTATTCTTAAATCGCAGACACTGATGGAAAATGTGGTTCGTAAGCTGAATCTTAACACGAAGTATTCTTACACCACCCGTCTTGCAAAACGTAACAAAACTCTTTATAACGACTCACCTATCGAAGTGCTTTTCCCGGATGCCAACGAACAGCTATCCGCTTCGTTTGTGGTGACCCCAGTGGATACTGCGACTGTTGAATTATCTCATTTTCAAGGCAATGAAGAATCGCCTAAGATGAAAGTTCATGTAGGAGAGTTGGTCAACACCCCGGTTGGAAAAGTAATTGTCAAACATACTTGGTATTACGATCAATTCAACGGAACTTCTATTCGGGTGCAATATTTGCCTGTGGCAACAGTGGCTACCCAATACCGTTACGCTGTAAATGTGGTTCCTGATGATGAGAAAAAGAACACCATATTACGTCTTACGCTGTCGGACACTTCTCCAACACGAGCGGCAGATGTGCTGAATACTTTGATCGATGTATATAATGAGGATTCCATGGAAGACCAAAAGCGTATTCTCAAATATTCAACACAATATATCGATGACCGTATCGCTTACCTTGACAGCGACATTGATTCCATTTCACAACAGGTGGTCAGTTTCCAACAGAGGCATAACATTATTGACGTACAGTCGTATGGACAGTCGTATGTGGCATCCAGTATAGAGTATTCACAAGAGCTTAAGGATTTGGAAGCACAACGTGGTCTTACAGAGTATCTTATGGATTATGTTGACAGCAACACTGGACATGATTTGATTCCTGGAAACATGGGACTTAAAGGCAAAGCTGCCACATTGATTGACAAATACAATGAAAATGCAATATTATTGAATAAATACAAGCAGACGGGGACCATGAACAACCCCAATGCTCAGGCGAAATTGACAGAACTTGTCACTTTGGAAAGAACAGTAAAAGAGTCGTTGCAGTCGTATCACGATGAATTGGACGCACGCATCGCTTCTGTGTCAAGGGGACGCCAGTCGGTGAATGCCCAAGTTCAGTCTGTGCCAGTGGAGCAACTACGAGTGAAAGCCATTGAGAGCAAAAAGCAAATCAAGGAGGGTCTTTTGATGACCATGCTTACAAAAAGAGAGGAATTGATGTTGAACGAGCCCAAAATTGAACCTTCCTGTAAGATCATAGACCAAGCTTGGGCGAACTATACAGCCATTGCACCCAAACCTCGCAAGGAGGTTATGCGTGGTATGTTGATTGGATTGCTGATCCCAGTTGTCGTTATTGTGCTTCGCCGTTTGCTTGACACAAGAATCCATTATGGCGCCGATGTGGAGCGTTTGACCAAGACACCTTTCATAGGTGAGATACCTTTCAAAGAAAACACTAAAGATCATGCCATCGTGATCAAAGAAAACGGACGAGACTCGGTTTCGGAGGCGTTTAGAATTGTGCGTTCCAATTTGGAATACATGAAAAACAGAAATAAGGAAGGTGGTCAGGTTATTATGTTCACATCGTTTATAGTGGCTTCTGGTAAAACTTTCGTGTCCACAAACTTGGCGACCAGTTTCGCCCTCGCCAACAAGAAAGTGGTGCTCGTTGACCTTGATATCCGAAAGGCAACATTGAATAAGGTGTTTGGCGTGAAGTCGAGGGTGGGTGTGTCCAACTACCTTTCGGGAACAGTGGAGACCGTGGATGAAATGATTAATCCAGACTTGATAGCACAGAATCTGGATGTGATCTTCTCTGGTCCTGTGCCGCCCAATCCGGCTGAGCTTTTGATGAGCGATCGCCTTGACGAAATGGTAAATTATCTGCGTCAACGATATGACTATATTTTCCTTGACAATGTACCGTTAGGTATTGTCGCTGACCCTGAAATTGTCAAACGTGTGGCAGATACTACCGTGTTTGTGGTTCGCGCCAACAAGACGGACAAGCGCCTTGTGTCGGAACTCGAAAAAATATACAAGTCGGAACGCTATCCCAATCTCTCTGTGTTGCTTAATTCCGTGAAGTATAAGAAACGCAGAGGCTATGGTTACGGCTATGGTTACGGCTATGGTTACGGCTATGGTTACGGCTATGGTTACGGTTATGGTTACGGTTATGGTTATGGCTATGGTTACGGTTATGGTTATGGTGGCTATGGCTATGGTGATGAAGAGGAGGATAAAAAGAAGAAACACCATCGTCACCATCATCGCAATAAATCAGATCAAGACGATTGATTTCTTGGCTTATGTTTTCCAATCTTTTTAAATCGGCATTGCCGGATGATTTTTTTAAAGGAGCATCTGACATTCATGCACATTTGTTGCCTGGAGTGGATGATGGTTTTCCCGACTTTGAAAAGACAATGGAGGGCTTGTCGTTTATGAAGCGGTTTGGTTTCAAGAAAGTTAAGATGACTCCACATTTCATGAAAGATTATCGGGAGAATACTCGGGAATCCATTGAGGAACGGTACAAGGCTTTTATTGCCGAAGCGGGAGACACCATTCCTGTGGAGTTGTCGTTGGGAGGAGAGTACATGCTTGATTCATGCTTCTTGGATCGTTTTGAGGAGGGGTTCTTGACCCTTGACAAAGGCCATTCGATGGTGCTGTGCGAGACTTCGTATATGAAGGCCGATCCAAACGCCAAGGAAATGCTGTATCAGATCATGCTGAAAGGCTATCAACCTGTAATTGCACACCCTGAGCGTTACAATTATGCATCGATGCCTTTATATAAGCGTTGGAAGGAAAGAGACTATATGTTGCAACTGAACCTGCTTTCGCTGGCCGGTGCCTACGGTGATTTGGCTAAAACAAAGGCGCGGCAATTGCTGAAGGAAGGTTTGTATGATTATGTGGGCAGCGACCTCCACCGTGTCAACAATGTGGAGCGAATGATAAAATCAATACGGCTTTCTGCAAAAGAGATTGACCTGCTGGCGGGTTTGTTGGAGAATAACAAGCAGCTGGCTTAGAAGTTATAGCCGAACGAGAAATACATACTGAATTGGTTTGTGCAATTGGACCATTGTGCGGTTAATGCGATTGGACCAATGAGGCTGTTGTATGCGTAACGCAGTCCGATGCCTGTATAAAACTCGGTGTAAGAGGCTTTGCTGGCATTGGGGAAATTGTACCCAATCAGGAAGTTGCAGATCCCGGAGAGATAATGCTTTTCAAGGAAGTGATAGCGCAGGTCACAGCGTAAAATAGTGGCTAAATCACCTGCTTCGTTAAGGTGACTCACTCCGATGAACGGCATCTGTTGTTCGACGTGTCTGCCAGGAATGTCACCACCTATGACATTCCTCAGATTAGCGTAAGGCGAACACCCAAGCGCAAGACGGCTGTACAGCTGTGGAATGATGGTGAATCTACCATTGTTCGGGGTGACGTAGCTTTCGAATGAAATTCCGATTCCTTTTGCTGTCGCTCCATTGCTCGGATCAAGATAAAGATTTGCTTGGAGTTTCGTCCTGACGCCTTGGCGAGCGAAATAGCTGTTGTCGAGGTTGTCGTATTCTGCGTTTGCGAAAGCGCCCCAAAGACGGTTGTCGTTGAAAGCCGGCGAGTGGACAATAGTCAAGTTCGTGGTGTCAAATGTGTTGATGTCGAAATAGGCTTGGTCAAAGTGGGTGTCACTGAAGGCAAAACCTATCAATGAACTAAAGTTAAACATTTGAAACTGTGAAATATAAGCACTGAATTGATGCTGTGAATAATGCAGGTTGGTGTTTTTGCGTTGGTCATGTACCATCACCTTGAAGTGCTGGCTTCGATAATCGTAAGACAGGTTGAAATTGGCCACTGGAATCCATGAGTAGGTGGCCGTCACGTTGAGACGTGGGTTGTAGCTGAGCCTTCCAATGAGGTTGAACTTGTAACCTGAAAGGCGTTTCTCGTTGATACCCAGATTGATCAGCATGGCGGCTCCTTCTTCGTTGTCATAGCGTGATCCGATGCCCACCACATGAGGCAGGGTGGGCTTGAGATTGAGGACGAGTTGATAGGTCTCTGGAGCATTTCCGGGAATTTTAATTTTGCTTTCGTAGATGTTGTAGGTGATGTCATTGAATGTGCCTGTGCCGCGGTAGATGTTCACGGCGCGTTCGATGTCCTGCGCGGAGATGAACTCTCCGACATTCAAGCCTCCTTTTTTTGCTAACCAATCGCCTTGTCCTGACTCGAGTTCGTCCATGTTCATGGTTATGGTGCTGACGAAGATGGGTTGGTCGTCGAGTTTTTTCGCCTTGGGTGCTTGGAGGTGTTTGTTGACGTGATAGCCCGCCGTTTCATCCACGTACTGCTTGATGCGGAGCAGTTGGTCGTGGCATTGATGGGCTTTCTCATAGCCTCGTCTGACCAAGGTGTCGATGGCGTCGGGCGAGAAGCTCATAGTGCCGTACCCTGTGATGTCAGGATCCAAGTATAGTGTGCATATTTTTTTGTTTTCTTCTCTTTTTGAACTTACAGCGTTGGTTATTAAATAATTGAAAACATCTGGCAGGGAGGGTACTTGGTCGAGATTACTTTCGAGCTTGTCGGAGACCTCCACGCCGATGATGATGTCGGCACCCATGTTGAGCAACACGTCGGCAGGGAAATTGTTGACGAGACCTCCGTCCACAAGCACCTTGCCGTCCATCATAACAGGGGAGAACACTCCTGGGATGGCCATGCTGGCTCTCATGGCGGTTGGAACGCTGCCGTGCCGGATTACGACTTCTTTGCCCGTGGCAATGTCAGTGGCGACACAAGCAAACGGAATAGGCAGTTCGTTGAAATCAATATTTTCTTGATAACCAATGCACAAGTCGTTGAAAAGGTTGATCAATGCGGTGTTGTTGACGTAGGCACTGGGCAGATAGTTGGAGATGCTTTTGCTTTTGTTTTTCGACAAGCCTTCCAGGCTGAAAGGAATGTTCATAAACATGGTGCTGCCGCGATAGCGCATTTCAGGTGACATAAAAGTGCGATCAATGCTGTTGCCGACGTATGCCGACCAATTCATGTTGGCGATGAGAGCGGCGAGTTCGTCAGGCGAATAACCTACAGCGTAAAGTCCACCGATAATGGATCCCATACTGGTGCCAGCCACGTAATCAACAGGGATCCCCATTTCCTCAAGATATTTCAGAACCCCGATGTGTGCGGCGCCTTTGGCGCCGCCACCACCAAGTACCACGCCCACTTTGGGACGTGGTGCCTTGATGGTGTCTGTAAGCCTGGTGCCGCCAGAAGCCTTTAGGCATAGCACACAAATGAGAATGAACAATATGTGGACGCTCCCTTTATTCATAATCCCTCCTGACTTCTGACTTCTAACTTCTGACTTCTAATTCATTCCAGCCCTCTTGCTCTCAAGTATGGTTCCTTATCAGGATCTTGGCCGCGGAATTTGCGGTATTGCACCATGCCTTCGTCGTTGCCTCCGTCCTGTAAGCAGTGCTTGCGGAAAGCCGCTGCGAGTTCGGGGTTGAAGAGGTTGCCAGAGGTTTTGAAGTAGTTGAAGGCATCCTTGTCGAGTACCTCTGCCCAGGTGTAGCCGTAGTAACCTGCGCTGTAGCCTCCATTGAAAATGTGAGAGAAGTTGGTGGAGCGATAGCGGGGCAGGATTTCAGGCATCAATTTGATGGCATCCATCTGTTGCTTTTCGAAGGCATCCACATCAAGGTTTTCCAGGTCGGTGAGCTCATGGAACTTCATGTCGAGGATGGAGGCGGCGATAAGCTCTGTGGTCATAAAGCCTTGGTTGAACAAAGCACTGTTCTCGATCTTTTGGATCAGGCTGTCGGGCATGACTTCGCCAGTGTTATAGTGCTTGGCATACATGCGGATGACTTCAGGTTCGGCAGCCCAGTTTTCCATGATCTGCGAGGGCAGCTCAACGAAGTCGTGAGGCACGTTGCCGCAGGTGCGGCTGTAAAGGCCGTCGGAGAAGAAAGCGTGCAGGGAATGACCGAACTCATGCCACATGGTTTCGGTCTCGTCCCAGTTGAGTAAGGCAGGGACGCTGTCGGTGGCAGGGGTGAAGTTCATCACTAAGGAGACCAGCGGATAGATTTTGTTACCGTTGATGTCATGGCCAGCTTCACGGAAGCTGGTACACCAGGCGCCGCCGCTCTTCGAGGCACGCGGATAGTAGTCTAAATAAAGTATGCCGAGGAAGTCGCCGTTGGCTTCCTTGACTTCGTAGGTCTCCACGCCAGGATAATACACGGGAAGGGTGTTGTTCTGTGTGAAGGTCACGCCGTATAACTTGTTGGCTGCCATAAACATGCCATTGCGGACATTGTCAACGGAGAGGTAAGGCTTGATTTGGTTCTCGTCGAAGTCATACTTGGCTTTGCGGAGTTTCTCGGCGTAGTACCACCAATCCCAGCCTTCGAGTTTGAACTTGGCGCCTTCTTTCTTGGCGATGGCTTGCATCTCAGCGAGTTCCTTCTTGGCTAATTCCTGTGCGGGGTTGAAGATGTCAATGAGGAATTGGTCAACGGTGGCTGCGTCGTGGGCCATGTTGACGGACAGGACATAGTTGGCGTGGTTGTCGTAACCGAGCAGTTGTGCTTTCATCTGTCTCAGTTCGAGCATGTCCTTGATGAGGCACTTGTTGTCGTACTCATTGCCGTTGTCGCCTCTGTTGTAGTATGCTTTGTAGATCTTTTCACGCAAATCGCGGTTGTCAGCATATTGCAGGAAGGGGATCAGGCTGGGCTTGGAAAGCGTGAAGACCCATTTGCCCTCCATGCCGTCGGCTTTGGCTTGTTCGGCAGCAGCGTCAATGCTCGATTGAGGCAGTCCGGCAAGGTCGGCTTGGTTGTCAATGACAAGCTTGAAATTGCTGTTCTCTTTCAGCAGGTTGTTGCCGAATTGAAGGCTCAGAGTGGAGAGCTTTTCATTGATTTTGCTTAACTCGGCTTGCTGCTCTGGTGACAGCGCCGCTCCGCTGCGGACAAAGTCCTGATGGTATTTTTCCACCACCCGGATCTGCTGGTCATCGAGACCCATTTCGTGGCGATGCTTATACACATAGTCGATCTTCTCAAAGAGCTTAGGATTCATGGCGATGGCATCCCCATGTTTAGAGAGCATGGGCATCACCTTTTCGGCAAGCTCTAAAAGCTCGTCGGAACTGTTGCATTCAAGGATGTTGAAAAACACGTTGCTGACACGATCCAGGGTCTCTCCTGATTTGTCGTAGGGGAGGATGGTGTTTTGGAATGTGGGTGTTTCCGTGTTGTTGACGATGGCATCAATCTCCTCAAGTTGCTCTTTCATGCCGGCCTCAAAGGCGGGCATATAATGCTCGGTCTTGATTTTGTCGAAAGGAACGACTTTAAAAGGGGTCTGATACTCAGTCAGAAACGGGTTTTCGTTGGCGGTTTCTGGTTTCTTTTCGCTGCTGGTGCAGGAAGCCAGTACGATGACGCTTAAAGCTATCATAGGAATGATTTTTTTGTTCATGGAAAATGTTTTTAAAATTGTTGCGGCAAATATACGAAATTATTAACTTTGCAATTGAACAACTGAATAACTGAACAACTAAATAATTTTAAAATGGAATACTATCAGATTTGGCTTATCGCCGCCATCATTTTGGTGATTATTGAGTTGCTGACCGCAGGTTTCGGGGTGATTTGTTTTGCCATCGGGGCATTGTTTTCAGCCTTGTCTGCCTATTTTGGCTTGGGACTGTTGTGGCAACTCCTGGTTTTTGCCGTGACTTCGGTGCTGACATTCATTTTCTTGCGTCCTGTCATGATTAAGTTGCTGGAACGTAAGTCGAAGGACGTGAAGACTAACGCTGATGCTTTGATTGGCAAGACCGCTCTTGTTTCAGAAACCATTGACGCCACTCAGAACACAGGTCGTGTGGCCGTTGACGGTGATGACTGGAAAGCCGTTTCAGCCGACGGCTCGATTATTAATAAAGGTGAGAAAGTGAAAATCGTCTCTCGAGACAGCATCATCCTCACCGTGAATCAAAATTCTTAATTCTTGCTTCTAAATTCTTAATTTTTAAAAATATGGGTACCACAGTATTAATTATTCTTATTGTTCTCGTTGTGCTTTATGTGCTCAGCGGGATCAAGATTGTTTCCCAGTCGGAAACCATGATCATCGAAAGGCTCGGCAAATACAACCGTACGTTGACTGCCGGTATCAACATCATTCTCCCCATCGTGGAGAAAGCCAAGGACACCATCGCTCGCCGTCAGAATGGTTCGTTAGTTCGCGTGTCGCGTATCGACATGCGTGAACAGGTTTATGACTTCGACAAACAGAGTGTGATCACCAAAGATAACGTCATGACCGAGATCAATGCCTTGTTGTATTTCCAAGTGGTTGATCCCATGAAGGCGGTCTATGAGATTCAGAACCTGCCTGTCGCTATTGAAAAACTGACCCAGACCACGCTTCGTAACGTGGTGGGTGAGATGGAACTTGACGAGACGCTGACCTCGCGCGACACGATCAACACCAAGTTGCGCACGGTGCTTGACGATGCCACCAATAAGTGGGGCGTGAAGGTAAACCGTGTTGAATTGCAAGACATCACGCCGCCGGAGAGCATTCGCCGCACCATGGAACTTCAAATGCAGGCCGAGCGTAACCGTCGTGCCGAGATTCTGAAAGCCGAGGGTGAGAAGCAGGCTCAGATCTTGAACTCTGAAGGTGAGAAACAAGCGGAAATCAACGCCGCTGAGGCTGACAAGCAGGCCAACATCCTGAAAGCCGAAGGTGAAGCCCGTGCCAAGATTCTGCAAGCTGAAGCAGAAGCCACCGCTATCCGCAACATCGCTGAGGCTGTCGCCGATAAAGGCGCTGACCCAGTGAACTATCTCCTCGCCGTCAAATATATCGAGACGTTGAACGCTATCGCTTCCGGACAGGAAAACAAGACAGTATATCTGCCCTATGAGGCCACCAATATGCTTGGCTCCATTGGCGGTATCAAGGATATGTTTCAGAAATAAATGACAATTTGACATATATTTTCTGCAATTATTACTTATAAAACGACAAATTGTCATAAAATCTCATTAAAGCGGCTCAAAAAAGCCGCTTTTTTGTTTTGGCCTATAATTTGACTAAAGAGCAGTGTCTTCGTTAAGAAGGCGGAAAAAAAGAAAAACAAAAGTTAAACAACCAAATTATAGGAGATCAAAATTATGTATCTAACAAGAAGAACTCAGGATTTCATTCCTACCTTATTCAATGAACTGATGAACATGGACACTGTTTCATATTCAGAACCTAAGATGAACATCATCGAAAACAAAGAAAACTACTTGATCCAGTATTCAGTGCCTGGCCTGAAGAAGGAAGACTTGAAAATATCCATCGACAGTGAAGGCAACCTGGTAGTGGAGATGAGCAAAGAGAACAACCACAAAGACGAGAAGAAGGACAACGGCATCCGTTATCTGCGCCGCGAGTTCAGCTCAGAGCAGTTCCGTAACACTTTGGTGCTGCCTGAGGACATCCATCGTGACCAAATCAAGGCCAAGGTCGAGAACGGCATCCTCGAAGTCACTTTGCCAAGGGTGACTGTTGAAGAGAAGAAATCCCTCGTCCAAAACATTGAAGTGCAGTAATTGTTTTCATAGCTGATATGTTCAAAGGCTGGCCGCCCCAACGGTCAGCCTTTTTTTTGTGCGTAATTTTACTTATTGCATTTTTAAGATGGAAGCTGTATATTTGTAGTCAAAATAATAAATCTTTAAAAATTAAGCTTATGAAAAGGAAAAACTTTTTTTTATTGACATTGGTGATGCTGTTTTCGATAAGCGCTTCAGCCCAGACCTACTATGTGTCGAAGAGCACTGGCAGCAATCGCAACGACGGCAGTAAAGACGCTCCGTTCAAGAACATCCAAAAGGCTATTGAAGCTGTCCCGGAAGGCTCTACGATTTATGTCGCAGAGGGTAACTATTTCGGGACTCTGGACAAAGGCAATATCCCTGTCACCAAGTGTGTAAAAATCTATGGTGGTTACAGTGCTGATTTCAGTAAACGTGATATTCTGAAATACAGGACTTTGGTGCAACCAACAGCAGCTTCCAACGGCACGGCGTCTGGCTTGGGAACCATGATCATCAAAGTAAATAACCCACAAGGTGAAATCGTGATTGACGGCCTGCTGTTCGACCGTGGCAACAGTATTTCTTACAATGTCAAAGGGGAAGGCAAGCCTGATGGAGTGGAATGTCCGATGATGAATCCTATCGGCACCTCGGGCAAAGGTGGAGCTAATCTCGACGAGACCAATGTGCTTACCACAGAGACCCGTGAAATCTATCTTGACAACCCCACATGCAAGCAGATCACTATTCGCAACTGTGCTTTTGTGAACGCTCCCAACTACGGTGTTGCCGGACAATTCCACTGCAAGCTCCTCATCGACAACAACATCTTCATCAACAACCGTATGATGGCTTGTGACGTGAAAGGTGGCGACGCTAAAATCAACATGGAAGTGGAATTCTGCCATAATACAGTGCTTTTCACATGGACCCGCTTGAAGGATTTAGGTGATATGGGCTGGGGCTTCCGTTACAACAATGGCACCGACAGCTATGTCCATCATAACATCATTGGCTGTAGCGCATACGCCGCTCTTGACCGTGGCCGTGTTGACTCGCCCAAAGAAAGAGAGGCTAAAAAGTTCACTACTTCGGAGCATAACATGTTTTTCTTGAACAAACATGGTGATCTCACGCTTCCAGGCGGTGGTCTTTATATGGAAGTCAACTGCGAGGATTTCGAGGATGTGGAACAGCTCGCTGAGATTGACGGCTGCGTCCGTTTGAAAGATCCAAGCGTGCTCAAAGGCAAAATCAACGAGGCGTATCTGAACGGATTTATCAATGTTTCTTACAAAGAAACACTTAACAGCAATCCCAACTCACCTGAAAACCAATTCCGTCAGGCTATGGGTATGAACCAAACGGGTACGATAAGCTCGTCAGTCACCATGTTTGCCAACCGTTATCCTTTTGAGGATGCGCTGAAGATGTTTGGTGCCATGAAGGACTTCGGTGCACAGCTGCCAAAGTAATAATAATTTAGAATTTAGAGGGTGATACCCCGTCAGGGGTTAAAGCTCGGTAGAGAATTTAGAGGATGATACCCCGTAGGGGTTAAAGCTCGGTAGAGAATTTAGAGGATGATACCCCGTAGGGGTTAAAGCTCGGTAGAGAATTTAGAGGGTGATACCCCGTCAGGGGTTAAAGCTCGGTAGAATCGGTAGATAGGGAATTAAAAAATTAGAATTTAGAGGGAAGTGTCGATAACCCTCTAAATTCTAAATTATTAATTAATTTTAAATTCTTTATTCCTTAAAGATCTGTTTGTATTTGAGCTTGGTGACTTCTCCGTATTTCGCCAGCTCTTTTTTGTTGACACTCTTGGGTCCCGACATCATGATGATGATAGGACGGTCCTTGATCATGCGGTTGTAGAAGCCAATCACATCTTTGAACTCGGCCTTGCGGATGCGTTCATTGACAGCGGCTCTTGGATCGTGGTTGTAACCTCGTCTCATCCAGTACTGCACTCGGCTGGGCTTGTTGCGGAAACCAATGTAACTGCTGGCGTTGGCTTTGAGCAAAGCCTCCTTCGAAGCATTGAATTTTTCCACACGCTCAGGCATGTTTTTTATCAGGTCGCTAAAAGCATCGATACCGTCGAAGGTTTTGTCACCTTGGGTGCCTAAGAAGCCATACAGATAGCCTGGCTTGCGTTGCAGGTAATCGTAATTGAAAATGGAGTATGCAGTGTAGCCCAAGGAGCGGAACTCTCTGATTTCCTGGAACACGATGGAGTACATGTCGGTGCCGAAATACTTGCTGAACAGGCTCGAAAGTGCCTCATCCTCAAGGCTCAGCTTCTCGCCTGGCACATGGAACCAGATGTTGCTTTGACGGAATTTTTTGTTGGGTGCGAAGAACACTTGAGGCTTAGTGAAATTTTTCTCTACCAAAAATTTCTCTGTGCCTTTGAGAGGTTTCAGAGGCAGGACTCGGTTTGCCTTAATTGACTTGACGACAGCGTTGGGGTCTTGGTTGCCCGTGTAGGTGACGTAGCCGTCGTATTTCAAGGCTTCAGCGACTTCAGCCAAAAGATCGTTGCCGCTGTGTTTCGACCATTCCTTGATAGAGCTATGGTTCAGGTATTTTGATTTTTCGCCGTATAAAGCGTATGCGCGAACAGCTCTGGCCCAAGTAGAGGCATCTTCTTTTTCGGTTTGGATGTTCATCTTCTCGCCGTCGGCCAAGATTTTGATCTGGCTCTCATCGTTTGAAGGATGGTAAAGTTTCTGGTAGCAAAGTTCCAGCAGCTTGTTCAAGTCTTTCTCGAATCCGGTGACGTTGACGATGAAGTAGTTGTCGTCAGTGGAAGTGTAGATGCTTGCGCCCATTTTTTGGAGTTCCAAGGCAAATTCTTGGTAAGATTTGTTCTCAGTGCCTTGCATGGAGAGATAGCTGGAGGCCATCTCTAAGTCGGGATCGTTGAGGGTACCGTAGTTGAAATGGAACTTCAGCTCGAAGATGTCGTTGGCGGGGTTGAGGGCTGAGTAAAGCTTGAATCCGTCGGTGATATCAGTGATCTTTACGTCTTCGCCGAACTTGATGACCTGTGGGGTGACCTCGGGTACTTCTTCAGCCTCGATCATCTTGGCGAAGTCCGACTTCATGTTGGTGTTTTTGGCCTCAAGCGGCTTCCAGTTGGGCTTTTCGACCTTGTCTTTGTCGGGGAAGCCCATCTTTGAACGGATGTCGAGATAGTTGTCGCCGAAGTATTTGTTGGCGATGGCAACCACTTCTTTTTTGGTGATGTTTTTGATGCGCTCGGTCTCAGCGAGGAACTCTTCATAAGTTTGGCCAGTGCTTTCCATTTCGAGGAAGAGGTTGGCCAATTTGTTGAGATCCTCGGTGGCTCTTATGCGGCTCATCAGCATGTCCGTGCGCACGGCTTCAAAAAGCTCATCGCTGAATTCGCCTCTCTTCAGCTGGTTGAGACATTCGAAGATAAGTTGTTCAGCCTCTTCATGGGATTGTCCAAGCAGTTTGGGGATGTAAAGCATCACGTTGGCTCCTTCGTCTTCTAATGACATAGGCATCAGCATGGCGGCCATCAGTTTGCCGTCAAGGGTCAGTTTGTCGGATAGACCAGTCTCGCCGTTGAAGAAGATGTCGCATGCCATCGAAAGCGGGATCATGTCGGGGTCGGAGTTTTTGATGCCGGGGAAGATGATGGCACCGATTTTCATGGGAGTCATGCGCACCTCCTTGATGTTTGGGCCGTTGAATTTAGGCAGGGTGTAGGTGGGTTCTTTTGGGAGTGTGCCACTGCGCCAGATGCCGAACTTCTCGGCAATCATTGGCTGGATTTCCTCGGTGTTGAAGTCGCCGACCAGTATGAGGGTCATGTTGTTGGCCACATAATAGGTGTTGTAGAACTCACGCATCTTGGAGGGCTGAGGGTTCTTCAGGTGCTCGGTATAGCCGATGATAGGACGACCGTATGGGTGCTCGCCGAAGGCCTCTTTGAACATATATTCCTGGAAGGCGTTGATGGGGCCGTCACCGTACATGTTTTTCTCCTCGTAAACGGCTTCTAACTCGCTTTGGAAGAGGCGGAACACGGGGTTGCGAAAACGCTCCACATACACGTCCATCCACTTGGAAAGCTGGTTCGACGGGAAGATGTTGTAATACATGGTTTGGTCGTAGGCGGTGCCGGCGTTCAGGCTCTTGCCGCCCATCTGGGTGAGGATGACATCCACCTCGTTAGGAATGGCGTAATCGGTGGAAGCAAGTGACAACTCATTGATTTTCATCTGGATAGCGTTACGTGCTGCCAGGTCGGTGGTCTCGTGCAGCTTGTCGTACATCATACTGATGCTGTCGAGATACACCTTTTCTTTCTCCCAGTTGATGGTGCCGATACGGTCGGTGCCCTTGAACATGATGTGTTCGAAGTAATGGGCCATGCCTGTGGCATCCAAAGGGTCGTTCTTGCTGCCAGCGTGGACGTACACGGCGCCGTAGATTTCAGGTTGGTCGTGGTTCTCGCACAGTACAACCTTCAGACCGTTGTCGAGATGGTAGGTTTTTGTTTTGAGGCCTGTTTGGGCAAACAGCGTGGTGCAGCCTAACAGGGCGATGAATAATAGGAGTGTTTTTTTCATAGTTGGTTTATTTTGAGAACATTACTTTTTCGCTGTTAAACATACGGGTGAGACCCCAGACGGCGATGCCTGTGTAGGCCACGTTGGATGCCAGCATGACGATGACGGGCAGCCATTTCATCTCGTGTGCGAAGGTGGCGGTCATCACCTGGATGGAGTTGTAGAAAGGGATAAGGTAGGCCGTCAGGCTCTCGGGTGTGCCGTTTTGAAACATCGGTGTCAAGCCGCAGAACATCACCACTAACATGAAGGGGACGATCATGGTTCCGGCGTTTTTGACATCTTTGGCTAAAGCCGACAACATGCTTACCACTGAAGCCATGATGAGCACCGTAGCCAAGATAGTGATCAGCAGCACTGCATAGTCGGCAGTGGTGTAATTGAGGCCCAGTTCAATGCCGGCTGCGTCGGCATGGATCATCTTGGGCAACGACAGCACAATGCCGATAAAACTGGAGATACCGCTTAACAATGCCATGCCACTCAACGACACCACTTTACCTAATGCCAACTCGTTTCTTCGCATGGGGGTTACGAGCAGCGTGGCGATGGTGCCGCGTTCTTTCTCGCCAGCGATGGAACTGGGAGCGATGGCCATCACGCCGCTAAAAAGCATCATCAAGATGAGCATCGGGATGAGTTTGGAGAGGATGCTTCCCAATACGTCATCCTGATTAGCCATGTCGAATTGAGTCTCCTCCTTGTCGGCACGATTGATGTCAAAACGGTTGCTCAGCTGGTCTTCGTAGGCTGACAAGGTGCCTTCCAGTATGTTGTAAACGCGGGAGGAAGCATTGTTAGCTGAATTGTAATAAATTTCCACGTTAGGTGCCGCTTCGCCGCTTTCGGAGCTGTAGTTGGCCACCAACTCGTCGAACCCTTCGGGGAAACGCACCAGCACCTCGTTGAGATCCTTGTTTTCAAGGTTTTCAATGTCTTCTTGAGCAATGCGTTGTTGCAATAGTGCGGTGGCGGGGAGGTTCTCCCATAGAGGTGCCACACTTTCCGGCAGGTTCTCTACACGGACAATGACCAGTTCATTGGCACCTTCGGTGGCCATTTTAGTCATTCCGCTTCCCATAAGGGAGTATATGATGTAGATGAGCAGACCGGGCATGATGACTGAGGTGAACAGCAGTTGCCTGTCACCGAAAAAACGCGCGAACTCTTTCTTTATAATCGTCCAGGTATTGTTTCCCGTTTTCATTCTTCGCCTCCTTTCACGTCTTTATAAATTTCAAAAAAGCGGTCCTCCAGCGATAGTCCATTGCAGATTTCGTCAAGAGTGCCGCAGCAAATCATACGTCCGTCGATGATGACACCAACACGGTCGCAAAGTTTCTCCACCAGACTAAAGATATGGGTGCTGAGAATGATGGTCTTACCTTCGTTGCGCAACTCCTGCAGATAGTCAGTGACGACACGAGCCGTAAGTACGTCGAGGCCGTTGGTGGGCTCATCGAAGATGATGATGTCAGGGTTATGCACCAATGAGATGACCAATGAGAGTTTCTGCTTCATGCCAGTGGAAAGGTTAACCACCTTGACTTCTGCAAATCTGTCAATGCCGAAACGGGTGAACATCTGGCGTTTGCGTTCTTGCATAGTAGCTTCATCAACATGGTGCAGCTGACTGAAAAAGTCGAATAGATAATTGGGGGTGAAGAAGTCTTCCAACTTCAGCTCGGAAGTGAGGAAGCCTATCTTTCCGCGCACTTCTTCGGGTTGGTTCACCACACTAAAGCCATCAAGGATGGCATCACCGTTATCGGGGTGAATCAAAGTGGAGAGCATACGCAACGTGGTGGTTTTGCCGGCACCGTTGGGTCCCAGCAGACCGAAGATCTCGCCTTTGTTGGCGGTGAACGAGAGGTCGTTGACCGCAACAATGACATTGCGGTCAGTCCTCTCTATTTTCTGTTGTTTTCGCGAGAGCTTGAAGGTCTTGGTCAAACCCTCGACACGAAGTATTTCATTCATGGTTATCGTTTTAAGACAATTCATCAAATGGTTTGGTCGGCGAATTTAAGAAATTCCTCATTGGTGATTCCCAACAGTTTCATTTTTTTGACAACTTGTGGCAGCTCCTCGTTGATGAACTCCTCTTTCATCTGTTTGAGAACCAAATCCTTGGCCTCTGCGGAGATGAAATAGCCGATGCCGCGTTTGTTGTAGATGATGCCTGATGCCGTCATGGTCTCGTAGGAGCGCATGATGGTGTTGGGGTTCACGCCGAGTTGGATGCCGTAGTCGCGCACCGATAGGATACGGTCGTCGGCTTTGAGCTCGCCGCTCAGGATCTGCCCATAAAGCTGGTCGCAGATCTGTAAATAGATAGGTTTATGTGCGTTGAATTCCATGGTTTAATATTTTTGGGTTTTTAGTTTAAAGAAAATGCCGATGTATAGGCCGAGGGTAAGAATGGTTTCAAAGATATTGTTGAAGAAAACTGTGCTAGTGGTGAGATCTGCAATGGTGTTGATGTCGTTGATCGTTTCTAGATTCGAGAAAAAGGACTTGCCCATAGCGATGAGGAAGATCTGCCTGATCATGGAGATGACATAAGAGATACCGATCATGCAGCCCAAAGTCTTGGCGGTCTTATGGGTCTTGAACAGCAGGTTGCCAAACATAAAGACTCCCACGTTAAAGACGATTCCGATGATGAAGCTGTAGGTGTAACCCGAGCCGAACATATTCATAAGCACGTCTAAGCCTTCTACGTCAGTGAGGTCTTCACCGGCCATTTCGCTGATCTCGACGAAGAAATCATTCATTACATTCCCGAATCCCAAGCTCTTGATGTAATGTGTGAATCCTCCAAGGGGAAGCAGCGTCAACAAGGAGTCGATGCCCCATGAAGCGAGGAGGATGACCACAG
>JAEEGL015182353.1_pt1 | contig 25277 bp, 16 predicted proteins | sample 9134231 | NCBI WGS metagenome assembly JAEEGL01 (sample SAMN16246548, study PRJNA631951) | gut metagenome | biome: gut microbiome; feature: rumen; material: fiber-attached | host: Bos | place: Iran: Karaj | collected 2018-10 | reverse complement strand
GCCGTGACCCATGTCGCGCACGTCGTCGACGCTCTCTACCTGGAACACGTGGGTCTCATCGGAAGCAAAGTAGGGATCGGCCTTGATGGCTGCCGTCACCTCGTCGAGCTTGGCACCTTCCTCCAGCTCCACGTAGACCATGCGGCGGTGGATGCCTTCACCCAAGGGGATGGTCATTGAGAGGGCGTTCTTCACACCAGCCTTCGAACGTACGCAGACGCTGTGGCCCATCGACATGCCGGGGCCGAAGTTGGTGTAGCTCAGTCCCTTGGGGGCCAGGCTCTGCATGAGGGTGCGCACGATGGAGTCGCTGCCCGGATCCCAACCGGCAGCAATCACGCTCACGGTGTTGGTCTTCTTGTTCAGCTCGGTCAGCGTGCGGCGGTAATCGCGAATCAGACCATGGATGTCGAACGAGTCGACGGTGTTGATGCCCAAAGGCAGGATTTGCTTGGCATATTCCTCACATGAACGGGTGGGGGTGGCCAGGATGGCTACGTCAACGTCCTTCAGCTCGCGGATGTCGCTCACCACCTCATACTGTGCCAGTTCTTGCGGCTTGTTCTCAGCACCCTGACGGCGCACGATGCCTGCCACTTCGAAGTCGGGAGCGGCTTCAAGTGCTTCGAGTGCATACTTTCCAATGTTGCCGTAACCTACTACGGCTGCTCTGATCTTTTTCATTGTCTTTTGTTATGTGTTGTTTGAATGATGTCGCTTTCGGGTTGCAAAAGTACATCTTTTTTATGAAAACGCTTACAAAATGACGAAAAATTTCTTGTTTTTTTTGCTTTTAGATTTTGGAGAGCCCTCAATGGCTGACATCTGACACCCTCTATTGCTCCGCAGCAGCAAGGACGATTTCGTTGAGAGTGGGGTGGATATGTACCATCTGGCTCAGCTGGGCAACGGTGGTGTTGCGGCACATCAGCACACTTACCTCCTGCACCATGTCGGCAGCATGGGCACCGAACGCATGACAGCCAATGATGCGGCCGTCGGCGTCGCTGAGCAGTTTCAGCATGCCCTCGGTCTCATTCATGGTCAGTGCCTTGCCGTTGGCGCGGTGGAAAGCCTTGCGACATTGGTAGTCGATGCCCTGAGCCTTGCACTGGTCTTCGCTCAGTCCCACGCAGGCAGCCTCTGGATGGGTGAAGATGGCGGCAGGAACGACGGGGACGCTCTCTGCCTTCAGTTCCGAACGCTCAGCCAGCAGATGCTCCACCACTTGCTTGGCTTGCCATTCTGCGGCGTGGGCCAGCATCTGCAGGCCGTTGACATCGCCAATGGCGTAGATGCCAGGCACGGTGGTCTGGTAGTTGCTGTCGACCTTGATGCCGGAGCGTTCGTCGTAGTCGAAGCCTGCGGCCTTGAAGTCGTCGGCGACGCGTGGCTTGCGCCCTACGGCCATGAGCACCTGTTCGGCCTCTACCGATTCGACAGTGCCTTTCTTGTTCTCAAACAGCACCTCTTTCAGTGCTCCGTCCCTGATGTCCTTCACGGCACACTGCATGTGGAAGCTGACGCCGCGCTTCTCAAGCACCTTCCGCAAGCGTTTGGCAATGTCGCTGTCGAGGGCGGGCAGGCACTCCTTCAGGAACTCAACGACGGTGACTTTCACACCGAAGGAAGAGAAGATGCTGGCAAACTCCATGCCGATGACCCCTGCGCCGATGATGCAGAGCGACTGGGGCAGACGGTCGGCAGCGAGCAACTGCTCATGGGTGATGTAATGGCTCATGCCGGGCAGTACCTTGTTCTCAGAGCCAGTGGCAATGATGATGCTCGGAGCCGAATAGCGTTCGCCCTGTGCATCTTCAACGGTGTGGGCATCGACGAAGCGGACACGCTCTTTGACAAGCGTCACGGCAGGGTGGGAGAGAAGGGTCTCTATGCCGCCCCGCAGGGCTTCGACCACCTGCTCCTTGCGGTGCACCACCTGACTGAAGTCCAGGTGGTAGCTCAGGTCGTTGAGTCCGAAGACCTCGGCATCCTTCAGCGTCTGCACTATCTCGGCATGGCGGGCAAACGACTTTGTGGGGATGCATCCCACGTTCAAACACGTGCCGCCCACCTTATCGGCCTCGAAGATTGCTGTCTTCAGTCCGCCTTTGGCAGCAAGTTCAGCGGCGCGGTAGCCCCCCGGGCCCGCGCCGATGATGATGAGATCGTATGTGGTCATCATGTATTTCTTGGTTTGTTCAGTCCCTTTGCAGCTGTCGCCAGGTCACGATGGGATGCTTGGCGGCCAGCACGTCGTCTACACGGCCGATGGGGGTGTTGTGGGGTGCGGACTTCACGGTGTCCGGCTCGTTGGCAGCCTCCTGGGCTATCCGTCGCATCACGGCAATGAAGCCGTCGATGGTGTCCTTCGACTCGTTTTCCGTAGGCTCAATCATGAGACTCTCATGGAAGAGCAGGGGGAAGTAGATGGTGGGAGCGTGATAGCCGTAGTCCAGCAGTCGCTTGGCCACATCCATGGTGGTGACACCCGTGGACTTGTCCTTCAGTCCGTCGAACACAAACTCATGCTTGCACAGCGTGTCGATGGGTAGTTCGTAGACATCCTTCAGCTGCTGCTTGATGTAGTTGGCGTTGAGCGTGGCCAGCGGTCCCACCTCTTTTATATAGGTACGCCCCAGGGTGAGGATGTAGGCGTAGGCCCGCATGGCCACGGCGAAGTTGCCGTGATAGGGCGACACCGTGGGGAAGAACGGCTCCAGACCCTTGCGCACGCCTACGGGACCGGCCCCCGGGCCGCCACCGCCATGAGGAGTAGAGAAGGTTTTGTGCAGATTGATGTGCATCACGTCGAAGCCCATGTCGCCGGGGCGGGCAGCACCCAGCATGGGGTTCAGGTTGGCTCCGTCGTAGTACATCAGGGCACCGCAGTGGTGAACAATCTTTTCAATCTCAGGAATCTGGCGTTCGAAAAGACCCAGCGTGTTGGGGTTGGTCATCATCATGGCGGCAATGCTGTCGCCGTTTTCCGAACAGAGCTGGCGGAGGGCATCCACATCGACGGTACCATCGGCCAGCGACTTCACCTCAACGATGTCGAGACCGCAGACGGCAGCCGAGGCGGGGTTGGTGCCGTGGGCCGAGTCGGGCACGATGACCAGACGGCGCTGGTGGTCGCCACGGCTCTCATGGTAGTTCCTGATGACCATCAGGCCCGTCAGTTCACCGTGGGCACCGGCAAAGGGCTTCAGGGTAAAGGCATGCAGGCCCGTCAGCTCGCACAGTGCATGGCACAGCAGCGTGCAGACGGCCTCGGCTCCCTTGGTCGTGTCGGCAGGCTGCAGGGGGTGCAGGTTCTGGAACTGCGGTAGGGCAGCCACTTCCTCGTTGATCTTCGGGTTGTACTTCATGGTGCATGACCCTAACGGATAGAAGCCGTTGTCGACACCGAAGTTGTTGGCCGACAGGTTGGTGTAGTGGCGCACCACGGTCATCTCGTCGCATTCGGGCAGTGCGGCCTCCTCCTTGCGTCGCAGCTCCTGGGGCACGGCATAGTTGCCGAAGCGGTTCTTGGGCAGGGAATAGCCCTTGCGGCCAGGCTGCGACAGTTCGAATATCAGGTTTCCGTATAGTTTGTTGTTCATAGCAGTTCTATTAGATGGTCTATTTCTTCTTTGGTGCGCTTCTCGGTGACGGCCAGCATCAGCTGGTCATCGGCCAGTTTGATGCCAGCGAAGATGCCGTTTTCGAGCAGACGCTGCTGCAGGGCATCGACGTTGCCGTCGTAGCGAACGACAAACTCATTGAAGAAGGGCTTGTCGGGATAGACAAGCGTATAGCGGCCCGTGGCTATGAGCTTCTCGCACAGGTAATGGGCACCGGCATAGCCCAGCTCAGCGGCCTCCTTCAGCCCCTGACGTCCCATCAGGGAACAGTAGACGGTGGCGAAGAGTGCCATCAGCGACTGGTTGGAACAGATGTTTGAGGTGGCCTTCTGGCGGCGGATGTGCTGTTCGCGGGCCTGGAGCGTGAGCACGAAGGCCCGCTGTCCCCGGTTGTCAACGGTCTTGCCCACGATGCGTCCCGGCATCTTGCGGATGAGCTTCTCCGTGCAGCACAGGTAGCCCACGTAGGGGCCGCCCCATTGCATGGGGATGCCCAGCGACTGACCGTCGCCCACGGCGATGTCGGCACCCCATTCGCCGGGTGTCTTCAGCACGGCCAGGTCGGCAATGATGCTGTTCATGATGAGCAGTGCCTTCTTCTCATGGACGGTCTCGGCCAGTCCGCTGTAGTCCTCGACGATGCCGAAGAAATTGGGCTGCTGAACCAGTACGGCGGCCACGTCGGGGATTGTTGAGAGCTGGGTGTTGAGCACTGAGAAGTCGGTAACGCCGTCCTTCTGTGGAATCATCACGATGTTGATGCCCTGGAAGTGGGCGTATGTGTTCACCACGGCCAGCACCTTCGGGTCGAGCGTCTCACTGACGAGCACCGTGCGCTGCTTTTTCCCGGCTGCCACGGCCATCATCACGGCCTCGGCGGTGGCGGTGGTGCCGTCGTACATGGAGGCATTCGAGATGTCCATGCCCGTGAGCTCGGTCATCATCGACTGATATTCAAAGATGTAGTGGAGCGTGCCTTGCGATATTTCGGCCTGATAGGGCGTGTAGCTGGTCAGGAACTCGGAGCGCGAGAGCAGGTTGGGGATGACCGAGGGCGTGTAATGGTCGTAGACGCCTGCACCGGCGAAGCAAACGAGCTGGCGGTTCTGGGAGCCCAGCCGGTCGAAGAGCTGGCGCACTTCCAGTTCGCTCATCTCTTCCGGCAGCTGGTAGTCGCCCCGGAAGCGGATTTGTTCCGGCACGTCGGCATAGAGGGCATCAAGGGAATCGATGCCCACGGTAGCCATCATCGAGCGCAGGTCGGCCTCGGTGTGGGGAAAATACTTGTGAATCATAGTGTTGCACAAAAAGATGTGTAGGCTTCTGCATCCATCAGGTTGTCGAGTTGGGTCTTGTCGCTCAGTTCCACCTTGATGATCCAGTTCTCCCACGGCTCCTGGTTGATGAGCTCGGGCTGGTCTTCCAGTGCTTCGTTCTTCTCGACGACCACGCCGCTCACAGGGGCAATCAGGTCGCTGGCGGCCTTGACGCTCTCTACGGCGCCGAACTCTTCGCCAGCCTCTACCTCATCGTCCACATCAGGCATGTCGACATAGACCACGTTGCCCAGTGCGTTCTGAGCATAGTCGGTGATTCCGATGTAACCATACTCGCCTTCAATTCTCACATACTCATGCGACTCGCTGTAATAGAGTCCTTCTTTTACTGTTGCCATAATGATATTTACGTATTTATTTTTTATAGTTCTTGCTATAGAATTGTTTCTTCACCACCGTGCCGGGGAACACCTTCTTGCGGATCTGTATCTGCACCTCAGTGCCCAGTTTGGCGTAGGCAGTGTCGATGAGTGCCATGCAGACGCTCTTGTTTACCGAAAGGCAGTGGTAGCCTGTGGTCACCTCGCCGATGGTTTCGCCTTCGGCATTGAGCACGGCATAGCCGTGACGGGGAATGGCTTTGTCGTGCAGTTCGATGCCTATGAGCTTGCGGGCCACGCCTTCCGTCTTCTGGCGGAGCAGGGCTTCGCGGCCGATGAACTCGGGTTTGTCCAGCTTCACAAACATGCCGAGTCCGGCCATGATGGGCGAGATTTCGGCACTCAGTTCGTCGCCGTAGAGTGGCAGACCCACCTCGAAGCGCAGTGTGTCGCGACAGCCCAGTCCGCACGCCTCGACACCGGCTGCAATGAGTTTGTCCCAGCAGTCGTTAATGTACGCGTGGGTAGCGTAGATCTCAAAGCCGTCCTCGCCGGTGTAGCCCGTGCGGCTGATGATCACGTCGCCAATGGTCTTTGCGGTATAGAACTCCAGTTCGTGACACGCCAGACCCAGCACCGTCTCGACGGTGTCCTCGGCCTGCGGCCCCTGTACGGCAATCTGCCCGTAGAAGTCGGAACGGTTCTGCAGATCGATGTCGAAGCCTTCGGCCTGCTGCTGCATCCATGCCCAGTCCTTGTCGATGTTGGCGGCGTTGATGACAAGGAAGAAATCGTTCTCTCCCATCTTGTAGACCAGCAGGTCGTCGACAGTGCCGCCGTTTTCGTAGCACATCATGCCGTAGAAAATCTTCCCGACAGGTGCGTCGGCCACGTCGTTGGTGAAGATGTGCTGCACGTATTTCTCAGCCTCGGGACCTTTGACGGTGACTTCGCCCATGTGGCTCACGTCGAACAGCCCCACACGCTGGCGCACAGCCGCATGCTCAGGAGCGATGCCCATATACTGCAGGGGCATCTCGAAGCCCCCGAACGACACCATCATGGCCCCTTGGGCCACGTGTTTGTCGTAGAGGCAAGTGCGCTTGTCGCGCTTTTCCAGTTCTGTCTTGATTCCCATATTCTTGATTTAAGGTAGTAAATGAATAAACTCTTCTTTCAGATAAGCCAGCTCCGTCCTTTCAATCCTGGCCACGTCGTCTGCCGTGAGCGTCAGTTCACCCTCGCAGAGCGTGCTGCGAATGAAGGACTTCAGCTCTTCTATCGACAGTTGCGGCAAGTAGTCGCGCAGCACGGTGATGCGCTGGCGCACGCTCTCGATGCCTTTTTTCTGCAACTTCTCACGGCTGGGGGTGATGGCATTGAGCATGTGGTCCATGCAGGTGTCGTAGAGCAGGGTGCCATGCACAATGTTGGCTATGCCGGGCAGTTGGTAGCAGGCCGTGCCGCTTACCTTGCGGCCGTCGATCAGTACGTCGTTGTGGACGGTGCTGGTGGCCTCAATGCCCAGCCTTCGCAATACCAGCACCACCATGTTGATGAAATGATTGAAGGCCAGTCCCGTATTGACCTCGCTGGTCACGAACGACAGCATCAGGTTCTGCTCGTCGGCATAGACGCAGCCTCCGCCGCTCTTCCGGCGGTACATCTCTATGCCGTGACGGCGACAGTAGTCCACGTTTACCTCGCCTTCCATCGACTGGTTGCGCCCGAAGATGACCGTAGGTTTCACCTGCCACAGGAAGAAGGCGTCTTCCTCTCCGAGTGAACGGGCCACGTACTCCTCCATGGCCAGATAGAACGATAGTCGTCGCTGGCCAACGGTAGCAGGCAGGGCAATGTATTTCATTCGCGTTTCTAAGGTTAGCTGATATGGTGTGCAAATGTATGAAGTTTTTATTGAACTTCCAAATTATTGTCTTGCTTTTTAAGAACTATTTCATTTCAAACAGCCTGCAAATGGCCGAAAACAGCAAATAAATGGCATTTCTCTTTGCTATATGGGCTTTTTGTCGTAACTTTGCAACCCAAATGATAACCTTAAAAAAGTGGAACAACAGAAAAAGTTTGAACTTCTGAACCAGATACAGCTGCCCGCAGACCTGCGTAGGTTGAGTGTGGAGCAACTGCCACAGGTGTGCGACGAACTGCGTCAGGACATCGTGGAAGAGCTGTCGGTGAATCCCGGTCACCTGGCTTCAAGCCTGGGCGTGGTGGAACTGACGGTGGCTCTGCACTACGTGTTCAATACACCCGATGACCGCGTGGTGTGGGACGTTGGACACCAGGCTTACGGCCATAAAATCCTGACCGGACGCCGTGAGCAGTTCTGTACCAACCGCAAGCTGCACGGCATCAGGCCCTTCCCTTCACCAGAGGAGAGCGAATATGACTCCTTCATCTGCGGTCATGCCTCAAACTCCATATCGGCAGCCTTGGGCATGGCGGTAGCCAGCAGCAATCAGCCAAGCCGTAAGGTCGTGGCCGTGATTGGTGACGGTTCGATGAGCGGTGGACTGGCCTTTGAGGGCCTGAACAATGTGTCGTCGACCCCCAACGACATGCTGATTGTCCTGAATGACAACAACATGTCGATAGATCTCTCGGTGGGCGGCATGAAGCAATACCTGTTGGGACTGAGCACCAACGAGACCTACAACTCCGTGCGTTTTAAGGTGTCGCAGTGGCTGCGCTCCAAAGGCATGCTGCACGAGGACCGCCGCAAGGGCATCATCCGTCTGACCAATGCCATCAAGAGTGCCATTGCCCAGCAACAGAACGTGTTCGAGGGCATGAACATACGCTATTTCGGTCCCTTCGACGGCCACAACGTGGTGGAACTGGTGCGCATCCTGCGCCAATTGAAGGACATGAAAGGACCCAAACTGCTGCATCTGCATACGAAGAAAGGCCATGGCTATGCGCCTGCCGAAGACTATAAGCCCGTGTGGCATGCCCCTGGTAAGTTCGACCCCGAAACGGGAAAATTGATAAAAGGAGAGACCGCCAACAAGCCCCCGAAATTCCAAGACGTGTTTGGCGAGACCCTTCTGGAATTGGCCAAGATGAATCCCAAGATTGTGGGTGTCACCCCGGCCATGCCTACGGGATGCTCCATGAACATCATGATGCAGGAACTGCCCGACCGCACGTTCGACGTAGGCATTGCCGAAGGACATGCCGTGACCTTCTCGGCCGGTATGGCCAAGGACGGACTCATTCCCTTCTGCAACATCTACAGTGCCTTTGCCCAGCGGGCCTACGATAATATCATCCACGACATGGCCATACTTCGGTTGCCCGTTGTGCTCTGTCTAGACCGTGCAGGTCTGGTAGGCGAGGACGGTCCCACCCATCACGGAGCCTTCGACCTGGCCTATCTGCGCCCCATTCCCAACCTGACTATCTGTTCGCCCATGGACGAGCATGAGTTGCGACGGCTGATGTACACCGCCCAGTTGCCTGGCAAGGGGCCGTTCGTCATCCGCTATCCACGAGGCTGTGGTGTGCAGGTAGACTGGCGCTGCCCTTTGGAGGAAATCAAGGTGGGTACAGGCCGACGGCTGAAGGATGGCACCGATGTGGCTGTGCTCAGCATTGGCCCTTACGGCAACGATGTGGCCCGGGCCGTGGAAGGCACGTGTGCCGCCCATTACGACATGCGCTTCCTGAAACCGCTCGACGATGAACTGCTGCATGAGGTGGGCCGCAAGTTCCGCAAAGTCATCACCGTGGAGAACGGTGTGCGCAATGGAGGTCTGGGAACAGCCGTGCTGGAGTGGATGTCAGAACATGGCTATGCGCCCCAGGTGGTGCGCATGGGACTGCCCGATGCCTTTGTGGAGCACGGCTCTGTGCCTGAATTACAGAAGATCGTGGGCATGGACGTGGATTCAATAAGAAAAGAGATTCTGAAAGAAACTCTCAACCCTCAATTCTCAACTCTCAACTCATGAAGATAGTCATTGTCGGTGCAGGCGCCGTGGGAACCCACCTGTCGAGCCTGCTGTCTACGGAAAATCATGACTGCGTGCTCATTGACGATAACGATGAGCGCCTGGCCGGTATCGACGGCAAATATGACATTATGGCCGTCAACGCCTCCCCCACCAGCATCAAGGCCCTGAAGGATGCAGGAACGGGAGATGCCGACCTGTTTGTGGGTGTTACCACCGAGGAGAGCCGTAACATCACGGCTTGCATATTGGCCCATGCCCTCGGAGCCAAGAAGACCGTGGCCCGCATTGACAACTATGAATACCTGTCAGCGGCCAATCAGGCATTCTTCAAGAACCTGGGTATCGACTCACTTATCTATCCTGAGGTGCTGGCCGCTACCGATATCATTAACGGCTTGAAGTTGTCGTGGGTGCGCCAGCGATGGGATGTCCACGACGGAGCATTGGTGCTTCTGGGCATCAAGTTGCGTGAGACGGCTGAGATTCTCAATCAGCCGTTGAAAGACCTCTGCGGTCCTGACGACCCTTATCTTGTGGTGGCCATCAAGCGTGGCGACGAGACCATCATCCCAGGCGGTATGGACGAGTTGCATGTGCTCGACTTGGTCTATTTCATGACTACGCGTGAATATATTCCCTACATCCGTAAGATAGTAGGCAAAGAGCATTACGCCGACGTGCAGAACGTGATTATCATGGGTGGTGGAAAGACTGCCGTGCGTGCTGCCCTGACGATGCCCGACTACATGAACCTGAAAATCATTGAACGGTCGGCTGAGCGTTGTGAGCGGCTGAACCAACTGCTGTCAGAGACCGACACCATGGTCATTCACGGTGATGGGCGTGACCTGGGGCTGCTACAGGAAGAGAATATCAAGAACACACAGGCCTTCGTGGCCCTTACGGGTAATGCCGAGACCAACATTCTGGCCTGTCTGACAGCCAAGAAACTGGGGGTGCGCAAGACCGTGGCCATGGTCGAGAACCTGGACTACGTGTCGATGGCCGAGAGTCTTGACATCGGTACCATTATCAATAAAAAGACCATCGCAGCCGGACACATCTTCCAAATGATGCTTCATGCCGACGTGCGCAACATGCGCTCCCTGATGATGGTCGACAGTGACGTGGCCGAGTTTGTGGCCGCCGAAGGCTCACGGGTGACCAAGAAACCCGTCAAGGCACTGGGACTTCCGTTTGGCGTGGCCATCGGCGGACTGGTGCGTAACGGTGAGGGAATCCTGGTCAACGGTAACACCCAGATTGAGGCAGGCGACTCCGTCATGGTGTTCTGCCATGAGCACCAACTGGGCAAGGTCGAGAAATACTTCAAGAAGAGTTCGGTCTTCGGCCTCTAGAATTAATTCCTAACTCTCTCAATGGTAAACTGGCATATCATATCGAAGATCATCGGCTCGCTTCTCTTCATTGAGGCGTTCTTCATGTCATGGTGTCTGGCCATGGCACTGTCGTTCCACGAAGACGACGTGATGGCTTTTATGATGTCGGCCATGCTTACCTTCGGCTGTGCTTTCCTGTTCCTCTATTATGGAAGGAAAGCCGAGAATGCCCTGAGTCGTCGAGATGCTTACGTGGTGGTGACTGCCACATGGGTGGTGTTCAGTCTCTTCGGCATGGTGCCTTTCCTGGTTCACGGTTCATTGACCAATCTGGCCGATGCCTATTTCGAGACCATGTCTGGCTTTACCACTACCGGTGTCACCGTTATTGATGACGTAGAGCGTTTGCCTCATGGCATGTTGTTCTGGCGTTCACTCATGCAGTGGATAGGCGGTCTGGGTATTGTGTTCTTCACCATTGCCTTGCTGCCGTCGCTGGTGGGCGGAAGTGTCAAGGTGTTCGCTGCTGAGGCCACTGGTCCCATGCGCTCGAAGATGCACCCTCGGTTGTCCACCTCAGCCAAGTGGATTTGGAGCATCTACATGCTGCTTACCATTGCCTGTGGCTTGTCTTTCTGGGCTGCCGGCATGGAGTGGTTCGATGCTACCAACTATGCCATGACCACCACTGCCACTGGTGGTTTCTCCACGCACAATGGCTCCACCGTGTTCTTCCATTCCAAGACGATTGAGTACCTGTCCATCCTGTTTCAGTTCCTGGCAGGCATCAATTTCACCTTGTTATATCTGAGCATTTTCAAACTGCGTATTGGTTCTGTGGTACGTAATGCTGAGTTCAGACTGTATTTCTCCATTGTCTGCGTAGCTACGCTGGTCATCATGTACCTGCTTGTCACGCGGTTGGGCTACGGCTACGAGCCAGCCTTCCGTTCTGCCCTGTTCCAGGTGGTGTCGTTTATTACCACCACGGGCCTGAGCAACGACGATGCCGGCATGTGGCCTCATGCCACGTGGATGATACTTGGACTGCTTATGTTTACTGGTGCTTGTGCCGGTTCCACCACGGGCGGTTTCAAATGTGTGCGTGTGTCGATGCTCTTCAAGGTGCTGCGCAATGAGTTCCTTCACATCCTGCACCCCAATGCCGTGCTACCCGTGAAACTCAACGGCCAGAGCGTTGCACAGAGCAAGCTCCTGTCGCTGCTGGCCTTTCTGTTGCTCTATGTGATATTGTTCTTCATGACCACGGCAGTGATGTATCTGTCGGGAATCCATATCACTAACGCACTGACCATTGCACTGAGCCTGTTGAGCAATGTGGGCGCAGGACTTGATACAAACATCGGCCCTGTCATGTCGTGGGCCAGCCTGTCAGACTCTATGAAGTGGCTCTGCTCCTTCCTCATGCTGGTAGGACGTCTGGAGATTATGGCGGTGCTGGTCTTGTTTACAAAGAGTTTTTGGAAAGAAAATTAAGAATGTCAATATGATAAAGTTTAAACCTATACTGAAGCAGACCCTTTGGGGCGGCAACCGCATAGCACCCTTCAAGCACATGGAGACAAGTCTAGACCATGTGGGCGAGAGTTGGGAAATATCTGGTGTGAAGGGGAACGAGAGCGTAGCCGTCACTGGCCCCTATGTGGGCAAAAGCTTGAATGAGCTGGTCAGTGAGCTGAAGGAACAATTGGTGGGCGCAGAAAACTACCGGCGCTTCGGTAACGAGTTCCCGCTGTTGGTGAAGTTCATCGATGCCTGTCAGGACCTCTCCATTCAGGTGCATCCTGATGATGTCATGGCTCGTCGTAAGGGACTGCCGCACGGCAAGACTGAGATGTGGTATCTCATGGACTCAGCCCCAGGGGCCCATCTGCTGTCGGGCTTGAAGCGGCATATCACCCCTGAGCAGTATGCCCAGATGGTGGCCGATGATACTATCTGCGAAGCCATTGCCAGCTACGAGGTGAGCGAAGGCGACGTGTTCTTCCTGCCTGCAGGACGCATCCACAGCATTGGAGCAGGCTGCTTCCTGGCAGAGATACAGCAGACCAGTGACACCACCTACCGCATCTACGATTATAAGCGGCGTGACCGCGACGGCAACTATCGTCAGTTGCATACGGAGGAGGCCAAAGAGGCCATTGACTACACCGTACACGACAACCATAAGACGCAGTACACCCTCGTGAAGAACCAGGCCGTAGAGTTGGTCAGTTGTCCTTATTTCACTACCGCCCTCTACGACATTGACGAACCCATGCAGCTCGACTACAGCGACCTTGACTCCTTCGTTATTCTTGTTGGTGTGAAGGGTAGGGGCGTACTGAAGGCCGATGGCCAGGAACTGAGTCTTGATGCTGGCGAGAGTGTGCTGATACCAGCCTCTACTTCCGTTGTGGAAGTCGAAGGAAATATCCGTTTCCTTGAGACCTACGTATAATTTTATAGAGGGTTGAGAACGCTCAGTTCCCAACCCTCATTTCTCAATTCTCAGCGCAATCCAATCAGTGGTTGCGGAAGTTCCATTTTGAGTTATCGCTATTGAAGTCGTACTCGGCCAGCGTGGGCGTACTGTCAGCGATGGAATAGAGACAGAGGTGCTTGTTGAGCCCTTCCTGTCCGGGAATCCTCTTCGGCATGATGCGGAACGTGCCGTCGGTGAGCTGTTCAATGCGCCAAAGCTGTTCGTCGCCCCCGGTAAAGGACTTGGCGGTGAGTTCTTTGTCGGCAGTAGCTGTCAGGGCGCGGTCGGTGCCGTCGATGGTAATCTTGAAGTAGGGAGCAGAGAGGTAGCCGCCTGCTTCTTCGACAGGCTGCACGTTCCAGCGCTGGTGGGGACGGAACATATAGTCACCACAGCGCACACCAACGGGGACGTCGGCATCAGGCCAGGTGCTGATAACTTCACCCAGTGTCTGGTTGGCCACGGGTTTCACAGGCTGTTGCATCTGTTCGCGGTTGAACCAGCCTTGGCGTTCCTGCTTCATGCGGACGAAGTCGACGGCCAGTTCGAGGGCATAGCCACGGCGTTCGCTCTCAATCTCGAAGACACCGCCCTTGAACTGCTCTCCGGCGTAGGGCCAGTCGTTCTTCCAGAGCAGGGGGTGGATGGCCAGTGTGGAACGTCCACCCATGTCGAAGTCGGCCTCCCAGTGGAACGATGTGATCTCTACGCCCTCGTCAATGATGGTGCGTCCGAAGTGTCCGGCACCCGTCTTGCGATTGCCTGCAGCAACGACCATCTTGCCGCCGCCATGATACATGTCACGGCCCACATTGTCGAGGTAGGGGCCTTCTACGGAGCGTGAGCGTCCCACCACAATGTTGTAGGTGGAGTTCACACCGTCGCAGCAGGTGCCATGGGTGCCTAAGAGGTAGTACCAGCCGTTGCGGTAGATGAGGTCAGTGGCTTCACAGTCGATGGCGATGTCTTTCTCCTTGTTGCCCTTTACGCGAAAACCCGTCTTGGGGTCGAGTTCGATGAGGCGGATGGTGCCGAAGTAGGTGCCGTAGCTGGCCCACAGACGTCCTGTGGTGGGGTCGAGCAGCAGACCGGGGTCGATGGCATCCTGGTCTTCCATGCCGTCACTGGCACACACCTCAACGGCTTCGGTGAACTTGAAGTCGGGCGACTTCGGGTCGAGCGTCTTGTTCCACATCGTGAGGATGCGGCCACTGTGGCCTCCTCCCAAGCCACCGCCGGTGGCACCATATATAATAAGGTAGCGGTCGCCAATCTTCATTGCGTCAGGTGCGGCACCTCCTCCAGGGCGTTCGGCACCGCTGTGCCACGACCATCCGTCGTCGCTGATCAGTCCGCCCCCTCCCGTGCCGAAGGTATAGTACTTGCCGTCGCATTCGGCGATGGTCGAAGGATCATGGATGTAAGGTTGTCCCACTTGGGCTTTGGTTGTGGCCCCGATGGCCAGCAATCCAAGTACAAAAGCTATATGTCTCATCGTTTATTTGATTTCAAAGTTAGTTACAGGATTACCTTTCTCGTCAATGAAGCGTACGCAGAAGTCGCTCATGCCAGGGCCGTTGATGATGGCACCACGCAAGATGTTACGCCCTTTCTTCAGAGTGAGACGTGGTGACATGGCATCGTCCTTGACCATGCGGCGGTCGCCGGAGAGTAGCAGCACCTCATTGCCGTTGAGCCACCACATGGAGGCTGAGTTGGAACCTACGGCAAGGCGCACGTCACGAATTTCCTCTGGGCAGTCAATGACAGTAACGGCCCAGAAGAGCACACCGTAGACCTTTGTTCCCCATTTCTCGGCGAAACGGAACAACTTCACGTTCATGTTCTCGCTGTCGAGGGCATGCCAGGTCAGCGTCTGCTTAACGGTCTTCACCTCGGGCTGGGCAGGTGCCTGCTGACCGCGTCCGAAGCCAGCGGGAGCTTGTTCCTGGCGGAATACAGCCGTGACCTTCTGGCCGTCCTTCGGAAGGATGGTCTGCTGGTCTTTGAAGTAGCTGCGGTAGAAGTGCTCACGCAGGTAGCTATCGGTGAAGACAGTATTGCCGCTGTTGGGCTTGTCGATAGGGTCGAGAAGCATCCAACGGCGGATGAAGCCCTCGTCATCGGGCTTGGCAGACGGGGTAGTTACAGGTGAGAAATACTTTGGACGGTTCTTGAACTGCAGCCAATCTACGGAAAGGGCGCCTTCGCCTTCGTTGGTGATGACCAGGTCGGTGACACCCGTCGGGGTGAAGTCAAGCGTAGTGGTCTGTGTGAGCCACTGGCCGCGCAAATCGCGACGGAAACGGTTGGGCTGTGCTCCAGCTGGTTCATCGGGCTTTACCGTGAGTTTGATGCGGGCGATGACCTTGCCCTTGGCACTTTTTTCGCGAATGCACAGTTCGGTGTTGTCCGTTGCCTTCACGCCGATGCTCAGATAACCGTCACGGATGCAGCTGAAATCCACGTCGTTGTACTTCAGCCAACTGCCTTTCGTGGGCAGGGTGGCCTCATAGCTGCGGAAGGTGTTTACCGTGTCGATGAGCTGCGTCGTCACATCTGCGGCAGCACTGCTGTAGCGGTCAATCTCTATTTTCTCCGTAGCCTTGTTGATACCCACGCCACGCATGGTCTCTTTCACCTCCTGAATGGTGCCGTCGGCATTGAAGAACAGTTTCTCGATCTGTACAGAGCGGCGCTTGTCGTCGCTGGGCGAGAAAGCATTACGGTGATAGAACAGATACCACTGACCCTTGTAGTTGATGATGCTGTGATGGTTCGTCCAGCAACCGTTGGGGTGCTCGGCCATGATGATGCCCTTGTATTCATAGGGTCCCATCGGGTTCTTACTCATGGCATAGCCTAAGACTTCGGTCTTTTCCCTCACGTAAGGGTAGGTCAGGTAGTAGTTGCCGTTGTACTCAAAGGCAAACGGCCCCTCAGCCTGACGGCTGGGAAGTCCTTTGAGGCAGTTGACACCCTTCATTTCAAACTCACGTTCGCCCCACTTGACGGTTTCTGTCGGCGTGTCGTCGGCCAGTTCCTTCATGTTGGGCTTGAGTTTGGCGCATCGCCCTGCTCCCCAGAAAATATAGGCGTTGCCGTCGGAAGCCTGTAGCACGCAAGGATCAATGCCGTTGATGCCCTTGATGGGCTCCGGCTCAGGGATGAACGGTCCCACGGGACTGTCGGCAATGGCTACACCGACTCCGAACCCCCTTCCTCCCGTAGGAGTAGACGGGAAATAGAAATAGTATTTTCCGTTCCTCTCAATGCAGTCGGGAGCCCACATGGAGTAGGAGTCCGGCTTCACCCAGGGCACTTTGTTCTGGGTGACAATCATGCCGTGGTCTGTCCAGTCGGTCAGGTTCTCCGATGAGAAAACGTGATAGTCTTCCATGCAGAACCAGTCCTGGCGTTGCCCGGCAGGCGGGATAATGTCGTGGGAGGGATAGAGATAGACTTTGTCACCGAAAACACGGGCTGTTGGGTCGGCCGTGTATTGGTCGCGGATGATGGGGTTCTGTCCCATGGCCATCAGGCTACTGCCCATGACCAGTACTGAGGCCATTGCCCGAAGAGTGAAAGGTCGTTGAATCATAATTGTCATCGTTTGTTTTTAGGTTCTGCTTGCAAAAATACTATAAATAATATGTGGTGATGCTCTCTGACGTTTCACTTTCCTTTTGATGTGTAACTTTGACACCGTCCTGTGACGTGTTGAAAACATTTCGTGACATATTAGAAAATAGGGTGGGGCGGAAAAATGCTATCTTTGCACATCTTTTTTAAACTAAAGACCAAATATGAACTTAACAAAGCAAATTCTTAGTGTTTCTGTTGTACTGACACTCTTGTCGGGCAATGGAATGACCGCCCGTGCCCAAGGTCTGAAAGATGCCTACAAGGACTATTTCATGATTGGTGTGGCGGTGAACCAGCGTAATGTGTCCAATGCCGACCAGCAGGCACTTGTCAAGAGCGAGTTCAACAGTTTGACCTGTGAGAACGACATGAAGCCCGAACCCACTGAACCCCGTGAGGGTCAGTTCAACTGGGAGAATGCCGACCGCATTGCCAACTTTGCCCGCGCCAACGGCATCAAACTGCGTGGCCACTGCCTGATGTGGCACAGCCAGATTGGCCGTTGGATGACGCAGGACAACCCCACCAAGGAGGTGTTCTATGCCCGCATGAAGAACCACATCCAGGCCATCGTGAGCCGTTATAAGGATGTGATCTATTGCTGGGACGTGGTCAATGAGGCCATCAGCGACGACCCCAATGCCACCGATCCCTACCGTCAGTCGGTGATGTACAAGCTCTGCGGCGACGAGTTTATCGCCAAGGCATTTGAGTATGCCCGTGAGGCCGACCCCAATGCCCTGCTTTTCTACAACGACTATAGCTGCGTCGATGCCCATAAGCGTGAGCGCATTTATAATATGGTGAAGAAGATGAAGGCAGCAGGCGTGCCTATCGACGGCATTGGCATGCAGGGTCACTATAACATCTACTTCCCCACCGAGGCTCAGCTCGACGAGGCCATCACCCGTTTCAAGGAGATTGTGAAGCACATCCACATCACCGAGCTTGACATCCGTACCAACGAGGAGATGGGCGGCGGTCTGCAGTTCAGTCGTGAGGGTGCCAACGTGACCGATTCCGTGAAGCAGCACCTGGCTGACCAGTATGCCCGTGTGTTCCGCGTGTTCCGCAAGCACAAGGATGTCATCGACTGCGTAACTTTCTGGAATCTGGGCGACCGCGACTCTTGGCTTGGTGCAGCCAACTACCCGCTGCCCTTCGACACGGAGTACAAGCCTAAGCTGGCCTACGAGTATATCCGCGACATGAAAGACCCGAAGTGGGGACTGCCCGACCGTCCAGCCCGTCAGCCCCGCCAGCAGCGTCAGGGACGCCAGCGCGGCCCGCAGGCTAACCAGCGCCCGCCGTTCAATCCCGATATGGCCTTCCCCGAAGACCCGAACGTGAAGGAGGATTTCAAGCCCTCTGTGATGAACCAGCCCGGACAGCAGTATCCGCAGGTCAACTCTCAGGGTATCGTCCGTTTCCGCATCGAGATTCCCGATGCCCAGGAAGTGACTGTGAGCCTCGGACTGGGTGGACAGGGTGGCACCAAACTGCACCGTGCCTACGACAACTCTTGGGTAGGTCAGACAGCAGGCCCGATGGACGAGGGCTTCCACTACTACCACCTGACCGTCGACGGTGGAACGCTCAACGACCCGGGGGCCCAGAACTATTTTGGCTCCAACCGTTGGGAGAGTGGTATCGAAATTCCTGCCAAGGATCAGGATTTCTATGCTTGCCGCATGGATGTGCCCCATGGCAACGTGCAGCAGGTGCTGTTCCCCTCAAAGAGCACCAACACCGTGCGTCGTGCCTTCGTCTACACGCCGCCCACATACGGAAAGAACAAGAAGGAGCGCTTCCCCGTGCTCTACCTGCAGCATGGCTGGGGTGAGAACGAGTATGCCTGGAGCAACCAGGGACATGCCAACCTGATTATGGATAACCTCATTGCTGAGGGTAAGGCCAAGCCTTTCATCATTGTGATGACCTACGGTATGACCAACGACGTGCGCTTCGGTGGCATTGGCCAGTTCACAGCCAAGGAGTTTGAGACTGTACTGGTCGACGAGCTGGTGCCCTTCATCGATGCTAACTTCCAGACCATTGCCAAGAAAGAAGGCCGTGCTATGGCCGGACTCTCTATGGGTGGCATTGAGACGAAGCTTATCACCCTGCGTCGTCCCGAGGTGTTCAGTGCCTACGGCCTGCTCAGTGGCGGCACCTACGCTCCCGAGGACATTAAGGACAAGAGCCAGGTGAACCTTATCTTTGAGAGCTGTGGTGGTAAGGAGAATCCCGATGGCATCAAGAACAGTGTCGATGCCTTGAAGGCAGCTGGTCACAATGCTGTGGGCTATGTGTCGCCCGGCACTGGCCACGAGTTCCTCACCTGGCGTCGCAGTCTGAAGGAGATGGCTCCGCTGCTCTTCAGATAAAGAACAAAAACTGATAATCTCCATAGACTTTAACCATTCGATGGCGCGCAAAACATGCAGTAGGCATTGTTTTGCGCGCTCTTTCTTGCTTCTGTGACAAATTCTAAAGTATAAGAAACGAACCGATTTCCACGTACCGTATTTATATGGTAATTTTGCCGGAAAATCAGAAACAAATGAAAAAAACTGTCTTTCTTTCAATGTTCTTGGCCTTGATGAGCCTGGCAGTACCGGCCCAGGTGGCCAGCGTGAAGCTCGATGCCCAGAACCCTCATCAGCACATCACTGGCTTCGGCGGCTTTGTCTGCTCGCCCCAGTTTGCCTATAACCACATGTCGACAAATGATATCAAGAAGGTGTGGGGTACAGGCAGTACCGTGGGGTGCAACATCATGCGCCTCATCATTCCCGTGGGCAGTGGCTCATGGGGTTCATCGTTGCAGACGGCCAAACTCGCCAAGCAGTTGGGGCTTACCCTCTTTGCCTCGCCCTGGGGACAGCCTGCCAACTGGAAGACCAACAATTCGAGCGTTGCAAAGACAAGTGATGGCAAAGAGGGCAAACTGAAACGTGAGAACTGGCCCGACTATGCCAAGTATCTGGATGACTATGTGAAGTATCTGCGTAATAACGGTGTTGAGCTTGATGCCATCAGCATTCAGAATGAGCCCAACTGGCCTTGCGCCTATGACGGTTGTCTGTGGTCAGCCAGCGAGATGGCCGAGTTTGTGAAGACCTATGGTCGCACCATCAGCTGCAAGATCATCACTCCCGAGACAATTGGCGTCAGCGATGATTATGTCAATGCCCTCAATAATGACAATGTGCTCAATAGCTTCGACATCTACGGCGGCCATCAGTATGGCGGCATCCAGCCGGGCTACAAGCAGTTGGGCCAGAAAGGCAAGGAGCTGTGGATGACCGAATACCTCATCAATTGGAATGAGAACAAGGCAGACAGTGAGAAGCGCAACTACAGCTTCTCCTCGGACTTCTTCGACTTCTTCCGTGCCATCAACACCTGCATGCTGGGCGACTTCAACGCCTGGATTCACTATGCCGCCAAGCGCTACTATGGCATGCTGGGCGACGGCACCTTCGGCACCACGACGGGTGTTGTGACCAAGCGTGGCTACATCATGGCCCACTATGCTCGCTTTGTCACTGGCATGACCCGCATTGATGCCATTTGGAACGATATTGCTGCCCAGCAGCTTGAAGGCTCTGCCTATCTGTCACAGACTGGCGACAGCATCGTGGCCGTCATTGCCAACACCTCCGACAAGGTATGCCAGCTGACGCTTGACTTGCCTTTCTACACCCAGAAGGGCTTCCTCTACACCACCACCCAGACCACAAGCTTCCAGAAGAAGACGCTGAGCTACGACGAGCAGCTTTGCCGTCCTGTGGCAGACATACCAGCCAAGTGCGTGGCCACCGTGCTCTTTGTCCGTTCTGCCGACCGTCAGGTCTCTTTCATGAAAGGCTCGAAGACCCATTTCGACCGTCTCGACGACATGAAGACCACCAATGAAAAGTTTGGCGAGACCTATAAGCTGTCGGGGCAGACCAAGACCTTCGATGCCAGCAACCCGCTCATCTCCACCCGCAAGGCCGTCGGCTTAGGCTACATCGAGCTGCCCGACCGCTACTCTCAACTGGTCATGCACATCGACCGGGTGACCACAACCAATGCCCTGACCGTGGGCAGCCCCCTGCTTTATTATGTCAACGCCAAGGGCAAGGCTGTCAGTCACAGCTATGACCGCATTGACCTGAGCCGCCAGCAGAACTTCGACATGGTGCTCGACCTTTCGCCCAATACGCTCACCGACGGCTGTATCGGCCTGCTGTCGTTCACCTGTGACAACAGTTCCTCCCATCTCACTATTACCTTCGGCGATGTCTATCTTTCCAATGGCGTTGCCCAGTCGAAAGCCACGTTGAGTGGCCCGTATGTGGCCGACGACAGCAACGTGCTCGACTTCTCGGCCGATGCCACCTGCACCAGCCTCGACATGACGACTGTGACCGAGTTGCCGTCAGTGCTGCCGTGGCTTGACGGTACCAACCGTGTGGTCTATGTGGCTGAGGGCAGTCCGCTGACGGCCAGCAACGTCGTGGTGGGTGATGTCTGCCAGCAGTTGTCGCTCACGTCGGCTGGTGGTGACTTCCGTCCTGCTACGGGCTTCACGGCTCAGGACGTTTCGTTTACCTGCGATGTCAACGGTCTGCGCCTACTTGTCCTTCCCTTCGAAGCCGCTGTGCCGCAGGGAGCCCAGGCATATACCTTGGCCGATGATCTTTCACCACAGCCCGTACAGACGATACCCGCCCATCAGCCAGTGCTCCTTGAGGCCAACGGCAGTCTTACGCTGAAGGGCAGTGGCTCGGTGAACTATGCTGTCTCGCCTGTCACATCGGTGGTTCGTGGCACCTATACCACCGTGCCCCTCTATGCCGGTGACTACGTGCTTGACCAGCAGGACGGCCAGTGGGGTCTGCGCCGTCTCACTTCGGCCTCGTCACTCCAGCCCTTCGGTGTCTATGCCCGTCCGTCCTCTACCGAAGCCTTCATCCCCTTGGGCATCACTGCGGCAGGCATTGCCGATATCCAGCACTCAACCCCAACCAACCAACACTCCATCTACAACCTGATGGGTCAGCGCGTAGGGCAGCACCATCATGGCATTGTCATTCTAAACGGACAAAAGTTCTTCATGAGAAAATAATAGGAAAGTATGTATAAATCAATTATTTACCTTCTTTTGGCTTGTGCTACAGTCTTTCAGGCTGCGGCACAGCCTCGTTTCAGCAAGGCCCACGGTCTCTACGATGGGGGTGCGCTGGTTGTTTCTATCGAAGGCAACGATGCTGAGGCCAAGATTCGCTATACCACCGATGGCAGTGAACCCACGGCCAAGAGCAATCTCTACACCAAGTCGCTGACCATCACCAAGACCACCATCCTCAGGGCTGCCGAGGTGAAGGGCGACACCCTCTGTTCGCCCATCTCCACGGCCAGCTACATCTTTGTCAACTCCGTGCTCAACCAGTCCAACACGCCCGAAGGCTATCCCCAGCAGTGGGGCAACTACACCGAGACTTGGGGTGTGGCCACAGCCGACTACGAGATGGATCCTGAGATGACCGGCAATGCCACCCTGCGTCCCAAGATTATCGAGGGCCTGAAGCAGCTGCCCATCCTTTCCATCGTTACCGACAAGGACAACCTCTTCAGTCATGAGAACGACCCCGACCGTGGTGGTATCTACATCTACACTGGTCCTCCCGTTGGCGACAACACCGGTCACGGCTGGACGCGCCCTGCCAGCGTTGAGCTGATGGGCGGCCCCCAGCAGCACGATTTCAGCGTTGCCTGCGGCCTTCGCCTGCATGGCGGTCATGGCCGTCTGGCCGACAAGAACCCCAAGCACTCCTTCCGCCTGGTGTTCAAGGAGCAGTACGGTCCCAAGTCGCTGAAGTACCCCCTCTTCGGCGAGAACGAACCAAAGAAGTTCGACCAGCTGGTGCTGCGCTGCCACTTCGGCAACGCCTGGCAGCACTGGGACGAGGGCAACCGTGAGAAAGCCCAGTACACCCGTGACGTGTGGGCCCGCCGCATGCAGCGCAAGATGGGTCACACCGCCGTCAACGCCCTCTATGTCCATCTGTTCCTCAACGGCATGTACTGGGGTCTCTACAACATTGCCGAGCGTGTCGACGACCAGTATGGCAAAGACCATCTGGGCGGTTCGAAGGACGACATCGACGTGATTAAGATTGAGGAAGACGGTGGCAACCACATCGAAGCCTCCGAAGGCACCCTCGATGCCTGGAATGAGCTGGTGCAGACCGCCCAGCGCGCCTATGATGACACCTACTACCAGAAGCTCGACACCCTGCTCGACATTGACAACTTCATTGACTACATGCTCATCAACCAGTATGCCGGCAACACCGACTGGGATCACCACAACTGGTATGCCATCCGCAAGCGCGGTGCCGACAGCCAGGGCTTCCGTTTCCTCTGCTGGGACTCCGAGCTTATCTTCGTGGGTGCGAATGAGAATGTGATGAAGACCAACAATGGCAACAGCTTCCCCACCGGCATCTTCAACAACCTGCTGCGCAACGAGAACTTCACCCACCGCTATCTGAAGCGTGCAAAGAAACTGCTGGCCGACGACGGCTATCTGGGACAGGACTCCGTGGTGGCCGTCTGGGACAGCCTCTACTACACCATTGACAAGGCCCTCTACGACGAAGCCGCCCGCTGGGGTGACTACCGCCGTGATGTCCACCGCTGGAAGTCGGCAGGCAAGCTCTACACCGTCGACGACACCTACCAGAAAGAGCGCCAGCGCCTGCTCACCAGCTACTTCCCTTACCGTTCTGAGTTTGTGCTGGGCAAGATCTTCGACTATGTGGGCGTTGACGACTTCGACGACTTCGAGATGCCAGCCGACTGGACGCAGCTCACTGCCTCCATGTTCCACCAGTGGAACGGCACGGGTGCCGATGCCCAGCCCCTGGACAATGTCGTGAATGCTGAGATGAACCTTGGGCAGAACGTAGGTGGTGGCGGTGTCGTGGCTGGATTCAACTCCGTGAGCTACAACCTCTATGCCGACCTCTCCGACTACGACAAGCTCGTCATCCGAGGCACTGGCAGCGGACTGCGCATCCTGACCAACCGTCTCGTCGACCACGGTTCCTATAAGATCATCATTGTCTCGCTCAGTCCCGACGACCCCTACTGGGATCCCGAGCTGGAGGCAGTAGCCGTGCCCCTTGACGACTTCAAGACTATGGCCACCAACAAGGGTGAGAACCTCGTAGAGACCTTCCTCCACCTCAATGCCATCAAGGTCGACGGCGGCAACAATGCCACCGTGAAGGGCATCTACCTCACTCCGAAGCCCGAAGACACCGGCATCGCCCTTGTCCGACACTCGTCACCCGACGCCCAACACCCCTTCTACACCCTGGGAGGCGTCCGTGTAGACCGTCCTACAAAGCCCGGTATCTATGTGCATAACGGAAAGAAAATCATTATTAAATAACTAAAACAACCACAATGAAAAAAATCCTATCCACCCTCTTGCTCTTTGCCGCCGGTGTGGTGGCAAGCGTAGCGCAGAACCCCTATCTGCCTCTGTGGGAACACCTGCCCGACGGTGAGCCTCGCGTGTTCGAAGACCCAGACCAGCCCGGCAAGTACCGTGCCTATATCATCGGCTCCCACGACGTGACCTACTCGGCCTATTGCGGCCCCGACATCCGCATGTGGTCGGCACCCGTGGAAGACCTCAGCCAGTGGCGCGACGAAGGCCCCATCTTCTCATGGTTCGTCAATGGCCAGTGGGACACCATGTTTGCCCCCGACCTCGTTGAGACCGTCGACCGCCAGACGGGCAAGAAGACCTACTGGCTCTATCCCCACAGCCGTGGCTGGCGCCGCATCGCTATGGTCTGCAAGGGCGACCGCCCCAACGGCCCCTTCACCCCCGTGAACCTCACCCCCGACGGCACCCAGTGTGTCGAAGGCTCGCTCATTGACTTCGACCCCTCCGTGTTTATCGAGAACATCACTGACAAGAAAGACCCCGACTACCAGAAGGGCTACCGTGCCTACGTGTTCTACGGCTTCCAGCACTCTACGGCCTGCGAGCTCGACCAGAACACCATGTACTCAAAGCGTCCCGGCACCGAGCTCATCGACCCTTTCATCCCAGCCAGCAGCCGCGACGGCAAGCTGCTCGACAAGGCAGGCTCGGAGTATAAGGCCCTCTATAAAGGCCAGAACCCCCTCGACTTCAACTTCTTCGAGGCCAGCAGCATCCGCAAGGTGGGCAACAAGTATGTGATGGTGTTCTCCGGCTACAGCGGTCAGGAGTACGGCCTTGGAGCCACCAACAGTGCCCTGCGCTATGCCTTCGGCGACTCGCCCCTCGGCCCCTGGCGCTCCGGCGGTGTGCTCGTTGACTCACGTGGCGTGGTTTTGGGTGAGGACGGCTCCAAGCTCATTACCACCAATGCCGGTCACAACACCCACGGTTCGCTCCAGGAAATCAACGGCCAGTGGTATGTGTTCTATCATCGTCCGCCCCGTGGCTTCGGCTTTGCCCGTCAGGCAATGGTGGCCCCTGTGAAGATC
>JAEEGL011493086.1_pt1 | contig 25277 bp, 18 predicted proteins | sample 9134231 | NCBI WGS metagenome assembly JAEEGL01 (sample SAMN16246548, study PRJNA631951) | gut metagenome | biome: gut microbiome; feature: rumen; material: fiber-attached | host: Bos | place: Iran: Karaj | collected 2018-10 | reverse complement strand
GCAACACAAAGCTGCTGATTAATGGGAATCATCTTCCTAATATCAAAACCTCTTCCCCAAAAGGTTTCAACATCAAAATAATTTAGATGTTCAGCAGATCGCTAAACTCCTTAAGAGCTCCGTCGGTCTCATGTGCAAGAACCTTCTTTGCCAGCACCTTTCCGAGTTGTACGCCCTCCTGGTCAAAGCTGTTGATGTTCCACACAAATCCCTGGAACATAACCTTATTCTCGAAATGAGAAAGAAGTGCTCCGAGACTTTCGGGTGTGAGCTGATCTCCGATGATGATGCTTGAAGGTCTGCCGCCCTCGAAATTCTTGTTATTGTTTTCATCCTTCTTTCCGCAAGCAAATGCCACGATCTGTGCTGCTACGTTTGCACAGAGCTTCTGCTGGCTCGTGCTTCCCTGGATGTCAACATCGGTTCCGATCTGGCTGTTCTTAAATCCGATGAACTGAAGAGGAATGATGTTGGTTCCCTGATGAAGCAGCTGGTAGAAGGAATGCTGTCCGTTTGTACCGGGCTCACCGAAGATAACGGGACCGGTCACATAACTTACGGGCTCTCCGAAGCGGTTTACGCTCTTTCCGTTGGATTCCATATCAAGCTGCTGAAGATGAGCAGGGAATCTGGAAAGTGCCTGTGAGTAAGGAAGAACCGCTGTTGAAGGATATCCCAGAACATTTCTTTCATATACGCCGATAAGTGCATCCAGCATAGCGGGATTCTCAAGAAGTTTCTTGTTTGCAGAGAGCTTATCCTCCTCTGCGGCACCGTTTAAGAATCTTGCGAAGATGTCGGGTCCGAATGCAAGTGAAAGTATTGCGCCGCCTACACCCGAAGTGGATGAAAATCTTCCGCCGATATAGTCATCCATGAAGAATGCCTGAAGATAATCGGAGCTCTTTGCAAGAGGTGACGTCTCGCTGGTAACTGCTATCATGTGCTTGGAAGCATCAAGTCCTGCCTTCTTTAAAGCATCCTTAACGAATGATTCGTTTGTGAGAGTCTCAAGAGTAGTTCCCGACTTGGAAACAAGGATGAAGATGGAGTGTGCAACATCAACGCCGTTAAGCACTGCTGCCGCATCATCGGGATCTACATTGCTGATGAACTTTGCTTCCATCTTGAAGCAGCCGTTCTTCTTTGCCCAATTCTCAAGAGCAAGATACATTGCTCTGGGGCCCAGATCGCTTCCGCCGATACCGATCTGAACAACGGTGGTGAACTTCTCACCTGCTGCGTTTGTGATCTCTCCGCTGTGAACTTTGTTAGCGAAATCAGCGATCTTTTTCTGCTCGCCGATGTAGAATTCTCTCTTGTCACCGCCGTCTGCGGTAACTGCATTTCCCAGCTGCCCGCGGGTAAGGTGATGAAGTACCATTCTCTTCTCACCGGTATTGATAACGGCACCGTTATAAAGCTCCTCAAATTTCTCCGCAAGCTGTGCCTCTTTTGCAAGCTCATCAAGAACTGCAAGGATATCATCGTCTACTGCTTTTGCGGCATAGTTGAAGCTCATGCCGGCAGCCATCTTTACACTGTATTTTTTAACGCGCTGTGCGCCGCTTTCTCCGGCCATAGCATCCTGTATTCTTACAGGCTTAACACTGCTCAGTTTCTTGTATGATCCAATCGTATCCATATTGTTCCAAGCAACCATTTTATTATCCTCCATTGCGTCTGTTTATGCGCTTAAAATCTAAGTCCGCATACACAAAAAATTATACTTTAATAAGGCCATATTTTCAAGTTTGTTTATGCATAATATACTTGTTTCCGCATATATTACAAAGTATAATACTCTATAAAAAGTTTCTTATTTTTACGTCTCAGTCAAAGCATAAAATTTTTATCCGAAAGGGTCCGCCATGCTCCACTATAAAACAGGTGAAACAAACAATTCCGCAGAGAAAAAGAATTCCATCGTCGCATACAAAGTTATTCAGTACGTCATATTGACGCTGACTTTATCAATCGTCGGCTTCTATATCTACGGACAGTTTTTTGTGAAATCCGAAAGCAGATTCGATTCCCGCTGTGAAAGATATCTGGGGGAATGGACTTGGGATAAAGGAAACGGAGAGATAGTTACTTTTATCGCGCCGGGATCAATCGATGGCAAGCCTGATGAACCCACCGATATCACCACGGTCCTTCCCGATGAAATACCGGAAGATACTTACCTTTTCTTCCGCGGTAACAGAGATTTCAAAATCTATATAGACGGCGAAGAGCGAGATGCCCACTACCTGAGTAAATCTCCCCTCCCCGGTGCCAACGTAAAGGGCATATGGGTCCCCGTTCCGCTAAAGCCTTCAGATGCAGGAAAAACACTTGTGCTTTCAAAAGCCGACGGCTCACCCGTAAAGGACCGGTTGAATACTGTCTACATCGGAAATAAACATGGCTTTTTACGTCAGCAGATAACCGACAACGGTTTCATTCTTCTGATGGCTTTTTCGCTGGTGGTATTCGGATCGTTGATCTCCGCAGCCTGCATTATCTATCGCATAGTAAGGAAAAAAAGTTTTCCTCTTATGTTCCTGAGCATAGGAGTATTTTCAACTGCCTTTTGGCTCTTATTCGACAATTACAACTATCCCTTCCTTTTTGGGAACTATTATATCGACGGTGTTGTAGAGTACATGCTCGTAACACTTTTGCCATTCCCATTCATCTCGTATATCAACCATCTTCAAAAACGCAGATACGAGAAAGTATTCAACGTGATACATGTCATACTGGCCACCAGTTTCATAGTGTTTGCCGTCCTTCACTTTACCGATGTTTCGGATTATATCCACACTATGATAATCATGAACACGATACTGGGTGTGTCCATTGTAGCAGCTTTTGTGACCGTAGTTTACGACTTGTTTGTCAGAAAAAACGGGGATTATCTTCTTATATCCATCGGTTATTTCATTTTCCTTGTATCGGTTCTGTGTGAGATCATCCACCTGAATCGCTCGGTACACACAAACGACGGAATGTTTGTTGTTCTGGGTCTTTACGCCGTGCTGATCTTTGCAGTGGCACAGGAGATCATAACCCTGAAACGCCTGCAGGAACAGACAACTGCCGCCAAGGAATCAAACAGAGCAAAATCCACATTCCTGGCAAATATGTCCCACGAGATCCGCACTCCCATCAATGCCATCATGGGTATGAACGAGTTGATCCTCCGTGAAAACTCCAGCGAAAGCATACGGGAATATTCGGAGAATATCCGAAACGCCAGCCAGTCCCTTCTGGAGATAATAAACGATATCCTGGATTTCTCAAAAATAGAGCAGGGAAAGCTGGAGATCATGGAGGAGGATTACGACCTTCGCGAACTGCTTCTCAGCGTCATAACCATGATCAAGATCAAGGCCGACGAGAAAGGGCTTAGGCTGAACACAAGTATCAGTGAGAATTTGCCCACCATACTTCACGGCGATCCAAAACGTATCCGCGAGATCATGATCAACCTGCTGAACAATTCGGTCAAATACACAAACAAGGGTACCATAACCCTTTCTCTGTCCATCACCCGAAACAGTGCGGGAGCGGATGTGATGGTGATCAATGTAAAGGATACCGGTATCGGCATAAAGGATGAAGAAAAAGATAAGCTCTTTACCCAGTTTGAGCGGCTGGACATGATCCGTAATAAAAGCATAGAGGGAAGCGGCCTGGGTCTGGCCATCACATCAAATCTGGTCAGCCTTATGAACGGTACCATAGAATGCAACAGTGCTTACGAGATAGGTACAGAATTTATAGTGACAATTCCTCAAAGTATTGTAGATACCGCTCCCATCGGAAATCTTGAAAACTATCGGCTCACATCCTTCTCCAACGATAATGAAGAATTGGGAGAATTTGTATGTCCTTCTGCCAAAATACTCATAGTCGACGACAATGAGATGAATCTGAAAGTAGCTGCCGGGCTTATCGAGACAACCAAAGCCATAGTAACCACTTCCAGAAGCGGAAACGGCATGCTTAATCTCGTAACAAAAGAAAAGTATGACATCATTCTTTTGGATCATATGATGCCCGATATGGACGGCATCGAAACCCTTGCAGCCTTCAAAAAGCTGGAGGACAATCTGAATCTGGACACCCCTGTGATCGCCCTTACCGCCAACGCCATTGTCGGTGCCAAAGAAATGTATCTCAAAAACGGCTTTACCGATTACCTGAGCAAGCCCATGGATGTGCGTCACCTAACCACCATGCTGCGCACATATCTTCCGAAAGACATGATCATGAGCATAAACAAGTCTGCCTTCGAACAGGTAAAGGAGCACAATGCTTACAATTCTTCCATCATAGACCGTGCAACCGGCATGCAGTATTGCGGAAATATGGAAGATTTCTATATCGATGCATTGAAACTTTACTCCGAGACTCTGCCCGAAAGAGTGGCAGCACTGAAAGATCTATACGAAAAAAAGGACTTCGCAAATTACGAAGTCCAGGTTCATTCTCTGAAATCAAACTCTATGACTGTAGGAGCCACGGATCTTTCCAACATGGCAAGAGAGCTTGAGGCTGCCTGCAAAAAAGGCGATATAGCTTTTGTTGATGCAAACCACGGCCGTATCCTTGACATGTGCAAAGTCGTACACGAGGAAACTCTCAAGATGATCAAATGATCTATCTTCTTCTGCCGCGGGATCCCCGGGATTTATAACTACCCTCCGCCTGCTTGGCGTAGCGCGCTCCGGGGATTCCTCTTGCGGCTTCAAATGTTCTTCTGCAGCTTTCGCATCTTTCCGATGCGTATCCCATGGGGAGCTGCCTTCCGCAATCCTTACAGCGCTTGATAAATTTATTCTTATTTCCGCTCAGATAGTCTTCTATGAGAAGCTCCGTGTTTTTCTTCTCTTCCATGAGCCAATCTTCATCCATGATCTTTCCCATATGAACCGAGAAAAGATGATAGAGTTCGAGAAGCTTGTAATATGTCTCAAGCTTTTCAAGTTCGTTGTGTCCGCCTCTGGGATAGGAAGGTTTTTCAAGTGAAATATCCGCCGCGTATGTAAGACAATATTGTACCCACTGATCCAGCACCCGGGGATTACCCTCATCAATGGGGCAGGATATCATATCGTATATAACATCTTTTTTATTGTCACTGTCACCGTAGATAAGATCGAAATCGAGGCTCTGGTCCTTAAGTGTGCGATAGAGGGTAAGCATTCTGTCTATCTTCATCTTTTCATAAGGGGCCTGAGGGTGGATATTGTACCATACCGTAAGTATCTCGCTGAGGGATGCGTCCAAATTTACAAGCATTCTGGGGAAGCCCAGTATAGCAGAGTGGATCTGCGGAAGAGGTTTTCCAATGGTCTTTTTCAAAACCGGCAGGAAATCAGAGTCTGTGGTATTTACATATCCGATATCGTACTTTCCGAATCTGCCTGCTCTACCCGCTATCTGAAGTATCTCGTCGGGCTTAAGGTCACGGCGCATCTGTCCGTCAAACTTCCAGCTCTCGGCGAAAATGATCCTCTGGATCGGAAGATTGATGCCCATTCCGATGGCATCGGTGGAAATAACTATCTTGGTCTCGCCCGTAGCAAACCTTCTCACCTCTGACTTTCGCGTCTCGGGAGGAAGTTTTCCGTAGATAACGCTGGCTTTAATGCCCATCATCTCAAATCTGGCAGCCAGATCCAAAACACGCTTTTTGGAAAAGAGTATGTAGCAGTCGCCGGGCTTTATCTGAGATCTGGTGATCCTGTTGCTGTCGCTTAATTCAAAGGGCTTATCCTCAACCACAAGACCCGTTTTTCTCTCATGCCTGGTGATATCATATACATCTCCGCAGGTGTCTATTATTTCTGTCAGAAGTTCCGTTACATTGTCGCTGGAAAGAAGATATATCTCCTTTGCTCTTACGCCCAGTATAGCTCTGGACCAGGCCGCTCCGCGTTCCGGGTCCGCGATCATCTGACACTCATCAATTACGGCGATATCATATTCGTCGTCAAGATTAAGAGTCTCCACGGTCTGTGACAGCACGCGGCTGTTCTCCACAGTGATGTGTTCTTCACCTGTGCGCATGGAAGTCGGTGTTCCCGCGTCGTTTAAGGTATCATATATTTCAAGCGCAAGAAGTCTGAGGGGGCTTAAATAAACTCCCTTCTGCGCTTCTTTAAGGTGCTGTATCGCCTCGTAAGTTTTTCCCGAATTTGTGGGGCCTACATGAAGATGAAAATTCCTGACCATGGCTCTAGTCTCAACATACTCCGCAGTGGGGTCCGTCTGAACCAGTCCCATTATCTGAAACCTGATCTTACGATCGTAGAACTTCTTGAATTTATCCTCTATGGGAGCCGCCTTTGTGATGATATGGCGGTTCCTGGGGTCTGCAACGTAATCAAGATAGCTTTCGATTGCATCGTCGCTTCTGGACAGCGCCAATATCTCCCAATCCTTGGCTGCAAGAGTGGAAATAAGATTTTCCATCTCCTCTTCCGTATGTTTACGGGTTGCAGGCGGCTGAAGGGAAACGGACGCTTTCATCGCAAGTATCCTGGGGTAAAGATCCGCGTACTGATATCCGTAGTATGAATTCCTGATAACATTTCCCGTGGAACCTATCTTTTTATCCAACTTTTTCATGTTGGTGGGGTTCTTACGGTTACAGAGTCTTTCGTATGTATCTGCGTACAACTCCTCCATCTTTCGCTGAAGGCGCATGGCATTTTCAAGTTCCGCCTCTCTTTCCTCCTCGAGGCGGCTTTCTTTGTTATGATCCATTGTTTATCCTATCTGTTTGATAAAAGAGTAATTATATGTCTATATCCAGTTCCACAGGGCAGTGGTCCGATCCCATAACACCGGTGTGGATCTTTGCATCCTTAAGCTTATCCTCCAGCTTTTTGGACGCAACAAAGTAGTCTATACGCCACCCCGCATTGTTTTCTCTTGCGTGGAACATATAAGACCACCATGAATAAATATCAGTTTGATCGGGATAAAAATATCTGAATGTGTCTATATACCCACTTTCCAAAACGTGGGTAAAGCATTCTCTCTCCTCGTCGGTAAATCCGGCATTTCTGTGATTTGACTTGGGATTCTTAAGGTCTATCTCCTTGTGTGCAACATTAAGATCACCGCAGTAGATGACCGGCTTTTTCTTTTCAAGTCCCATAATGTAGTCAAGAAAAGCTTTCTCCCACTCCTGTCTGTAATCCAGTCTGGTTAGCTCTCTCTGCGAATTCGGTACATATACCGTTATGAAGAAAAAGTCTTCAAATTCAAGAGTGATCACACGTCCCTCTTTGTCGTGCTCGGGCATACCTATACCGTATGTGACACCTATGGGTTTTTTCTTTGTAAATACCGCTGTTCCGCTGTATCCCTTCTTTTCGGCATAATTCCAATACTGGTCATATCCGGGAAGATCGAGCTCTATCTGGCCTTCCTGAAGCTTAGTCTCCTGCAGGCAGAAGATGTCGGCATCAAGTTCGTTAAAGGAATCCATGAAGCCTTTACCCATAACTGCCCTGAGCCCGTTTACATTCCATGAAACCAATTTCATTTATCCAAGTATCCTCTCCGCAATCTTATTGCAGTTTTCGTATATGATCTCCGGTCTTTCACCGATATTGTACTTTCCGTCGTGATAAAGTACCTTTCCGCCTATCATTGTCATGCGCACATTGCTCTTATCGGCACTGTAAACGATGTTTTTAATGATATTGTTCTCGGGCTGCATATTGGGCTTATGCAGATCGATAAGTATAATATCCGCATATTTTCCGGTGGCCAGCACATCCGCATCCTTCAGACCCATGGCATTGGCGCTGCCTATTGTGGCCATCTCCAGCACCTTTGCCGCATCCAGAGAAGCGGGATCGTTTTCGCGAAGTTTACTGAGCACGCTCACCAGATACATTTCCCTGAACATATCCAGAGCATTATTGCTTGCCGCACCATCGGTTCCTATGGCGATATTGATGCCCTTTTCCGCAAGCTTTGCGATGGGGGCTATGCCACTTGCAAGTTTTGCGTTGGAACCGGGATTTGTAATGACGGATACACCCCTCATCTCGAGTATGTCCACCTCTTCTTCCGTAAGATGAACCCCGTGGAAGATTCCTCCTCCATACTCGAAAAGTCCCTTGGAATCAAGCATGATCCCGGGAGTAAGCCCATATCTTTTCTTGCAGCTTTTTACCTCTGCCGCAGTCTCACTCATGTGGCAATAAAAAGGGGCGCGGTATTCGTGTACAAGGGAATTAACGCGATCTATCAGTTTCTCGTCACAGGTGTATTCGGCATGTATTCCCAATCTGTAACTGATGAGAGGATTGAAATCATTGAGCTTCTCAAATTCTTCCTCCATCTTTTCGGGGCTTGATGTGTGATCGTTGACATTTCCGCAGAGCACGCATCTCATTCCCGTATCCCTGCAGGCTTCCGCTATTGTGTCAGGGGTGAGATACATATCAAAGATCGAGGTAATGCCGCTGGTGAGATACTCCATGACCGCAAGTCTTGTGAGTTCATAGATATCGTCGTTTGAGAGCTTCGCCTCGTAGGGAAAAACCTTTTTCTCCAGCCAATCCTTAAGGGGCATATCATCTGCATAGGAGCGCAGAAAAGTCATTCCCGAATGTGTATGCGCATTCTTAAAACCGGGCATGAGCAAGTCATCTCCGCAGTCTATCTGATAATCCCAAGTAATATAGGGAATGGCGGGGCCCGCATCCGCTATGTCTTCATTTGTTCCGATATAAGCGATATGATCGTTCTTGATCCATATCTCGCCTCTGAAAATGTCACTGCCGGCCTCCATTGTGAGGATCCTGGCATTGTACAATCTGATGTTCATATATACTCCTTTCCGTCAAAGCAGCTATATGGTCTCTTTTAAAATGATAACACACAAAGACATTTTTCGCGATGAAAAAATAAAAGAGGTACCACAAAATGCGGTACCTCCGAATGGTTTATTCGTAAGTTATATAATCGCTGTAATCTTCCCACACAAGGCAGATCCATGTCTTTCCCTGGTTGAGAACTACAGGGCTTTTGTTTGCATCATAGTACCTGAAAGGTTCTGAATCATTATCACTTCTCAGCCAGTACCCGGGTATAACCTTTCCTTCGGTAAAGATATATGCAGGTCCGTTTCCGTTCATGTTGAAATCAAGATAACCCGTGGTATCATCGTAATAATTTCCGTTTGCGATATGGAAAATTACGTTCCTGCAAGTGAGTTCTTCGTTATTATACTCGTCTACCTGAGGCTCTCCGAACTGATATCTGTGGAAGAGATGGTCGGATGAATCATAAATGAAATACGGAAGTCCGTGTCCGTATCCGCCGCCACTCTTCTCGTTGGTATATCCTCCGGGAGAGATCTTGGTGATATCCTCAAATTCGGCATACTGTGCTACATTTCCGTCCTGTGCTATGGTAAAGGGCTCCTGGAAAGAGTCTTTGTGATTTACCGAATAATTGTGTCTGGCAACTGCAGCCTCATATCCCTCTATGGTCATGATTCCGGTATACTCGGTGGCATATCCTGCTGCCTTTCTCTTTTCATCTCTTGCAAATGCTTCGTCGGAGGGATCGTCGATTCCCAGAACCGAAGCAGATACATTATCTACTCTGTCAGAATTGATGAAAGGTCCCGCAAGAGGAACCGTAAGTCCCCAGTTGCAATATATCGCATCAAGGGCCATCGCCTCGTATATGAAATAGTGTCTTGCACTTCTTAAGGGTCCGATATGATCCAGCTCATCGTAATCTTCAAACACGCCCATAAGTCTGGTGCAGCTGAGCCACTCCATAGGAGCCTCAAAAATAATGCTGGCCTTTGATATTCCGTACTGGGGCATTGCCGCCTTATTGTTGGGGATCATAACCGCCATGGGACGTCTGTCAACAACAGCCTGATCTTTCCATTCACCGGTAAGATAGCTCTGCTTTTTACCATCCACCACAGGTCTGTCTGTAATAACGCTTCCTTCGGTTATTTCTGTATTAACTATGTTTGTAGTTGTATCGGAGTCTTTTGAAATCGGAGTGGATGCAAGTCCGATATTGTCATCATCGGCTACACATCCCGCAAGACCCAGGCAGCCTACGATCAAAAGAGCTGCCGCCAATAATTTCTTGTTCATTTTCTCATCCTTTATAATCTGAGTACTACATCAAAAAATTATCTCACACCACAATTAATTGTTCAACAAACAAAGAGCAAGAGTTTTCTTAATATTTCTTAATGTTCAAGGGGTTTTGTCCAATTCCGAAATGATACCTTCATAGTCGAACATATCCGAGTATTCTTTTATCATGTCGAAAAGTTTTTGGTATTCTTCAGAAAGTGAAAATCCCGATATCTTGTCCAGGGCTGATTCCAGCGCGTCACAGTCCATATTATCGGCTGCGGAATGTATCTGAGTAAGTACTTCTGATATCAGTTCTTCACTTGCTGCCGGCTTGTCGGTATCGCTTTCTTCGGTATCTTCTTCAAACATAATAGCAAGAGACTTGTTCAGTGTTTTGCAGGAATCGGCAAACCCTTGGTGATGAACTCGGATATATTCCAGATCTCCTGCTCTTCCGGCATCCTCCAGTTTCTGTGCTTCCTCCCCAAGTCCTTCCGCTCCTATTATTTTGAGTGAACTCTTAAGGGCATGGACACGTATCATGTAATTTTCCGCATCCCCGCCGGTGCACAGGTTATCCAATTCTTCCGTCTTTCTGTCAAGGGAATCATAGAACACTTTAAGAGTCGTGATATAGCTTTCAGCGGATCTGTTGTTTTTGATTCCGACGGATACATTTATAAGACTGCACTCATCCAGCCCGGACAGTTCCGGTGGAAGATCCTGTTCAGAATCCTGTCCCGCATCCGTTCTTCCGCCATCAGATCCGATTTCATCACTTTCTTCTTCGGGCTTTTCTATGAGTTCATCCGGAATATAATCGATCAGAAAACTTTCAAGCAGATCGGGGTCAATGGGTTTTGACAGGTATTGCACAAAGCCTGCTTCAATATACTTTTCACGAGCCCCGGATAAAGCATTGGCGGTAAGGCAGATCACGGGCGTTTCGGTATTCATATTACCTGCTTCTGCTTTTAGTTCCTTCAAGGTTTCGATACCATCTTTTCCCGGCATCAGATGATCAAGGAAAATGATATCGTATTTCTTCTTTCTCGTCATGGCAAGTCCGGTATTTCCATCCTCTGCCAGGTCGATGTTTACCTTGGTCTGTTTTAAAAGATTCTTGAATACAAGAAGATTCATGGGGTTATCGTCCACCACGAGGACCATGGCGTTGGGTGCGATAAAGCTCTCCTTGTATTTGTTACGTTTCATAAATGCATTGCGGAATGACTTTTCGTAGTCGCCGAGAGGTTCCCACTTAACCACCTTCTGTTTCAGACTAAACGAGAATGTGGATCCCTCTCCGTAGACGCTCTCAACCTTAAGGGAACTACCCATCATAGTCAGCAGCTGCTTGGTGATGTTCATTCCAAGTCCGGTACCCTCGATATTCCGGTTTCGCTTTTCCTCTATACGGTCAAACTCGGAAAAGAGTTTTTCCATATCCTCCGGTTTAATACCGATACCGGTGTCACTGATGGCCACTTGGAGCTCAACACTTTCCGGATCATTTTCCATTTTTTTATATCCGATCTTGAAGGTAACACTTCCCTTTTCGGTATACTTAACTGCATTTGTCAGGATATTCGTGATAACCTGCTTGATGCGCACTTCGTCACCGTGCATGAATCTCGGAAGATTCTCGTCAAAATCAAGCTTAAGAACAAGCCCTTTGTCATCTGCCTTTGTCCGTATCATATTAACCAGATCGTTTATCACGGAGGAGACGTCGTAATCCACGGGGATTATCTCCATTTTTCCCGCCTCGATCTTTGAAAAATCCAGGATATCATTTATCAGCCCGAGCAAAGTATGTCCGGCATTATGGATGTTTGTCGAATATTCGAGTATGCTCTCATCCTTGCTCTCACGCAGTATCATCTCGTTCATTCCAAGTACTGCGTTGATGGGGGTTCTTATTTCGTGAGACATGTTTGCCAGAAAGGCAGATTTTGCCCTGTTTTCGTATTCAGCTTCCTCCTTTGCCTCTTTTGCGGCATTCATATCCAACACCACAAAAACGTAAAGAATGATATCGGTACCCACCATGGTCATATTGGTAAGGGACAGTCCATAGGAAAAGAATTGCAGAACAGACGCTACAACAGGCAGCGTTGTAAACAGATACAGCGGCACTCTCATCATAGCAGGCTTGATCCGCTTACCGTACTGAATAATGGTGGAAAGCTGAAGTACCAGTGAAACCAGGGGAATAGCAAAGCATACCGCAAACCCTTCCGATCGACGGTAGCAGTTATACTCATCAAATGTATAATAAATGCCTGTGAAAAGATTAATGATCACAAGAATAACCCCTGCGACCACCAGATAATTGACAATACGCAAACGCAGAGGCTGCTTTTTAAGTCCTCCCTCCCGCGTAAGCATATCGGAGACATAGATATTAAATCCAAGACAAATGACAAGAGTCAGTACGAACACTAAAAAGTTGCTTATCCTGACACCCCACCAGCCTCGAAGGCTCAGATCTCCGCGGTAAATATACGCAAAACGATCCGCCAGAAGAAGCAATGCAGCTCCTCCCTCAGTGATCATAAGCGCAATCTTCCGCATTTTGGGCATAGCACTGGTGATAAATACGAAAAACGTGATTATCCCACAAATGCTGCTCAAGGAAAGCATTATATTTAATTGGTGTGTTCGTATGAATTCAAACACGCTTTCACCTTATCCTATATTGAAGAAACAAAAAACCCCAAGCCTTGAGATTCATGGTTTGGGGCACTGCTGGTGGCCGGACTTGAACCGGCACGCCAGCTCAGAAAACATTGAAAAGAAAGGACTTCGGCAGTAGCTCCTTTCAAGGTCACCCAAAAGGTCACCCAAAATAGCGCTAAAAGTGTGTAAAAAGCGCTTTATTCTCTTATTTTTCACTAAGTGGAAGGATCGTTTCTACTTACAGGAATGCTCCTTATCATATAAACTACTACATCCATTGTTTCTGTAATTGACTTCGTAGGAATATAAGTAGTTTCCATAATAATTTCCTCCACTTATCATTTTTGATTCTATTGTCGTATATTGTCTTGTATTTTTTATTATTATATCATACAAATAAACATTAGTAGTTCATTTGTCTTGTATATACAAGACCATATATCTGCTTATATGTCAATACATATATTTACATATAGGTAAAATTAAAGGACTGTGAAAAACAGTCCTTTGTGTATTATCTTTCCCAATTTTGAATTTTATTTACAATTCTTTTAGGTGAAGAACAATCGGATTGAATTGTTTCATCATTTTGTATCGAAGCCTCTATCTGCTTTTCTAAAGAGTCAGTCTGTAAAACAGACTTGCTTGGGGAAAGAGATAAAATTTTACTTATATCTGATAAATGTGATAGAAAATATTCTGCATTGTGATATTTTATACCATTTGAAAGAGTTTTAGACTCTCCTTGATATATTACTGCTTTTTCCAAGATGGTACATTTATGCGCTCTCTCAAATTCCCCACAAAAATCTGCATTTATTAAATGTTGATACTGTTGTGGAGCGTCAATAAAACTTCTTTTGATTTCATAAACAATAGCATTATGAGTATCGGGATTTATAATATATAAATCAAATTCACCATTACCCATATTGTCTATCTTGCCTATTTCCATTTTGGATAATTCGGGAGTTTTCGTTACATCTGTTCGTATTATATGTTCCAAAATATGTCCGACACTATCCTGTTCTATCTTTTCAAGAACCTTTTTTTGTGTTTGGGGGTATAAGGACTGATATTCCCTTGTATTTACTATACCTTCCATTAACAATTCTGCAAAACAATGTTGCATACCTGTCTGTGTGAAAAAAATTTCATTATCAACCTTATCCAAAACATCCAATTTGATAAGAAAATTTGTAATCATTTCTATATCACTTTGTTTAATTTCGGAAGAATCTCCAAGATTCATTCTTTTCATTATATAATCACAGATTTCAGAATGGTCTTTCCAAAAAACTATTGTATCAATATCTTCTTCGCATAATTCATCCTTATGTTTCAATAATAATTCCTTTGTAGAGCCAAACAGATTTGATTTGTTATACACCCCTGTCATTACTCTTAAGGAAAATTCTCTTGCGTTTTTTTCAATAGTTTTATTTATAGCAGATTCTAAATCACCACTCTGATATAAGTCATATAATCGTCTATATCCGTTTTCATCTTTTGCATATTTTACACTATGACAAATATTTGAAACGATAGAAGAATTAGTGTAATCTTCAAGATTTTCTTCGGAATTATATATAGTTTCACCATCGGTTAAAGTACCCCCATACTTTATATAATCCATTAAGCCTTTCTTTAGTAGATAATTATATTCCGCATAGGAAACATAAGTAGTTCTTATTACTGTCATCCTGTCGTATAATTCGTTTTGTTTTGCGTAAAGTAAAGAAGCACTATCTGTGCCTGCAATAACTATTCGCTTATCTACATATTTATCAGATAATGATGATGCCAACCCTATGAAATTCTCCGCTTTTGTTATTTCATCTATAAATATATATTTCTGTGGAATTTCATCTAAAATTCGCTCAATATCTATATAATTATCATTATTAGTACATCTAATCAGTACAATATCCTCATATTTGAGTCTATTGTCTTGATTCATAGAACGGATTGTCTGTAACATCAATGTTGTTTTGCCTGTCCTACGAAGTCCATATATGCCACAGATTTTACTATCGTTAGTTTCAAGAAAAGACATTAAATCTTTTTGACAAAACCTACTTCGAAGTTCATCTTTTGATTCCAATTTAGCAAGTTCGGTTTGAGTATAATCTTTAAGACTTTCGCCCGTATAAACATTCATTTATTATTACTCCTTTCGATAGTTATATTATAATACTATAATAGGGAGTATTAAATACCCCCTATTAAATATGTTTAATCAGCGTGGCTTTGATGACATTTATAGATATATCTACCATTATTAGCCTTACCTACAAAAGAGGTCGAATAACCTGCACTAAAAGGACAACTTCCGTTAAGTGCTTTCTGTTCTTCTTCCCACGGTAATGACATATTGGTAAGGTAGTCACTATGAGCAGAAGTGAAATACGCACTATATAATCCGTCGCTATCAATAAACCAAGTACCGATAGAGTAGTTGTTTATATCCAATTCGGTTTCTACAACAGGGGGAGTAGGTGGTGCTACATAGGTTTCTGTATCAGAAGTTAATGATTTGGAAATATATGCTACTGTATCATTATATACGATACGATACCAATTATCACATTCGCCATTTACAGTAATCTTTGTGTTAATTCCATAGGTTTCATAAACTTCACTATCAGTTTCCGTAGGAAGATTTCTGATATTAGCACTTCCGTTTGTATACATCTGTTTTTCTTCTATATCAGTTACGATAAAGGGGAACTTTTCCCATTCGGTATCGTACTCTGATTTTTCTTTAAGAAAAAGATTATACTGTGCCATAAAATCATCAGCGTCATCGGTATATGTATCAACGATTTCGTTTAATACATTGATACCGTTCTCGTTGTGATTTTCAGTCATTTCTTCGATAAGAGTAGGAACAGTATCAGTAATGATACTTTCTACTTCTGCACGAAGATTAGAAATTCTTTCTTCCTCGATACGCTTTTCTTCGGCAAGTCTTTCTTCCTCTGCCTTACGCTCGGCTTCAAGTCTTTCTTCTTCGGCTTTTCTTTCTTCTTCAAGCCTCTGTGCTTCAAGTTCTTCCTCGGTTACTTCCTCGGTGGAAACTTCATAGGTGGCTACTGTATCAGTAGTAGTTACTGTTTCTGTATTTACCTTATTAGAGCAACCTACAAGGATAAGGGTTAATGTTCCGATAATTGTTAAAGCGATTTTGTTTCTCATATTGTGTACCAACCTTTCAATTTTGTTTTCGTAGCACTTCCTTGCTACAACTATATACTACCACATTCTAAACTCTATGTTTTAAAAAGAATAGCCCCTGCATGGCAATCATAACTTCTAACTTTCTGCAGGCATTTCAGCGAAGGAAAGACGTTGCAAGCGGACAGCAAATAAGACCAATCCTGATGATGTTAGATGAATTCATACAACTCAAGATAGATTTCGATCTACTATCCCAGGCAATGTCGACACTAAGGTCAAAAAAAATCAGTCTTTTTTTACTTTTGCAGTCCGTCGCATCCCTCGAGAACAGATACGGAGAAGACCAAACAAGAGAAATAATAGATCTGTGCAGTTACATAAGCGTATTCAACGCTCAGGATCCGAAAAGCAGAGAATACTTCCAAAAACTTGTTGGAAAAAGAAAGATGTTAAAGAAAAATACATCACTCTCCTCTTCTTCATCAGGACAAAGCACAAATCAAAGTTCCGGAACAAACGTAAACGAAGAAGAAGAATTCATATTCCACGAAGCTGACTTCGGAGATCTTAACCTCAAAAAAGGGAAAAAAATCATCCACCGAGTACTTGTATACGCAGAAGGAAAATATATCCTTGGCGAAACAACTCCATATTACGAATAAAACAGGGAGGATATGACCCTTGTGCCATATCCTCCTATATCAAAATTTTAATCTGAAAATCCATATTTCAATTATATAAATCACCCTCATCTATAGAATTCGTTGCACATAATCACCCTAAGTTTGAAAAGGCAATAGATATGGTTGAAACTAATACTATAACAGTTGACACCAATCTTTTCGACAAAGAGACTCGAATAATTCTCCTGAAAAAATCACTATTTCAAACAATCGCAAATTTAAAGAATATACAACATGAAGTAGAAGATGGTATAATCGATATAGCTACTGCCGAAGAAAAGGTAGCAATATTGAAAAAGGAGATACAAGAAAAAAAGAAAAGATTGTTGGGACAATTGCATATTGGTAAACGTGGAAACCTGCTCTCTTTTGGCCGGTTAAATGAAGCAAAGGGTCTCTATGTCGTTAAAACGTCCGATGGAAAAAAACTTTATTCAAAAAGTGAAGAAGGGCTTATTGATGCCCTTATGTCACATTATGGAATAACCTTAGAAAGTACAGCCATAAAAGATGTATTTAAAAGAGCTATGGAAAAATACGCTCGAAAACATCCTGGGAAAAGTAAGACCATCTATAACTATAACCTTGATTTTAAGCGGTTTATAAACGATGATCTGGCAAACAAAGATATTCGAAATGTAAATAAGGATGAGCTCGAAGATTATTTACTTAATATTATTAGTACTTTATCCCTTAAAGTTGCGGCTTTAAAGAACTTCAAAACCCTACTAAATCTTATTTACGATAAAGCAATTGATGAAGGGCTAATCACGCAGAACATTGCTAAAGGAATTAAGCTCCCAGGGCTAATAGAGTATTGCGACCAAAGTCTCTCTCACAGAAAACCTGCGGATGTAAGATGGACACCCACAGAACTCAAAGATGTCACAGCGGATTTATGGGACAAGATAAATCGATACTATTGTCCATACGCATATGGAGTACTTCTACATAGCGAACTGGGATGTAGACCTGGAGAACTAATATGCCTAAAATGGTCGGACGTATCTATTGAAGAAAAAAAGGTACGCATAGAGCGAATGCAACGTGAAAACCGAACCCCCAAACAGTCATTTACTGTAATTGAATTTAATAAAAATGAAAAAGGTGTAAGTGCAGGTGGACGCGAAGTTCCTCTTTCGGAGAGTGCGATATACATATTAAATGCATTATACTCAAAGAAAAAGGCTCTTGGCATCGAAAGCGAGTGGATTTTTACAGATATAACAGGTAAGCCTCTAAATAAAAAAGGGTATTTTGACTTTTTTAATAATTTACAGAAAAAACATCATACACGAGCCACAGGTTCATATGTTCTACGGAGAGAGGTAAGTGCACGACTCGAGGCAAATGGGCTGCCTCCCAGTGTGCGTGGTGCAGTTTTAGGGCAAACTCCTGCTACTAATCTGAATAATTATACTTTCGCCGACCCAGACTATTTAAGTCGTACAAGGGAAGCTCTAAACAATACGTCACCCTTAAGTCACCCCAAAATCACCCCATAAAAAAATCCCAAACCCTTGATTTTAAAGGGTTTGGGGCACTGCTGGTGGCCGGACTTGAACCGGCACGGGGTTGCCCCCGAGGGATTTTAAGTCCCTTGCGTCTACCTATTCCGCCACACCAGCATTTGTTCATACAACGATGAATTGTATCACAGAGATAATATATTTGCAATCTTTTTATAATTCAAATCTTAGTATCATGGAACTTGTCTTCGGCATCTTTACCTTAAGGATTCCGGCTCTCAAGGGGATCAATTCCTCCCTTAGCGAATAACCATTGTCACTTGTACTGAATATGACTCTCATGTTACCGCTTCGGTGTGTTCCCACTTCCCATGCGCATACCTCTTTTTCAACCTCGGTATTGTTATTGTTGATAAGAACTACGCACTGTTCGTTTCGGTTAAATCTGCCGTATGCGATAAAGTTATAATCACTGCCCAGCTTCTTTAACGAACCGGTTCTCAGTACAGGATATTTCTTTCTGAGTGCAATGATATCTTTGTGGAACTGTATCATCTGCATATCCTCGTGACCCCAGGGATATGTGCGCCTGTTGTCGGGATCCGTGAAACCGCACACGCCTGCTTCGTCTCCGTAGTAGATGGTTGGCGCGCCGGGCCAGGTCATCTGGATAACAACCGCTTCTCGCATCACGGCCTTGTTTATTCCCTCTTCCGCAGCACGGGGGCCGAGAGTACCGGTCCTTCCCACCTTATGGTTGGTTCTGGTAAGGAATCTTGAGTGATCGTGATTTGACAGTTCGTTCATAGCCACCTGCCAGGTGGGCATTGTAAAGCTTGCGGTGTGATGAACCATGGCCCCCCAGAAACTCTCCGCATTTCCAAGAAGATTCTCGCGGAAATCGTCGCTGTGCTTTTCCATACCTGTCAAGAACCAGGTCACAGGCTCCATGAAAGCGTCGTAGTTCATAACCGTATCCCATTCATTGCCCTGTAACCAATCTCTGGTTGAACCATAGTGCTCCGCCAGGATAATGGCATTGGGATTTGCTTCCTTTACAGCCTTTCTGAAATCCTGCCAGAATTTGTGGTTAAACTCCGGTGAGTGGCCCAGATCTGCTGCCACATCAAGTCTCCATCCGTCTACATTAAAAGGCGCGGAAACCCACTTCTTTCCGATGTTCAGAATATAGTCATAGAGTTCCTTTGAGCCCTCATAGTTGAGCTTAGGAAGAGTATCATGTCCCCACCATCCGTCATAAGTAGGATTGTAGGGCCATCTGGTCTCGTCGTTAAAACGAAAATAGTTTTTGTAGGGACTGTCTGCACTTATATACGCACCCTTGTCATAACCATCGGCATTTTCGTAAATGCGTTCCCTGTCCATCCACTTATTGAAGGATCCGCAGTGATTGAAAACACCGTCAAGGATAACTTTCATTCCTCTTCTGTGAGCTTCCTCCACAACCTTTGCAAAGAGTTCATCACTGGCTGTAAGATTGTTAAATCCCGTTACGCGGCGGATATATCTTGTGGACAGTCGGTTCTCCTTTGATCCCGGAGGAAGAAGCTCTCCGGTATCATCCACGATCTTTCCGAAATGGGGATCTATGTGATCATAGTCCTGGATATCATATTTATGATTGGAGGGGGAGACGAAAAGAGGATTGAAATATATAACCTCAACTCCCAGATCCTGTATGTAGTCCATCTTATCCAGCACACCCTGAAGGTCACCGCCGTAAAAACTGCGAACGTCCATAGCCGCCGGATCCTTGCCCCATTCTTCTACCCCGATAACAGGTTCTCCGATATAACAATACTCGCCTGTCAATACATCGTTGGACTTGTCTCCGTTACAGAAGCGGTCAACATATATCTGATACATGACCGCACCCTTTGCCCAATTCGGAGTGGAGAATCCTGGGATTATGGCAAAATTGTAATATTCATTCACATCTCTGGTGCATCCGCGCATATCATAGTAGCAGACAAGATTACCCGAGGTTACTTCAAAGTAGTAGGTGAACTTTTCGTTCGTAAGTCTGACCTCTACTTCATAGTAGTCAAAGTGGACAGCCGTCTCCACCTTGGTCATCAGGTATTTGTTCCCGCGCCACACCAGAAGTACGTAATCAACATTATTCTTTGCGGTTCGAAATCTGACCTTAACCTTAGAAAAAGCGTCCGGTTCAACGGGATTTACATATTCAGCCGTAGTGTCACTGAAAAGTGCTCTCGTGTTAAATACCGGGCGCATCGTATTAATGTATTGCTCATAATACAGTATTTTATTACGTTTCTCTAAGTCCATTGTTTTCTCTCTTTGCTTCTGTAAGCTTCCCCCGAAAATCTATTTTACAGGAAAACGTTTTTGTTTTCAAGATTTCTTGTAAACAGTGCATTTTAGGGTAGCGAAAAGGACAGCCGGGGAAGCTGTCCTTTTCTAGAGAAGGTATTTCTTGGGGGTATAGCAAAAAAACTAATGTATTGGGGTACGTTCATTATATTAACATACCCCTTTTTTGTATGTAAGTCCAAGTTTACACAAAATTCACAATGAATCTTTCATTCTTTTGTGCATTTTGCACAAGCTTTTCATCTCTTATGTCTCAGCGACGAGAATTTCAGGGATTTCTGCAGTATTTTCACCAAGACTTTCAGCGCTTTCATTCCCGAAAAGTGCTTCGAATTCATCTCTTGAGATTCTCTCCTTCTCAAGAAGGAGCTGGGCGCATCTGTGAAGTACGCTTTCATTCTCCAAAATGATATCCTTTGCCTTCTTGTAGCAATCGTCGATGATGGACTTTACCTCCCTGTCGATCTGACCGGATATTTCTTCACTGTGTCCCTTTGCATGAGCCAGGTCTCTTCCGATGAAGACTTCATCATCATCGTCTTCATAGCAGATGACACCGATGTTCTCGCTCATACCAAATCGGGTAACCATCATTCTTGCTGCCTTTGTAGCTTTTTTGATATCACTTGAAGCACCTGTGGTGATATCGCCGAAGATTATCTCCTCTGCGATCCTGCCGCCCAGGGAAACCATGATATCCTGAAGCATCTTTCCCTTTGTGAGATACATCTCATCCTTCTCGGGAAGGGGCATGGTGTATCCGCCGGCACCGGGGCCGGTAGGGATTATGGATACTGTATATACAGGTCCCACGTCGGGAAGAACATGGAATAAAATCGCATGTCCTGCCTCATGATAAGCTGTTATCTTCTTTTCCTTGTCAGATACGATACGGCTCTTTTTCTCGGTACCTATACCAACCTTGATGAAAGATTTTTTAATATCCTCCATGGAGATAAATGCCTTGTTTTCCTTGGCTGCTTTTATGGCTGATTCATTCAACAGATTTTCGAGATCGGCTCCGGTGAATCCAACCGTCGTTCTGGCGATATCCTCTATATTTACATCGTCTGCAAGAGGTTTATTCTTGGCATGTACCTTAAGGATATCTTCTCTGCCCTTTACATCGGGGCGGCCAACCACGATCTGGCGGTCAAACCTTCCGGGGCGCAGGATCGCGGGATCCAAAATGTCGATACGGTTGGTGGCAGCCATAACGATGATACCTTCGTTGTCCTTGAATCCGTCCATCTCCACCAGGATCTGGTTCAAAGTCTGTTCGCGCTCATCGTGTCCGCCGCCGAGACCTGTACCACGTCTTCTTGCAACGGCATCGATCTCGTCTATGAACACTATGCAGGGGGCTTCCTTTTTTGCGGTCTCGAAAAGATCTCTCACACGTGATGCTCCGACACCCACAAACATTTCCACGAAATCCGAGCCGGATATACTAAAGAAGGGCACTCCCGCCTCTCCTGCAACCGCTTTTGCAAGCAGTGTCTTACCGGTTCCGGGGCTTCCCTCCAGCATAATACCTCTGGGAATACGTGCACCCAGCTGGGTATACTTGTCGGGAGCCTTCAGAAAGTCAACTATCTCTGCAAGTTCTTCTTTTTCTTCCTTAAGTCCCGCTACATTTTCGAAGTTTATCTTTCCGTCTTTGATGACTTCGGCGTTTATCTTTCCGAAGTTCATCATCTTGGAATTACTTCCTCCGCCGCCTGCTCCCGCGGTTCCCACAAAGAGCATTATAAACATGAAGATAATGGCTACTACTATTACTACCAGAGGAATAAGCGTGTTAAAGGTCCAGGCGTTCCAGAAGCCATCCTTTACCGTGGGGTCATACCCGTTTTCCCTGATGATCTTTTCGATCTCGGAAACCGATGTCACGTACAATCTCTTCGCACTGCCTGTTCCCAGATCTGCGGATACGTAACCGGTTTCACCTGTGGTGCTTGGAACAATGGATACTTCCACGATCTTACCCTGTTCCAGGTCATTCATAAACTGGTCATAAGAATAGGGCGTCTGGGTATTTCTGACTATATTCAGAACTATCACTATGGCAACAATGATAAACATGAATATCAGATATCCCCTGAAACCCCGTTTATTGTTATTCAAAAATCCGTTCCTCCGTGTGTATTATTTTAAGTAAAACTCATGATGCGTATTAATCAAACTTAACAATTCCGATATAGGGAAGATTCCTGTATCTCTGATCGTAGTCAAGACCATATCCGACAACGAACTCATCAGGAATCTCAAATGCGGTGTAATCAACCTTTACATCCGTAACCCTTCTGGAAGGCTTGTCCAAAAGTGTGCAAAGTCTTAAGGATGCGGGGCCTCTGTCTTTCATCATGGAAAGAAGATAGCTGAGGGTTCTTCCGCTGTCAACGATATCCTCTACGATGATAACATCCTTACCTGCGATGGGCTCGTCCAGATCCTTTACGATCTTTACAACGCCGCTGGACTTCGTGTCTCCGCCGTAACTTGAAACCGACATGAAATCAAGTGATACCGGCACTGTTATCCTCTTAGCTAGTTCACAGAGGAAGAAGCTTCCTCCTTTGAGAACGCAGATGAGATGAACTTCCTTTCCCGCATAATCACGGCTTATTCTCTCTCCGATCTCCTTAATCTTTCTGTCAACATCCTCCTCGGATATCAATTGTTCAATATGATGTGCTTCCATTTCAATTCTCCTGTTTTAACGTGAATCTCACGATGTTAACTGTTTCTTTCCCTATCTTAAGATCATCGCTGATGCGGTATCCGACTACCCAAAGAATTTTGTCGTCTATAGCCGCCAGCAGCACTTCGTCCCTCTCGGAAGGAGGTATCTTTTGGTCTATCATGTAGTCCTTCAGGCTCTTTCTGCCATATGAACCGTCGCTCTTTTTCGTGAGAAAAAAGTCTCCGGCTTGTCTGGTCCTCAAAACAACCCGTCCGTATATTTTATCATAATCAAACCATTTCGTATACTTATTTGACTCCGCCTCCTGCAAAAGATTCTCAGTAAAAGCGGGATCCTTTTCCAAAATCTCCGACAGTTTGAATCTATCTTGGATGAGTGTATATTTCGGCGGTTCCCCGGATCTTTCATCGGCTTTGACCGTGATGATCAGATCCCCATACTCCCTTGATGCAGTGATACCCCGGGCAAGATCCATCTGTCTGTTTGAAGTGTTATCGGCAAGATCCAAAAGCTGGCTTATCTGCAGCGATCCCAGGTCCTTTCCGCCGGAGGTGATCTCTCTAAGGCATCTGTGAAGTATTCTCTTCTTCAGCGCAGGGTGATAATGTGAAAACTTCTCTATATCTACGCGGATCAAATTTTCCGAGTTGTCCTTTACGGTCTCCTTATATGCCTTTTCTTCAAGGTCTGACAGGAATTCTTCTGTCTCCTCCATCTGTTCCGCCAGCATGGCTATATGTCTTGCAGCCTCCGGAGCTATCTCTTCCGCCTCGGGAAGTATGTTATGTCTGATACGGTTTCTGGAGTAGATATCCTGTCCGTTTGTCTCATCCTCGACCCATGAGATATCTCTGTCTCTCAGAAATTCCTCTATCTCGCTCCTTTCTATACCCAGAAGGGGGCGGATAACATTCTTTCTTCCGCCCTTTGCAGCGGGGATACCGGCCATTCCCTTAATGCCTGTTCCCCTGAACATCCGAAAGAGCACGGTCTCCGCATTGTCGTTCATATTGTGGGCAACTGCTATCTTGACGCTGCCTTCATCGCAGCCATACTTTTCCGAAAGCTTTCGTGCTTCTTCGTCAAAGGCCTCGTATCTGACCTTCCTTCCGGCTTCTTCCTCGGAGATACGGAGCTTCTTTGCAAGATTTGGAATATCCGCCTTTACCGCCGTAAATTCCACTCCCAGTTTTTCACAGAGGTTTCTTACAAACTCCTCATCCCTGCCCGCCTCGGATCTTATCCCGTGATTGACGTGCACTACACTTAAGGTCAGGTCCATTGAGGTTCTAAGTTCGCATAACAAAAAGAGGAGGCAAACCGAGTCCGCCCCTCCTGAAACACCGGCGACTATATAGTCGCCATTTTTTATCATATTTTTGGCCTCCGCATAGGAGGCCGCTTTTTCGATCAGTGTATTGTCCATGGCGTATCAGTTGTCTTTCTTGAAAATGATCTCGCCTTCCTTAACAAGTCCAAGCTTTTCCTGCGCCTGTTCACCGGCGTAGGCCTTTGTCTGAACATACTTTTCGTATTCGTCGATCTCCTCAGCACGGGCCATCTGCTCCTCTATCTGAGCTTCCAGAGCCTGATCCTCTGCGTTGTACACATCATACTTGGCTTTAACCGCACTTTTCTGGATACCGATAATGATCGTTATGAGAGCCACAACGATAGCCACCAATAAGAATCCTATAAAGCTGCTGCGTTTTCTTTTTTTTGCCATTGCCGTTCTGGCCATATGATATACCTCTCGAAAACATACGTTTACATAATTTTATAACATGTGATAGGCTCTCGTCAACCGATATAACGGAAAAGTTCCTTTGCATCGTCCTTTTTTACGGTTTCCTGAACGTCAAGAACCTCAACTTTTACTTCCTTGTTTCCGAATGCGATGGTGATAATGTCTCCCACCTTTACATCCGTTCCGGCTTTTGCCACCTTATCGTTTATCATTACACGCCCGGTGTCGCAGGCTTCATTAGCTATGGTCCTGCGCTTTATCAATCGGGATACTTTTAAATACTTGTCTAATCTCATAACCTTGCCTCATTTTCATAAAGGT
>JAEEGL016803942.1_pt1 | contig 25278 bp, 22 predicted proteins | sample 9134231 | NCBI WGS metagenome assembly JAEEGL01 (sample SAMN16246548, study PRJNA631951) | gut metagenome | biome: gut microbiome; feature: rumen; material: fiber-attached | host: Bos | place: Iran: Karaj | collected 2018-10 | reverse complement strand
GCCACTCAAGTCCGAATGCATCGTCGTGTCCAAGTGTATCCATGATGGAGATGTTGTTAACGAACTCACCGTTGTTAGCCATATCCTGGAGGGAATCTGTATCGATGCAGATGTCTCTCATGATCTGAGCAACAGAAGCCTTAGAGTTGCAGTACTTAGAAGCCATGAGCCATGTACCACCCCAGTAAGAATCTGCAGGTGCGCCAACGATACCCCAATCACCTGTTGTAGGGTTAGGTACATCGTTTACAGAAGGATCAAGAGCCATGGAGAACTTAGTAAGCCACATAGGTCCCCAGTAAGAAAGAACTGTCTCGTTGGACATATCAGCTGTCCAAGCATCCTGCCACTGAGATGTCTCGTGTGTGAGGCCCTCATCGTGGAGTGTCTTAGCGAGGTCGAAGTACTCTTCGATAACAGGATCGATTGTGATCTCACCGTCAACAATCCAAGCCTGTGTACGTGTGTTCAGGATTGCACGGAAGATGTCACCTGTAGAAGAGATAGCAACATACTCACCAGAAGCTGCTACTGTTCTTGCTGTCTCGAGGAATGCATCCCAGCTCTCGAAGTAAGGAGCTACATCCTCAGGCTCAGAAACACCGAGTGTTGCCTCAGCAACTGTTCTGTTGTAGAAGACGCCGCAAGGGCAAGCCTGCCATGCGAGACCCTTAATGATGTTCTCATCGTCTGTAGCGAACTGGAGAGTGTAGTTGTACATCTCTGTGAGCTCGCTGTAAGCGATACCGAGATCATTAACAGGGAGTGTGTTGTCAGAGTTCATGTACTTTCTGGCATAGTCTGCGTCGCAAGCAAACATGTCAGGAGCATCCTCACCAGAAGCGAGAACGTTGTCAAGAACCTGCTGAATTGTGTCAGACGACTGCTGCTCGTAACGAACAGTGATGTCAGAATATGACTCGATGAGGCCCTTTACCTCCTCGTTGAAGCCATAAACTACAACTTCATCATCCTCATCAGCAACATCAGCAATAGCGAGCTCGTTGTACTCAGAAGCGTCAACTGTAGCATCCTGTGTCTCAGCAGGAGCAGCCTCTGTCTCAGCAGCAGCAACCTCTGTCTCAGCAACAGGAGCAGCTGTCTCGCCAGCACCCTGTGTCTCTGCAGGCTCGTCGGAACAAGCAGCAACACCAAGTACCATTGCCAATGACAACATCAAAGCAATAATCTTCTTTGTCTTCATTGTTTTTGCCTCCTAAAAAAATAAGGTTATATTTCTGTCCAATTAGGACCTAACTTTGCTTACATGAAGCTTCCGCCTCATGTGTTCCATCCGCCTTTGCACGCACGCAGCACACAAAAACATGGAAACTTACGACTGAATTTTACAACATGTTGCACATCGTTGCAATCTTTTTTTGTGCGGTCTGTAAAAATGCCTCAAAAAAGTGAGTGAAATATGTGTGAATTTCGCTGCAAAGATCGTGCCGGGAATCCCCTCACACTATTGCTTCAGTCTTCCTCTTCTTCCTCATCGTCTTCTGACTCGGTCTGCTCAGTCTCATCGGACTCTTCATCCTCGTCATCATCACGATCATCGTCTTCGTCGCGGTCTTCCTCGTCCTCATCCTCGTCGATGTCTTCATCTTCAACATCTTCTTCGGCTTCTTCATCCTCTTCGTCAACTTCAACCAAAGTGACGTTCCAAACTACTCTGCCATAACGGGTAAGGCTGTCATAGAGATCCGGCATTTCAACAACGTAATACTCGAATCCGTCATCGGTCTCAACTGCCGCGATAACCTCAGTCTCACCGTCATCATTTGTTTCAACAACGAAGAATTCAACCCAATAATCCTCCGCCTCGTCAGTACGTGAAGTTGTACTGTCTGCTACTGCCTCCGCAAGAGCCTCATAGAACGCGTCTACATCGTTTACAAGCATATCGGAATAAACGATCTGTCCTGTATAAAGGTCGAATCTATAGAATTCAGTATTGTTAAGAAGAACCTCTTCATCCTGTACTACAGAGTAATTCATTACAACGCACAGAAGCCTTCCATTGAAGAAATACTCATAATTAACCGTTACGTCCTTAGTATCGGGAACCATCTCGGGATCGAGTTCGTATGCAGCATACTGCTCGGTAACAACTCTGTTATAGATACCTTCAGCCTCCATGTAGAAGGCATCGAGCATAAGGTTAACCGATGTAACGGGACCTGTGATCTCATCAGAGGAAATAAGGAGTCTGTTACCGTAGAACTGTGCAAGAAGGATATCGTCATCATCCTCTGCATGTGCAGACTCTGAGAAATCTTCTGTCTTAACCGTGATTGAATCTGTGAGCTGATCTTCAGTTAGTTCGGAGAAATCTACTCTCTGCGGTACAGGAGTAGGTGAAGGTGTGGGAGTCGCCGTAGGCGTGGGAGTTGCAGTCGGCTCGGGCGTAACTTCAGTCTCCGCAGGAGCTGTCTCTTCGACCGAAGTCTCAATGATAACTACGGTCTCAGCCGCAGGTGCTGTCTCCTCGCGGTTTTCCTGAACTGCCTCATTCAGGTTACTGCCAAGATCGGTAAATGCTTCGCCGATACCATCCATATTGACCGAGCATGCACTCATGAAGACTACGCCGGCCATAAGAGAAGAAACCACCGCTGTTAACTTTCTCTTCCCGATCATCGTAAACCCCTCCTAAAATACAATATAAAAATACAACTTATATTAATTATACGTTGAAGGGGTGGTGCTATTATTTCATTTTCGAGACATTTTACGGTAACGCAAAGCCGCCATTATAGTGCCTGACACCAGTGTTACGAAGCCTGCAACTGCCACGATCTCATCTGCGAAGAGATGCTGTGATGTAAGCTGTGCCGTCTTCTCCCAATAAGGGAATTCATACACGGACAATCTTTCCTGTGTCTTGCCTATCGGCCACATGAAGTTCCATGTGTTGATCACATTGTAACGTCCTGTGTTGCTTAACAGATAGAAGTTAGGATCCGCAGGCGTATAGTTCGTAAGAGCCGAGCTCACATCGTTCTTGGCAACATTCTTAACAGCCTCTGGCAGCATAGCCTCATAGCAGAGGATCGCCATATCCGGACGTGCATTGTCAGAAGATGCTGCACCTGAAGCGGGAGCTGCAGGTGCTGAAGCCTGTGCTGCAGAAGGAGCCGGTGTTATAACGTTTCCATTCGCATCCGTCTGTGTGTCCGTAGAAGGAGCCGTCAAAGGAGCAAGCTCTTCCATAGCGCTGAAGTAGATATATGCTCTGGGCTGCTCGGTGCCTGCAGATCTGGCGATACCGTCAGAAGGCTCGGCAACTACACCGATGATAGTAAACTCTTGACCCCAGAGTCTTACTTTCTCACCGACTACGTCATATGACTTGTAGAACTTCCATGCGAGTACGTCATTCAATACGATCTGTCTGTTGTCGACAGCGATCTCGGGAAGGAATCCGCCGGACATGTATCTGAAAGGATGAAATGCCGGGAAGTTTCCGTCGATAGCGATGATCTCACTTGCGCTGTCAAAGCTGAACTCATTTCTGCTCATGGGATCTGGAATACTGGTTATATTAGCCGTCAGATACGAAGAGTAGCAGTCTTCCCAGCCGCGTGGTCTGCCATCCTGGGGAAGTCCGCCCTTGTTCGACAGACCCAGGCTCGAATCCGTGACGTTCTGAAGAGCCGTACGTATCGCAAGGATATCGGAACGTCTCAGCGAACTTGTATTGTTAATATATACAGCAGGCGTCTCGGGACCTCCGGGTCTTGCGCCTCTTGCATATACTGACATATGCCTGAAAGGAGTCGTCGCCTCATACTCCCAGTAGTAATTCATTTTCTGGTCCTTACGGTTCTCCGTAAGAAAGATGTATCTTCCGATTCCCAGGGAAGTCATGGCGATGCCTATGGTAAGCACCCAGAAGGGAGCGGCAAGGACGATCTTCCTTACCTTTCGCTTTCCGAGGTAGATCTTATCTCGTATGTATCTTTTCGCGCTGTTTGTTAATGCCATATCAGTCCCCGTCAGTTCGAATTGCCGCTGTAGTCTTCGAGTCTTACTCTGTCACCGTTGTGAAGCGGTTCCTCGCTTCGGGTAACGACCATCGCGTTATCAAGACCTTCGCCGCTGATGGCAACAAATGCTCCGGATCTTGCCTGCACGCTGACAGTAACTCTTCTTACGACATATCTGTCTCCGAGAGGACCTGATGACTTATCTACAACAAAGACGAACGTACCGGAGTTATCCTCGCTGACGGCACTTGCCGCTACTACATGATCGTAGGTGGCATTACCCTTGTCAGCCGTAACCGTGATGCTCTCGCCCGGCCACATGTCACCGTTGGAGTATACAGCGCACTTAACGATGCGGTTGTCTCTCGGGTTGTTGGGATCAGGCTTGATATTAGTAATAACAATCTTACTTATATAGTAGTAGTTTGCCGTGAGCTCCTGTCCTACCTGGTAGCTCTGAACTACATTTGCAGGGAAAGTGAAGGATACGGAGTAAGTTGAATCATCAGGAACGACGACGCAGATAACCTGCTCAGCCGTGAACTTGTCTCCGGCTACGACTACAAGATTGCATACACGGCCTGCGGCAGGAGCTACGATCTCCGTCTGCATAAGTCTTGTACGAGTCTTATTGATCTGATCCTCGAGATCCGCGATGGTACGCTCTTTATCTTCAATGCTGTCCTCATACTGATCGGCTGCGATTCCCGCATTGATCTGAGCATCAGAAAGTGCGATCTGAGCAGCAGACAAAGCTGCCTGTGCATCAGCTACAGCATCCTGAGCCGCATATGTACTCGGCAGAGCTTCAGCAGTAGTAATAGCTGTCTGTGCAGTAGTAACAGCTGCCTGTGCTGCAGCAAGCTGTGATGAATAACCGCTGAGTCTGTTCTGTGCATCAGCAAGCTGGCTCTGAACCTGAGCGATCTGGTTTACGATAGTCTGACGGTCTGCCGTAGGCGTCGGAGGAGGCAGTGTCTCAGATGTTGTAGGTGTAGTAGCACTCGTATCAGTAGTTGTGGGTGCAGTTGTAGTAGTTGTTGTTCCTCCGTCAGGATTTGCAGCTGCATTAGGATCAACAGCCGCATTGGGATCCTGAGCGCCTGTATCGGGTTCTGCAGGAACCGGCTCATCGGGATCATTCTTTCCTGCTGTAGGAGTATGAGGACCTGCATTCATAACAGTGGGATTTGTTGAAGGAATAACAACATTTGCAGTTCCGTCAATGATCGCCAGCTGTGCATAAAGAGCAGCGAGCTGCGTGTTAAGAACCTCGACTGAAGCGGATGCGGATGCTACCTGCGCCTGAAGAGCAGCAACTGCAGACTGATTCGCAGCAAGAATCTGCTGTGCAGCGGCAATTGTCTGATCCCTTGTTGTTGCATTGTTAAGATTGGCCTGTGCATCGGCAAGGGCCTGTTCAGCTGTTCTGATAGCCTGATTCTCAGCTACATATGTGGGAGCATGATGAGGCTGTCTTTGCAGATACTCAAGAGCACGCTGGGCTGTAAGAAGCTGATTCTCGAGATCATCAAGTTCGTGGGTATCTTCCACGGGAACGAGAGTCATGAGGACGTCTCCTTCCTGAACCGTGTCATAGTTGCTTACGAGAACCTCACTTACGGTTCTTCCCTCGAGTCCTTTAACCTCGATCTGGTTATCAGAAACTATCTGGCCGGTCGCACTGTTGGTATACGAGAGATTGCCTCGCATCGCGGTGGCTGTAACAACCAGCGGTATGGTCATATTCATGATCGTATTCGAGAAGAATGTAAGGAGTGCAAGGATGACCAGGAATGCTGCCATAGCCCTGATGACCCATCTTCTGCTGTTCTTCTTGTTCTCGTGCTTCTTCATACTACCCTCCGTTTACTTGACGCCCGATCTTGAGATTCCTTCTACGAGGTATTCTTCACCCCATAGGAAGATCAAAAGCGGCGGGATCATGTACAGCGCAGATGCGGCAAATGCTATACCTATCTCCGCTTCATTTATCTGTGACAGGAATACTGACATTGGCTGCTTATCGACAACGTTCAGCAGAACGAGCGGCTGCTCGACCATGTTCCAGTAATCAATGAACAAAAGAATCGTAAGTGCGAAGACAGCGTTCTTACACAAAGGCACCGCGATCTTCGCAAATATCTGCCATTCAGTGGCGCCGTCAAGCTTGGCGGCTTCGATGTATGCGATCGGGATCTGTCTCATGTACTTGGTCAGAAGGAAGACCGCGAATGTCGAGAAGATACCGGGAAGGATGATAGCCCATCTCGTATTAAGGATACCGAGCTGGTCAGAGATCATGTAGTTAGGAACGAGCGTAACCTGGAACGGCATGAGCATAAGGATGATATAAGAGAAGAACAGGACTTCCCTTCTCTTCCTTCTGTAACGTGCAAAGCTGTATGCCGCAAGACACGAGACACCCATCTGTCCTACTACGATCGGTACTACGAGAATGATCGAGTTCCAGAACTTAAGAAGGTACGTAGGGCTCATGAACAGAAGGTTCAGGTACTGCTCTATCGTAACTTTCTGCGGAACAAGAGTAAGCGAGGGGGACTGTGCAAGATAAGTTGCTCCGTTATCGGCATGACCCGACAGACTCTGGAAGATAACACCGTAGTTGTGGGCGATCTCCGCAGATGACATAAATGAATTCAGGAAGGTAAAGAATACCGGAATGATCGCAAGGAGTGATACGGAACCGGCGATGATGATACCGATGACCGTAGATATCCTGTGCATGATCAATCTCTTTCTTAATACCCTGACTGATCTTGCTTTCTCTTTCTTGAAGAATTCTTCGCGCTCTTCATCACTCATCTTCTCGAAGAATGACGGTTCATGTACATACTTCGTGAAGACTTTACGTCTGGCGTTCGTAGCCGCATCTCTTCTTTGCTGTTCGGTCATGCTGCTCATGTCTTAACCTTCCATATCCGCATCGAACTTTGATTCGGCAAAGAACAGAGCGCCGACGATGATTATCATGAAGATACACATGATAATGGCACCTGCAGACAGTTTGCTGTAATCGAGATTGGTGAATGCATTATTCATAAAATGCTGAAGCATATACAGGTTACGGTAAGGGTGATCACCTGTAAGCAGATATACTTCACGGAAAATCTTAAATGAGTTGATAAGCGACATAATCGCTACGAAGAACAATGTAGGTGCCAGGAAGTGCATCTTGATCTTAAAGAATCTCGTTATCGCACCTGCGCCGTCCATGGTAGCTGCCTCGAGTATCTCTGCATCGATACTGTTAAGAGCAGCAAGGAAAAGCACCATGTTATAACCTAAGTTCTTCCATATAAACAACGCCAGTATTACAAGCTGTGAGTAGTCTGATTTAAGCCAGTCTATTCGTCCGTCTTCAAAGATCTTGTAAAGACCCCATCCGTTCGCCATACCGTTGTAGCTGAAGAATACCTGCCAGATAAGTACGACAGATGCTACCGGAACCATCATCGGATTAAGAAGTACGCTTCTGAATACACTCTCGCCCGGAAGCTTTGTGTTAAGAAGTATAGCAAGAAGCAAAGCAAGCACTACTGACAACGGCACCGCTATACCGGAGAAGGTAAGCGAGTTCTTGGCAGCACTTACGAAAGCATCGTTGGTAAGGACTCTCTCGTAGTTTGTAAAAGCTACGAAGTCCGTGTTAGTGGATGACCTTTGAAAAGAAGTCTTAAGGATCAGGAGCAACGGCAGGAAGAAGAACACCATGACTCCGACAAGGCTCGGCGTAAGATAGCCTGTAAACATCGCCCAGTCTTTGATCCTTCTTTTACGGTGAAACTTCTTCTTAGCCTCACGCATCTTAGCGAGACGCTCGGGGTCGATCGCAAGCGCAGGGTCAGCCTGAGGCTTGCGGTCGGCGCGGGTCTCTGATTTTACTTCTGTTATTTGATCGTTGTTTTTCTCTTCGGCAGAAGACATGTAATCCTCAATTACCTTCTCTCATTTATTACTGTCTGGATTCTGTCGTTAAGAACCGGGATGATCTGATCAAGAGTCTTCTGACCTTCAAGATAAGAAGGTATCTCTTCTCTCAAGATCGCATTGATCGAACTGTCATCAACATATGTGCAGTTGATGGAGTCAACAAGTGAAGCAAAATCACTTACAACAGAATCATCGAGCATATTGACAGACAAACCGTATGCTCGTGCCTCTGCCTCGGAGTAACTTGTCAAAGTTGAAGTTACATCACTGTTGTGATACTCGATGAAACGACCTCCTGCACTTGCAAATGCATTGCGGTTTACCGGGATTCCGTCCTGGGCACCGTAGTACTCCTGAATCTGGTCGCCGAGAAGCATGGAAACGAATTCCTTGCAGGCATCAGGAGCTACAGTCTGAGCTGAGATACCAACAGAATCGTGGTATGAAACAGCAGGACCTCTTCCGTCATATGACGGTGTTCCGAGAAGAACATTATCGGAAGAAGCAATACTGTTGATGTAATAACCTATGGAGAAGATATTAGCCATAAATGCTGTGGCATCATCAATATAACCACCCTCACTGTCATCAGACTGGAGAACCTCGTTTACATTCGTAGCTGTATACTCGGCGAGCGCTCTGAAGGCAGGGTTATCGTAGTTTACGGTACCATCAGTAGCCATAAGATCTGTCATAGTATTAATTGAATTAATAAAGAAGTAGAGCTGTCCCTTATTGATAGGATCAGTTCCGTTGCATACACCCTGAACGAATGCCGCATACTGGTCATAAGTAAATCCTACCTGGCCCGCTTCTACTGCAGAAGCAGGTGCGCCTATACCCTGAACTCCGAAGGAGACCGGAATCTGGAAAAGCTTACCCTCGATCTTATTAACGTCGAAGATATTAGTGAAATAAGCGTCTGAACCGAAGTTCTCCGCAGTAAACTCACTCAGATCAAGAAGATAATCCGGACTGTTGATCATTCCAAACTGGGAACCGTTGATGATGATATCAGGACCTGTACCGGACATGATGTCGACAGCAAGCTGGTTACCAAGATTATTAGAAGCAGTCTCCATCTGCTGCTCTGAATCATCTCCAGAAGCCATCAGAACATCAGGGGGAATCTGATAGGAAGTATCCAATCTGAGATAGTAATCGTGATTCGTCTCGTTGAATGAACATATTGCCGCAGCCAAAGGATAAGAAACGGAATTGATCGATGCTACATCAAGGATTATCTCTCCGGCATTCGGATTACTGTCAGCCTTGTCAAAGATATAAAGTACTGTCTTTGTTTTGACAGAAGCATTAGGGAAAGGATTGTACTGTGAACCTGAGAAGATCGCTCTGTTCTCTGTAATTGTGACAGGTGTAAAGTTACCTACTTCATATGCATTTACATTGGCATAGTCATAAAGGAAGAGAGGATCTATAGATCTGTTATCATAGTTAATTGAATATACACCGTCAGTATCACAGATAACCGTACCGAGACCGCCTACACTTCTGATCTTGTTGATCTTAGAAGACAGCCATGTCATATCCTCATTGACCTTCGTGACATTAAGAGTGTTCAGATCCAACTCATAAAAAGCCGCATTGCCTCCGCTTACTGATCCGATAACGAGACACTTGTTATTGCCGAGGTCAACGATTCCCTGGATGTTGTACAAAGACGTTGAAGGGTCGATATTTCTGAAATCTACTTCGCCGGAATTGCCGCTTCCGTCTGTAACGATAAGATCATATGAAGTAAGGTCATCACTGAACCAGATCTTGGTTATGCGATAATCACCGACAATAAGATCGCCTTCATTGCTTCCTCCGTCTGCGATACGGCGGGAGATGAGACCGTCATCCTGCACAGGAACAGGGTCACTGCATGTGCCTGCATCAATATCGATATACATGGTAAAGACGCCATTGGCACCGGTCGTATAATTGCTGCATTCAACAACAGCTTCATAACCGTCGCCGGATTCGTTGATCTTACTTATATACGTGTAATCGTAGTCGGAGAAGTCTCCTGAGAGATTGGACAGATCTACCGAGGTTACGAGATTACCGTTGATATCATACTGATCGAGAGATGTGAAATAGTAAGCGTCTCTGTCTCCGTTCTCGTAGTCAAAATCATCAGGCAGCTTATAGCTTCCGCTCTTCCTAAATACGAAGTTATCTCCGTGCGTTCCTACGAAGAGGTTATAACCGTAATCGACATTGTCGGCATCAAGGCCATCGTTGATCTGTGCTACCGTAAGGTTATACCAGGGTGCATCCGAAGCTACCTTCTCTCCGCCTCTTCCCTTCTTACATGCTGTAAGCATAGGAACCATCATGGTCAACGCCAATCCTGCAGCTATGATCCTTGTACTTTTTCTCATCTATTATTCCCCCCAAGCAAATAAAATGACGTTCGTTCTTAGTGTGTAAGGAATACCGGACTGCGCTTTACGGCAGTCGTCATCATTACGGAATTCCTCTCCCCTGCTCTTCTCATAAGTATCCTGCCGTTATCGGATGCAAGACATGCAGCCGCCGTGCAGAAATCAGTATCCATTCTCTCGTTGGAGAATCCTATGTTAAGCGGAACCCTGACCGCCTTAAGAAGTCTTGAATCGAAGTATGTCACGAAGCATCCGAGATCCTCGGCGATCTTTCTTACGGCTTCACTCTCTCTTGCCAATGCGGATACCGCCACTGTCACGATCGAATCCGGATTGATATGGTGCTTCTCTATGGATTCACGGCAGACTCTCGCCGCATAATCGGGATCTGTCCTTGCCGCAAGTTCAATGCCGAGAACCACGATCTTCGGTACAAGTGTCAGAACCTTGCCGTTCTTACCTGCATCCTGAAGTCTCGAACATGTTATGAATATGGAATATCTGTCCTCACTGTTAGCTGCAGCATATGCCTGATTCAGTTCATTCTTCTGATTGGACTGGAACAGGAATGTCCTGTAACTGAGAGAATCCAGTATTGGTTCACTCATCTCAAGTGGAAGATCACTGTATACGTCGACGGTACCTCCGTCCTTGATATAAGCGGCGATCTCCTTCAGCAGCGACTCGTCATCAGCCTTCATCTGATAAGACATGACGGTGCGCATAAGATCAGGGGCCGTATCCTTAAGATCATCCTCGCCAGACAATGCTGTGCATCCAAGGATAGATGTGATCTTGTCGAGGATCTGATAAGTGTTATATCCGCCCGGTCTTAATATTCCCGCATACTTTCCGTCGGGAGTTATGTTGATGATGGGATACTTGATATCGGAAGGATACAGGCGTTCAAGGAGGAGTTTTACGCATGCTTCCTGGTACATCAGGAGTACGACCGTACCGTCGGCTCTTTGTCCTCCGGTACCGTAAACAGACACGAATGTCTCGAGATTATCGATCCATTCGCCTTCTGCCTGATCTATGAGTTTCTGTCCCGTTATCCTAGCTTTGTCAGAGCGCGCGTAACAATAAAGATACATAAATGTAACTTCCTCCGTGTTCTAGTTTACCATTAATAAATAAATATGGGATAAATATTTTTGACTCTTTTTGGTATCATAATTAACAAAAACACTTGAAAGAAGGCGTGTTAGCTATGAATATCGTAATTATGGACGGTTCCGCCGCCAACCCCGGAGATCTTAACTGGAAACCCTTCGAGAAGATAGGAAATGTTACAGCGTATGACATTACTCCCGCTGACAAGATCGTAGAGCACGCATCGGGCGCCGAGGCCGTCATCACCAACAAGACTCCTTTCACGGAAGAGATCCTCGATCAGCTCCCTGATCTTAAGTACATCGGAGTCATCGCCACGGGCTACAACGTAGTTGACCTTGAAGCATGTCGCAGAAGAGGGATCGCAGTTACAAACGTCCCTGAATACGGTACTTTCGCCACAGCACAGATGTCGATAGCACTCCTTCTCGAGCTCGCAGACAAGGTCGGTCTCCACAACGAATCCGTAAAGAAGGGCGACTGGGTCAGATCCGAACAGTTCTGCTACTGGCTCTCACCTCTAACAGAGCTTGCGGGCAAGAATATCGCCGTAGTAGGCATGGGCAAGATCGGCTCACGTGTCGCGATCATCGCAGAAGCTCTCGGCATGAACGTGCTTCCCGTACCCCACACGCTGAAAAATCCGTCTAAGGAATACCTTTTCGAAGAGGCTGTTAAGAAAGCAGATGTCATCACGCTGCACTGCCCTCTTACGGAGGAGACGCGTAATCTCATTAACAAGGATGTCCTTAACACCTGTAAGGACGGCATCTTCGTTATCAACGCAGCCCGCGGTCCGCTCGTAAACGAGGAGGACATGGCAGATGCTTTAAGGTCAGGTAAGGTAGCAGGATTCGGATGCGATGTTGTGTCTTTCGAGCCCATGAGAGAGGATAACCCGCTTCTTACGGCTCCGAACACAGTCATCACGCCTCATATCGCGTGGGCACCTCTCGAGACAAGAGCACGTCTAATCGAGGCTGCAGCCGGTAATCTTCAGGCATTCACAGAAGGCAAAACAGGCAAGGATATCAATCAGGTAAACTGATTTTTCCGTAAACTATTGAAGGCATCTCGATTTGTTGCTCGAGATGCCCTCAACATGGAATAAGGGATAGATATAGAAAATTGTCTGATTCAATAACGAAGTCGTCCTTCGTTAAGTGAATGATAACAAGTTAAAGCCCAATAATCAACGACAAAATTGATAATTTTTTATGACTATTATCAGTCGTCTCTGATGATTCTCTGAACGACATTTCCGAGTATTGTCAGAACGATGAATAACTCAAGCGCCAGAGCCATTTCCAGGGCACATTCCGGGAACGATTTGGAGAAGAATCCGACCATCGGTTTTGCAAGTGCAGCTGCAACACTTGTGTCCGAGATAAGAGCTGCTCCGGTATAACCTGCTATTCTTGCACCGCACATAGCTGTGAACAGGATAAGAACCCATCTTTCATACTTAACGGCGATGATGCCGAGAACAATTCCGACGAAGCCTCCGATAACAGCACCGACCAATATGGATGAAGTACCTCTTCCGAGCAAAGCTTCGAATAATCTTGCAAACATGAATCCGCCGCCTACGCCGGCAACGATAGCACCCATGATCTCATAGAGGAAGAATCCAAGTGCAGCGCCAGCTATGACAAACAGACCAAGTACAAAAGAATAACCTGCACTGCCGTCCATATCCCTAAAGACACCTTCTCCGACAAAACCGGAGAGCACGCCCGAGAACGCCAGACTTCCGAGCATATAACCGCCGGCGGCGCTCATAATGATTACGGCGTATCTGTAGAAATTAATCCCGAAGAATGTGACGAATAAACCGCCGATCAGAAGTACGACCAGGAAAATGTCATCAAAATTCATTAGTTCCTTTCAAACAGTCATCAAGAATCTGTTTAACCTCCTCTTTGGTGCTTGCACGGCATAGTACGGCCTTCATCGAAGCCGCTCCGGGGAAGCCCTTGATATACTGGGGCATAACACTGCGCATCTCTGTTACCGCAGTCTTCTCCCCGACTTCCTCTATTCTTCCGTCAAGTTCAGTTAAAAGCATATCACACTTTGCTGACAATGTTATATTTCCATTATCTGTTTCTTCTGTGTCATTCTTAAGATAGTTTTTGACACTTTGGAACAGCCAAGGATTACCGCATGCCGCCCTTCCTATCATCACTCCGTCAGCTCCCGTGACCTCAAGGATCTTCTTCGCCGAAGGACCGTCCTTCACGTCGCCGTTGGCAAAGAAAAACACACCGCTTCCTTCGATACTTTCGCGCATCAAACGTATCTGTTCCCAGTCAGCCTGTCCCGCATACATCTGAAGCGCTGTCCTGCCGTGAACGCATATGGCCTGGGCTCCGTTATCCGCAAGTATCTTCGCGAACTCGGGACCGTTCTTACTGTTGTCAGAGAAACCTATTCGTGTCTTTACCGTCAGCACTTTGCCAAGCGATTCCGAGGTCTTCCGGCTCTCCTTCACGATCTTCCCTGCAAGTTCCGGCGTCCTGAGAAGACCCGACCCTGCACCCGTCTTTACCACCTTCTGAACGGGACACCCCATGTTGATATCGAAGATGTCGACGCGCGACAGCAGCTCGTCTTCGCAGATAAGCTTCATGGCCTCGGTAAAATCCTCCGGGGTATTGCCGAACAGCTGGATACACGTTACCCCCTCGCGCTCCGGATCGATCCTCATGAATCGGTAGCTCTTGCCGACACCGTTCATCACGATAGACCGTGCACTCGTTAACTCCGTGGGAGCGTAGTCTGATCCTAATCCGTGACATATACCTCGAAAAGTAACGCACGAGAATCCCGCCATGGGAGACAGCGCCACCAGGGGACGCGTTGTATCAAATAAGTCCGAAAAATCCCGTCTCATATGCCTTCACTGCAAGTATGCCCAGTCCCGTTCCGAGCACCACCGAGAAGAATACATCCGTAAAGAAGTGCACGCGAAGATATAGTCTCGACAGTGCGATAAGACCTGCATAGACATAAGCGATAATGCCCACATCTTTGTTCATGTAAAATAGCACCGTGGCAGCCGCGAACGAGCTTAACGTATGACCGGACGGGAACGAATAATCCCACGGCTGCTTTATCAGAAGCTTGTAGTTCTTGTGAAAGAACGGACGGCTTCTTTTTACCACGTTCTTTATTATGATATTGCCTAGCATGATACAGAACAACAATGCGATCAGCATTGAGTATCCGAACTGCCTTATGGGCATATCAAGAGCCATTAGAACGAGCGCTGTAAATATCCAGATAAGACCCAGGTTACCCGTCGAAGTGACTGTAACCATGAGATGATCCATGAACGGCGAATAGAGATAATCGTGCAGTCTTTTAAGGTTACGAAGCTCGAACTGACAGAAACGGCTGACCTGCTTGTCAGTCTCATTCTCAAGCTTTCTTTGGATCTTCTTCCCCTGCTCAACATATTGCTGAGGCGACTCGATGATTATCCTTTTCATAGGACAGATTCTATCACAGGTAAAGTACGGCAAGGCAGAATTTTCATACATTTGTTACTTGTAATTCTCTATATAACGCGTGAAAATATAATCCGCGAATTAATATGGAGTGTTCTTATGGAAGATTGTCTTGTTTACTTTTTCACGGGCTGGATCGACAGCGGTAAGACTACCGTTATAGGCGAGTGGGCTTCCAACGAAGCCTTCAGAGGAAGAAAGATCGTCATCCTTACCACGGAAGACGGTGATGTCGAATACGACGACATCAGTTTCCCTGACGGCACCCCCGTGATAATCGAGAAAGAGACTGAAGAGGTCAACCGCGACCTCATGTTCAGGATCGAAGCCGAGCACAAGCCCGATGTCATCTTCATCGAGTGGAACGGCTCCGTTACTCCGGGTAAGTTTTTCGACGAGGTTGATGTTCCCGAGAGGTGGGCACTTGCAGCTGCAGTCGTGGTTATCGATGCGACGACATACAGCGAGTACTACCGTAACATGCAGACTTTCTTCGCGGATTACTACCGCTACTGCGACACCGCGATCTTCAACCGCGTAGATCCCGAAGTCAACAATATCCCTAAGCTTAGAGGCTCCGTTAAGTCGGTCAACCCCGGCGTCAATCTTCAGTTCATAAGCAAGGACGATCAGGTCCTAGATATCGGCAACTATCTTCCCTACGATCTGAACCAGGAAGTGTGCGAGATCACTCCCGATGACTTCGGACTTTTCTGGACAGACGCACTTGATAACGTCGCAAGATACAACGGCAAGAAGGTTAAGCTCACGGGCCAGGCAGTGGTATTCCGCGAGTTCAAGGGTAAGGCCTTCGCTTTACAAAGACAGGCATACACGTGCTGTTCGGCTGACATCGGACAGATCCATCTTCTGTGCTTCTACGATCTTAAGCCCGGCTTCCCTGTCGGACAGTGGCTCAAGGTAACGGGCACGGTAAGGTATTTCGAAGATAAGCAGCAGGGCCAGAAGATCGACGTTCCCTGCCTTGAAGTAACGGACTACGCCATAACTAGCAAGCCCGATACGGAGATAATCTATTTCAGCTAACAATAGAAAGAAGGTATTCATATGGCAACAAAGGTAGATGTTTTCTCAGGATTCCTCGGAGCAGGAAAGACAACACTCATTAAGAAGCTGATAAGCGACGGCTACGACAAGCAGAAGATCGTCCTTATCGAGAATGAGTTCGGACAGATCGGCATCGACGGCGGCTTCCTCAAGGAGTCAGGCATCGAGATCACAGAGATGAACTCCGGCTGCATCTGCTGCTCGCTCGTAGGCGACTTCGGCACCGCTCTTAAGGATGTCATCGACCGCTTCCACCCCGACCGCATCGTCATCGAGCCTTCCGGCGTCGGCAAGCTCTCTGATGTTGTCGCTGCTATAAAGAATGTTGAAGACACTGAGATCTGCGGCACGGTTACAGTAATCGACGCCAGCAAGTGCAAGGTCTATCTCAAGAACTTCTCCGAGTTCTACGAGAACCAGATCAAGTACGCAGGCACGATCATCTTAAGCAGAACTTCCGACATCAAGCAGGAGAAGCTAGACAAGGCTGTAGAGCTCATCAAGGCTGTTAACGATCACTCACAGATCATCACAACACCTTGGGATCAGCTCTCCGGCACACAGATCCTGAACGCTATCGAAAATCCCCTCACTGCCGCTGATATGGCAGCAGCTTTGGCTGAAGCAGAGGAGCATGAGCATCATCATCATCATCACGATCATGATGAGCACGACCATGAGCATGAACATCATCACCACGATCACGATGATCATGACGAAGACGTATGCCCTGTATGCGGCGAGCACCACGACCATGACCATGAGCACGAGCATGAGCATGACCACTGCTGCTGCGGCGAGGACCACCACCATCATCACCACGCAGATGAGATCTTCGATTCGATCGGATTCGAGACTTCAAGAAAGTTCACGCAGGACGGCATCAAAGCCGCTCTCGACGCGCTCGACGAGAACTCCAAGTACGGTACTATCCTCCGTGCTAAGGGTATCGTAGCAGGCGAAGACGGACAGTGGATCCACTTCGACTACGTACCCGGCGAGTCCGACATCAGAACAGGTGCTGCCGACGTTACCGGCAAGCTCTGCATCATTGGTGCCGAGGTAAACAAGGAAGCCGTAAAGGAGCTTTTCGGGCTGTAATACCCGTGTGTTAAGATAGAACGGTATGAAGGCTTCAGATTACATAGTCGAGTTCCTAAAGCAGCAGAGCATTACCGATGTCTTCGGCTACCCCGGAGGCATGGTGACGCATCTTATGGACTCACTTAGCAAGTCTTCCGTACGTTCACACGTTACGTACCACGAGCAGGGTGCTGCATTCGCGGCATGCGGTTATGCGCAGACGACGGGCAAAGTCGGTGTGGCTTACGCCACCAGCGGTCCCGGCGCGACCAACCTTATCACGGGTATCTGCAACGCTTACTTTGACTCCATCCCTACCCTTTTTATCACGGGGCAGGTTAATACTTTCGAATCCAAGGGCGACCTCGGTGTAAGACAGAGAGGCTTCCAGGAGACGGATATCGTCTCCATCGTTGCTCCTGTCACGAAGCTTGCCGTAAGGATCACCGATGCGAATAAGCTCCGATTCCATCTGGAGCAGGCCTTCCATGTCGCTCAGGAAGGACGTAAAGGTCCTGTGCTTCTCGATATTCCCATGGACATCTTTAGAGCGGATATAGATCCTTCTTCTCAGGAAGGATTCACACCGACCTCTTTGATCATGGAAAACTCCTTCGAAGAGCTTACGGATGCTGTTGCTTCGGCTTCCCGTCCGGTAATACTTGCAGGATCCGGCATAAAGACTGCAGGCGCGGTCGAGCTTCTTAATAAGGTCTCATCACACCTTAATATACCGGTCATAACGACCATGCTTGCGGTGGATATAACCAAGGATTCTTACGGGTTCATAGGTGCTTACGGATCCAGAACGGCTAATTTTGTCGTTGCGAAGAGCGACCTCGTTATCTCCCTCGGAGCGCGTCTCGACGTACGCCAGATCGGAGCTAACAGGGCAGGATTCGCACCAGAGGCATGCATCATCAGAGTCGAGATAGATAAAGACGAATTAGGCCTGAAGGCTCACGAAGACGAGATACAGATCAACGCTGATGTTAAGGATGCCCTCGAGGCTATGCTCGGGCTTCCGGCACGTCCCGCTACAAAGTGGAACGATATCTGCGATCAGATCCGCGATGAGCTCAAGGACATAGACAGCAGACTTCCGAACAAACTTGTTCAGAAGATAAGCAGTGTGATCCCCGAAGGTGCAGTTATCACTACTGACGTGGGACAGAATCAGGTCTGGGTTGCACAGTCTTTTGCAGTTAAGAACGGTCAGAGGATATTCTTCTCAGGAGGACACGGAGCGATGGGATACTCCCTTCCTGCCGCGATCGGATGTGCTTTGGCCACCGGCGATAGTGTCTATTCCTTCTCAGGCGACGGCGGTATCCAGATGAATATCCAGGAGCTTCAGACGATCGCAAGAGAGAAGCTTCCCGTAAAAATCATCCTGTTCAACAACTCCTCTCTTGGCATGATACGTCACTTTCAGGAGATGTACTTCGACAACAATTACGTGCAGACTATACCTGAAGGCGGATACACCGTACCGGACTTCAAGTCTGTCGCTGAAGCTTATAAGATCCCTTATACGTGTGTGACGGGTGCGGAGGATGTAGGAGACGGGCTTTTCGACGTGGAAGGACCGCAGTTCGTAGAAGTTAAGATCAACGAGCCCACGTATGTGTTCCCGAAGCTTGAGTTTGGCAAGCCAAATCAGGACCAGGAGCCTCTACTTGACAGAAAATTATACGATTATATTATGGAACTCGGAAAAGAGGTATAGTAAACTAGAACGGTGAATGAGAAGAAATCTGAAGAATTTGAGATCGATCTGCTTGAACTTGCGAGAGTTTTGCTCAGCAAGTTTTGGCTGATCCTTATTGTAGTCATACTTGCAGCCGGAGCAGCATTCGGCATCACATACGGCTTCATTAAGCCCCAGTACACTGCAAGTACACTCCTGTACGTTAACAATTCCAACGTGTCGGTGGGAAGCGCATCCTTCTCCATCTCCACTGCAGACCTTTCTGCAGCGCAGAAGCTCGTTGATACTTATGTAGTTATCCTTAAGTCCAGACGAGTTCTTAACGACGTTATCGAAGAGTCCGGCACTGATTACACTTATAACGAGCTTTACAGCCGTATCAATGCGGCTGCCGTTAATAATACTGAGATCTTCAGCATCACGGTAACCGCGGATTCGCCGCAGGAAGCTGAGAGGATCGCGAACACGATCGCTTTGATCCTCCCTGACAAGATCTCCGAGATCGTTAACGGAAGTGATGTTAAGATCGTTGACTACGCCGTAATCCCCGCTTCCAAGAGTTCCCCGAGCTACACAAAGAATGCGGCTATCGGAGCACTCGCAGGATTCGTATTCATCTGCGCGATCATTATCATCAGCTATCTTCTCGATGACAGTATCCACAACGAAGACTACCTCACGGAGAATTATCCCGATGTACCTTTGCTTGCGGTAATCCCCGACCTTATTACCGGTAAGACCAGCAGCGGCTACGCTTATTCGAAGTACGGATACGGAGGCTACAGTTCCTACAGAACCGCCGCGGTTGATACAGAGAAGATCGAATTCGGAAGAAAGGAGAATGAGAATGGCTAAGAAGAAAGACGATTCCCCTGCTTCCAATCTAACAAACGAGCAGAAGAACATGATCGGACCTCACCTGAATTTCGCAGCGTCCGAGGCATACAAACTCCTCAGAACTAACCTGCTGTTCTCTTTCCCCGCTGAAGAGAAGTGCCACGTAATCGGAATTACTTCGACATTCCAGGGTGAAGGTAAGTCAATGACTGCCATCAACCTTTCCTATACACTTGCTGAGGCGAACAGCCGCGTACTTCTTATAGAGGGAGACATGCGTATCCCTAACTTCACCAACAGATTGAAGCTTAAGAAGACTCCGGGACTGTCCACGCTCCTTGCAGGTCTTGATTCTATTTCAGATGCTATTCAGCGGATCGCATTCCGCCGCAGCAACAATGCAGAACCCGTAAAGTTCGATGTCATTACCGCAGGTAACGTACCTCCGAACCCTTCTGAGCTTATGCAGTCACAGAGAATGCAGCAGCTTATCGATACGCTCAAGGGATTCTACGATATTATCATTATCGACCTGCCGCCTATCACTGCTGTTACAGACGCATTGGTAGCTTCGAACTTCGTATCAGGCATCGCTGTCGTAGTAAGAAACGAACACGCTTCAAAGCGCGGTCTTGCCAATATTATGAGACAGTTGAGACAAGTTAATGCCAAGGTCATCGGCTTCATCTATACAAATGCCGACGGATACAAGAAGAAGTATTACAAGGGCTACGGCAAGGGATACAGTAAGTACTATAGCAAGTACTACCGGAAGGAATACAGATCCTAACAGCGAAGTCAGATCATGCTTGATTTTCACTCACATCTTATCCCCGGTGTTGATGACGGAAGCAAAGATATCTCCATGTCCACCGGCATGCTTAATTTGTGGAAGGAACAGGGTGTTGATCTTATCTGTGCCACGCCTCATTTCTATGCTGACTCTACAAGTCCCGAGAAATTCCTTGCAAAGAGGGATTCGGCTTATGCGTCTTTGATCGAGGCTTTGAAGCGTACACCAGAAGGGATAGAGTCGTATCCGCCGATAGCTCTTGGCGCCGAAGTCTACTATTACAGGGGACTTAGTTCCTGCGAAGATCTTAAAAAGCTCTGCCTTCAGGGAACCAAGCTGCTTCTTATCGAGATGCCCTTCAACCAGTGGACAGATTATATGATAAGAGAGATTACCGAGATCAAGTCCATGGGGCTGATACCGGTAGCAGCACATATAGAGAGATATCTTAAGGCTGTGCCTTCAGACAAGATCGATGAGCTGTTGGACACAGGAATACTGATCCAGTGCAACGCATCGTTCTTCCTCGAATTTATGTCACGCAAGAAGGCTTTCCGCATGCTTGCTGACGGAACGATAGACTTTATAGGCTCTGATGCGCATAATCTTACTTCCAGAGCTCCCAACATGGGTGCCTTCATGGCCGCCGTAGAGAAGAGAGCCGGAACTGACGCTCTGCGCCATGTAAGAAGAAACGAGAAGATGGTTATCGATGCATACAGAGCGAAAATGGCAAAAGGGGGTGCCGCATGAAGAAGAATCTGACTATGATCCTGGGATTCATCCTTCTCGGAGTCGCAGTATTCTGCGGCGTTAAGTTCTTCCTTGACGTATATTCACCTACGAATCTGGATACAGAACAGTACGGACCTTCTCCTATATCGGTACAGCAAGTCGGACCTGTTCTCGAGAGCGAAGCCCTTGATCCGTCCTCTGATGTTCCGGTCGATTCCAACGGCGAACCCGAGGTCGACTTTGCTGCATTACAGGCGATCAATCCTGATATCTATGCCTGGATCTATATCCCCGGCACCGATATCTCCTACCCTGTAGTACAGAATCCGGATGATGACACATACTATCTCAGACGCAATTCAGACCGCGAATATTCCGCCGGAGGAGCCATTTTCTCCGAGGCCACATATAATTCAACAAATCTTAACGACCCGGTAACAGTTCTGTACGGACATCACATGAATGCTGGAAATATTATGTTTGGGCACCTTCAAAGCTTCTTCTCTGACCCCGATTTTCTCGCTTCAGACCCAATAATCAGGCTCTATACCCCTGACGGAACATATGATTACGCCGTATTCGCCGCAATGCCATTTAACAAAATACACATCCTGTATTATAATAACATGTACGATCCTGTTGAATTCGAAGCTTTCTTTGAGGCTGTAATGAGCATTAGAGAGTTGGGAAGCTACTTTAACGAGGATCATTTCCCTTCTGATCCTGAACAGGATCGGGTCCTTATTTTATCGACCTGTCTGGAGGGGAACAATGCTAGACGCTTTTTGGTCATGGCAACTCTGGTGCCTGATCAATAAAGATAAATAAAATATTAAGAAAGGAGATATGCTGATGAAGAAATTAATCTCGGCCTTAGCTGCGGTTGCACTTGTTTTCGCTATGTCATTCCCTGTATTGGCAGAAGACAGCCCGGAGCCTCACGGTCAGGATATCGTTCCTAACGGAAGTGTTGACGGATACTTTGTTCGTATTTCCGATCCTAACCCTACCGATCATGCACTTGAGATTCTTCCCGACGCTGCTGCGGCTGCTGTTGGAGATGTTATCGTAGAGTGTTCACTCGATGCTGTTGATGTTGATATCGTCAACTGGTCAGGTGAGGTAGTTAACGATCAGTACTTTGCTTCGAACAGCTCACTGCTTGTAACATTCGTTCGTAACAGTGATTCCGAAGTTCTTGCCGTCCTCTATTGGAACGATGCTACTCAGTCTTGGGATTCTGCATGGTTCGAGCAGGACGGAACTGTAGTTCGCGCACTCTTCTACCACCTTTGTTCGGTTGTATTTGTTGTAAGAAGCGATGAGCCCGGTGCCGCTTGGTCCGTACCTACAGCTGAAGCTATGGATGCGATCACATCAGCACAGACAGGTTATTCATCTGTTATGTGGGCGATCGTTTCTGTCGCAGCACTCGCTGGAGCAGCAATCTGCTTCAAGACATCAACAAAGAAGTCAGCGATATCTGCTGACTGACGCTCGATATATAGAGTTTTATATTAATGCTGTCAGCACAATTGACGCCCGGGGTCTAGAACCCGGGCGTCTTCATTTGTCCTAATTGGGATTTGGTTGCCATTGGGTGGCTTCGGCAAATCCTCCGAGGCCTTATTAGATGGCGGAATTCTCAAATATGGAACTTACGCCGGCTCGTAGAACGTATCTACAATAAGCTGCTGCAGTGCATCGTCGTCCACATAGAACTCCAAATACCTGCCGCCAGATACCATCTCTCCCTCAGGAACGATGATATCTCCCTGCTCGTACTCGACGAACCTGTTTACATACTCTTCGAACTCGTCCGTGCTGATGTCGGAAACGATATAATTCGACAAGCTGGAGAATGCATTAACTGCAAAATCGGGATCTTCCTGCAAGCAATGGCCCAAAGCCTCCATCAGAGCGACCATATATGTTCTCTGACGGCTCATTCTGTTGATATTCGTATCATCATCGGGCATGGACATACGTGCTCTTACAAACGTCAGCGCATGCTGACCCTGAAGGTGAACGACCTGGCCCATTACGAGAGTATCGTCAACGCCTGCGAAATTATCTTCAACAAGAACATCAACGCCGCCTACGAGATCATTAAACTCGGGAACCGCACCCATGGTAACGGACATGAAGTTATCGATCTCGGAATCATACAGAAGTCTCGATACCGCAAAAGCAGTATCACGGCAGCTGTCGAGGCCGCCCGTACCATACGAATGTGAAAGCGCGATCTGAAGATCTATGATACCCGCATACTGACCGAGGATGTCATATCTCTTGATGCCTGTAACGGTATCACGGTTGATCTGAATGATGTCATATTTCTTATTAGTATTATCAAAAACAACTACCAGGATCAGGTCAGCCTGCTCGTTGCACCTGAACTCTTCTGTGTCCTCCTGCTCGTACACGTCAGTACCGATGATAAGCAGAGTATCGATATCGTCTCTGTAACGATACTGTGTGCCGTTATAGTAGATGAGTCTCTCGACTGTAGGCGACAGCGAATTCGGATCGTCCACGTGCTGGAATGTGGGCTGAGGCTCCGTGATTTCCGTCACAGCCGGCGTCTCGCCGACAGGTGAATTTCCGTTATGAGTGTGAGCGAAGAAAGCCGCGCCAGCAGCGAAAAGCACTACCGCCACACCCAGTGTTATAACAGCAAACTTATTCTTTGTATCGTCCGTCATTTCTTAACCCTTAACTTCCTGACCGCATTTATCACACACCGCGGACATTCCTTTTCTTATCTTAAGAGGCGCACCGCAGTTCGGGCAGTTCTTGCCTATAAATCTCTTCTCATATTCTTCTTTGTTACGCACACGGTCCGACAGCTCGAATACTCTGTAGGTCCGGTCATATGTAAGCTTCAGGAAGTAATCCTTCTCTACTGCGCGGCAGACCCTGCGCTCGTAGGAGGACCCCTGCTTAGCTCCTTTTCGAGAGAGGATGGCATCCATCTCTATAATGCCGTCAGGATCACGCTCGAAGACCGAGTTGCAGAAGGACACCACGGATATCGTGGAAAGCCCCCTGATGCCGAGCACTGTAAAGAGCACGCCGAGTGCGATAAAGATCAGACTGAAGGTGATAACGTAGATCTCCATCTCGCCCGTGACAAAGCAAGCCAAAAGCATAAACAGCCAGAACAGCGTAGGCAGTATACCGAAGACGAGTCCCAGGACGGACCAGATGAGTGTTCCCGTGTATTTGCTGTGATTCTTATACATGCTCACACTCTCCTTAAGTAAGAACCGCAGTGCTTACACTTGTTGGAGCTTCCGACGCGCACGGAATTAACTGCGCCGCAAGTCGGGCATGTGATCTCAAGGAATTCATTCTCGCTCCACAGTATGACCTTCTCGTCATCTGCAACGGCATTGATAAGATAGCCTGCCCTAAGGAGCCAGCTGACATCTTTCTTGACCCTGTTGAGGCCGTAGCCTGTCATCTCGTTGATCCTCTTGTATGTGATAACGCCGTCGTGATCCTCCTCGAAGATAGGAGCGTATCTCTTGGCGCGGTTGAATCTCTTGGAAAGCAGGATTATCGCCACAAATTCGGCGAACAGGATAGTGAGCAGGATCGCAGCGGTAACGACAGAGTGAACCTCGCCGTCCTGTATGCCTGCGACAAGTATGATGATCATAGGGATCACGATAATACCGAACATGATGTAGCAAGCGATCATGCCGTGACCCATCGAGTGCAGATTTTTCCTGTTAAAATAATTGCTCACTTAGTATAGCCCCCTGCGAACAAGCTATAATATAACAGATTTTTAAGAATATTTGTAGTTCATAAGGACCTTCCTCACCGCCTGTGTACCAACACATCGAAAAGCTGGATTTTGGTACACAAAAATCACCCAAATTGTGTACCAAAACGCCACAAACAACGCTTTTGGTACACAAAACTGCTGAAACTGTGTACTGTTATGAAATGACCTTCGTCAAGTAGTATTTTTTCTTCATATCAATACCTTTCTTCTAACAACATTTGGAAAGAGCCAATATAACAGTCTCCGACAAGTAGCCACTCTGTTATTCGTGGATTGGTTACCGACAGG
>JAEEGL012842442.1_pt1 | contig 25278 bp, 13 predicted proteins | sample 9134231 | NCBI WGS metagenome assembly JAEEGL01 (sample SAMN16246548, study PRJNA631951) | gut metagenome | biome: gut microbiome; feature: rumen; material: fiber-attached | host: Bos | place: Iran: Karaj | collected 2018-10 | reverse complement strand
GGGGTCGGTGCCCGGCTTTTCGGGGTCGGTGCCCGGCTTTTCGGGGTCGGTGCCCGGCTTTTCGGGGTCAGTGCCGGGCTTTTCGGGGTCTGTGCCCGGCTTCTCGGGGTCTGTACCAGGCTTTTCGGGGTCTGTGCCCGGCTTTTCGGGGTCTGTGCCCGGCTTTTCGGGGTCTGTGCCCGGCTTTTCGGGGTCAGTGCCCGGCTTTTCGGGGTCCGTGCCCGGCTTTTCGGGGTCCGTGCCCGGATTCTCAGGATCAAGACAGTTTTCCGAATCATCGGGATTTGCATCAGGGTCCGTATTGCCAGTCCCGGCATTCTCACCGGCATCAGGTCTTATCCCTTCATTGAGTGACCCATCCGAACAACACCTGAACCCCAGCGCCAACGGCGTCCAGTTCACCGGAACATAGGAACACTGGTGATTTTCCTCAGAATCCATGCAATTATACGCGCCGCCGCGAACGGTTTTGGCGCTGCCGCCGGCCGTATGTTCCCAAACATTGCCGTTCAGATCGAAAACGCCCCATCCATTATTGCAGTCCGGAAACGATCCCGTCGGCATCAACTTGAACCCGTTGGTTCCATACGTATCAATGCCGTTGCAGATCTTTGCGTTGTAATTATCCCCATATCCATAGACGGTATTCATCGAACCATGGCACGACAATTCCCATTCTGCAGGCGTACAAAGCCGCTTCCCGGCGGCCTGACACGCGGATTCAGCCTCGCCATTGTTGTCACCGACCATCCAGGGCATGACACCGGCCCGCGAAGTTGCCCGCGATGAATCCTGACCTGCCGACGAAGCCGTCGCATCCGGCCGGGATGCTTCATAAATGTCCATGCAGTACGAATCGAGAATCGGCACCATATCTTCAGGACATGTAATGCCCATCGGTGCCTGAATCATACAGGTGTGCATCTGGCACATAAACCCCTGACCGCATTCAACATCTGAGCTGCACCGATAGTCACAAACGCCGGATTCTTTGCAAATCATCGGAGATTCACAATCCGCATCGCGATAACATCGCTGTACCGGTGTACAGGCAGAAATTCCGACACAAACAGCAGCCAGGGCAAGGCAATATTTCAAATCCATTTTTATACGATTCCCACTGTTGGTTTATCGGCCTATGCCTCGCGGCATACGGCCTTTTGGGCCGTCCTATTGCTGCGCAATACGTCCGGCCTCCATTTTAATGATGCGATCACAGGCATCCGCGACGCCCTGATCATGTGTCACAATGACAAAAGCCATATTCTCGCGGCGACACAGTTCGCGGAAGCAGGCCATAATACTTCGGCTGGTTTCGACATCCAGCGCTCCGGTCGGTTCATCGCACAATATCAGCTTGGGACTCAGCAATAGCGCACGTGCAATGGCGACGCGCTGTTTCTGTCCCCCGGAAAGCTGCGACGGCAATGCATCCCGTTTGTCGGCGACATCGAGCCGTTTCATTAAATCGTACGCTTTTGCTTCTATTTGCTTCAGATCCACATCATGACCGCAAAAGGAAGCCGGCAGACATACATTCTCAAAACAGGTCATGTGTTCGAGCAAATTAAAGTGCTGAAAAACGAACCCAATCATTTCGTTTCGCAGCAGACTCAGCGCAGAATCTCTCAGATTCCGTGGAACCACCATGCCATTTTCACGATATGAAAATAACTCATAATCCCCGGAAAAATCGCTGTCCAGCAAACCAATAATATTGAGCAGCGTCGTTTTCCCGCTCCCGCTGCGCCCCTGAATGGCGACAAAATCGCCTTCGGCAATCTCCATCGAAAAATCATTGAGCACACTGAGGACAGCCTCTCCGGTTCCGTAGGTTTTCCGTATATGGTTCAGGTGCGCTATTGTTTTCATAACCTGTGGTTCTCAACCCAAACAAAAGACAACGCTGCGTATTGCAAAGCAATAGCAGCGTTATGGCGAAGTGTAGCGGTCAAAGACCGCAAACGAAGCCCCAAAATTAACCAGCTCCGCCCCCCGGAGGAGGAGGTTCATTCGCCGGATCATTAATCATCAATGTCGACGTCGCCGACGAATGAATATAATTATGACGGGTATCTCCGGTTGAAAACTTATTGAAATCAAAGCCTTCACGAATGGATTTGTAGGCGGTCAGCTGAATATACAATGTTTCGGAATGATCTTCCGGCCACGAATATACTTTTGGAAATTCCGCCGATGTCGCATTGCCGGGCATATAGAACTGCCAAATCAGGTTGGATCCCTTGGGGCCATAGCTGCGAATGGTCATCGCATAAAAATCCACGTTTTCGGGATGTTCCACAGACCACGAAATGACGCCCGTTGCAAGGATATCGTCCGTGCTTTTGGTATAGAATACGGGAATCGGCGCTGCCGGGCCCACTTCGAGCGTACTGCCGTCCGGCACGACATTGTATTCGTAAAACACCGAAGCCGGATAACCGCCATCAGTGTAGGCGCCGGCGGTAATGGCAAACGAAGACTCCGAAAGTGAATCGCGAAGCGGCGGCATGCCGGTAATCACAACGAGATCCGTTTTGGATTCCCCGCCCATGAAGCCACCGATATATCCTTCATCGCCCACGAAGATATAGGCGCTTGCGCGGACACCATTGGGACCGGATTTCAGAGGCGGATCCAGCAGTTTAATGCTCAGATTCTGATTGAGCGGAATCGGGCACTCCAGATGGTTGACGATCTTGGCTCCATCCGAGACGAACTGATGTCGCTTCACCCCGATATACTTGGGATAAAACGCACCGGAAACCGTATCATACAGACCACAGACCAAAGCGAGTGCCACATCGCCAGTGCGAGCCTTAAGCTTGTATTTTCCGCCAACTTCGCGAATGAGATAAACGTCATCCTTGTCGTACGACATCATATAGGGGCTCAAAGAAGACTGCATCACGAGGCCGGCTTTGACAAATGCCGGATTCGAAACCAGTTCAAACTTGCCAAAACTTCCCACTGTTCCCGAAAAATAAGGCTGTTCCGGTTTATAAGGTACCGACACTTCCACAGGATTGATCGTATCTCCCTCTGGCGGCGGTGGCGGAGGGTTATCCTCAGCGGAAGGAGGATCATCGGCATGCCAGTCTTCCAGAAACAGCGTTACATTCGTCGCATTGATGGGCTGAAGCGTATTGCAGGAATGCTCCGGTGCACAGGCAATCACGATCTGCGCATCTTTCAGGCGCTTGTCAAAAAAGGACACGCGGCCATCTTTGTCCGTCGTCCCCTTCAGAGCTGTCTCGAGATCACTGCCGATATACACCGTAGCTCCTTCGATCGGCACAGCCGTATCCACCGTCAAAACGGTCACATGGAGCTGACCATCGATGGCACTACCAAAAGCACTCGTATTGATTCCCGAGGAATTAAACCAGGTCAGCTGCGTTTTGCCGCAAACCTTCCCATCCTTGCAGAGCAGAATCACATCATCTGTCCCCACATCGTGCGCAGGGGCATAAAATGAAAGGTGACCGGGATGCCAAATCGTCGTCTTCAGTTTTTCTCCGGCGATCTGAATTTTCATTCCCTCTGCAAAACCAGTTCCATACACATCGATGTGCGTGCTGCCCGTCAAAACAGCTTCTGCAGGCGTTATTCCAAGAATCGAAACGGCATCATCGTAGGTAAATGTTTTCTGAGCTGTTTTGTCTCCCACACTGACGGTGACCGGAACTGTTCCGGATCCTTTGGGCACGAGGACTTTGGCTTCACCGGAACTGACGATCGAAACAGACTCCGATTCCCAGGGACCAAAACTCACGCTCATATCCTTGGTAAAGCCGCTCCCCTTGAGCACGACATACGTATTGCCTTCCGCAACGACTGCATGCTCCGGTTTGATCGAATCCAGTTTCAGCGTCGAAGCGACAGTCGTATACTCAAATCCCTTCTTAAGATCATACTCCCCGACAGCAACATCGACGAATCCGACTTCATGCGCCGGCGTGGTCAGCATCCAGGCATTCGAAGTTCTGGATTTCACCGAAGCTTTCTGTCCGTCAAACATGGCATCCCCGGAAATGGGAAGATTGACGCCATGAATCGTCACCGAAGTTCCACCCTTTACAGATCCTTTGGCAGGAGTGAGTTCAAGAACCTGGGGCGTTCCATCGTTGTTGTAGTAATGAATGGCTTTATCCAGCCGGCTCTGCTGCCAGCCATCGTAAACCAGGACATCATAATGTCCCGCCGAAAGAGAAGGCGCCTTCATTACAAGCTTTGAATCATTCACGGAATCCGGCTTTACGACTTCACTTCCAATGCGTACCTGGACATCTTCCCAAAATCCCTTGCCAGCGATCGAAATCTCAGTGGATTTACCGACTTCAATGCGCGATGGTTCCACAGAACTCAAAGAAATTTCAGGCAGCACCTTTATTGCATTCTCAGCCGATACCTCGCCGGCCCCATTCAGCAAATAGACAGAAGCCATGCCCTCCTTGAGAACGGGCATCAACCCCCTGAGCTCCGTTCCCGATACAACATGCAAATCGACGATCGGCAGCGTCTTTTCTCCATCCGAAAGATAGACCCGCGTTTTGTCATCAAATCCGGATCCATGGATCACAAGTTCGGTTGCCGTATTGCTGACGACCACATCGGGAACGACCTCCGAAAAAGCAATCTTTTCGACGTAACAAAAGCCATTTTTCAAGGTCAGTGTTTCGCCGTCCTGATTCCAGACAATATCGACACATCCTTTTTTCCCTTCGGGAACTTTGGCTCGCACGACTTTTGTATTCACATACGTCAGCTCAGGGGCATCCAGAGCACCGAACTGCATGGTTCCCGATTTGTCCAGACAGGTTCCGTGAAGGCGCACTTCATACCCGCCACGGACATCTCCCGAAGATGGAACCACCGACTCCAGCGCAAGCTTTTCCGGAATCACGACGGCCCCTCCATTCCCAGCTCCACCGGAAACCGGATCTTCTCCGCCTTCCGGATTTCCAGGAATGATCCCCGCAGATCCACCAGGTTTCTTGGGTTCCTCTCCCTGATCCGGTATTTCTCCCGGCGGTTCCACAACCACGGGTTTCGCCGGTTCGGGAGGATCTTCTTCGACGTATTTGACATAATCCGATGGATCGATACATCCGGTGGACAGCATCATCCCAATCAAAAGAATTAAAAACGGCTTGTTCTTCATCTGGCACATAACAAAACCTCCCAAATACTCCAACAAACGCTTATAACGACTTTTTATGCGAATGAACAGAGCCAACATCAGTTGTTCATGGGTTACTGCATGATTATTTTGAACATAAATAATGAAAGTACACCTTTCTATTCAGAGCTTGGAGCTTGGAGCCTTCCTACTGCCCCACACATCACCAATCCCCCTGTTGTAAGGATGGCTTGCATTGGAATAAATTCCCTTGGTCTCTCCCCGTTACGAAAGAATAGCTTTCGTTGATAAACCGTACACCTACATGTAGCACAATGTGGTTTTAATATTATTACAGGTAACCAGGGTTACCTCTCGTCCCTTCCCACCCGCCGACTCGCCGTCCAAACCCAAAATACGCACGGTCATGGCACACTGCCTCCTTTCCGAAATCAAGTGTCGTAAAAAAAAGCATCCCGATGTGCCTGGCATGTACAGCACTTCAGCATTATACCCCGCGTCCGGATATCACAATGCCGCAAACCGCCCCTCGGTCGTCCGTACATTATGTCGAGGGCTTACCGTTGTCAGACAAATCCAGATAAAAACATCCCTCACTCCCCAAAACAGGAAGGACTATTCCTTCGTATTCATGATGCCATCGGGAAAGCAATTGTTTCATTTTGGTGTACGATTTTTTTTGCAAAACCGGATCTGCTTGCCATGATATCCAAAAAGTACAAAAAACATTTGACAAATCCAACAGTATTCGGCATAAGCCCGCCTCGTTCCGTTGGGTTTAACCGATGGATCCCATGGCTAGGTAGCTCAGTTGGTTAGAGCAGACGGCTCATACCCGTCAGGTCGGTGGTTCGAGTCCACTCCTAGCTACTTTTTTGGAGTATGATGAAGAATCTGCTCGCTTTGTTTTATGGCTAGGTGGCTCAGTTGGTTAGAGCAGACGGCTCATACCCGTCAGGTCGGTGGTTCGAGTCCACTCCTAGCTATTTCTTTGAAAGGCGGTCGTCAATTCGGCCGCCTTTTTTTGTATAGTCCCACTCACGGTCATTATTCTCCAATGAATACAGGCAATTGCATTCACAGATTATCCATGGCGATATGCGTTATCGCATGGTTATTGCTGTGCCCTGCCATTGCATCCGCTCAGTCATTCGGGCTCGGATTCGGACTCGGACTGCCTCTTATGGATTACATGACCGGTGAAACCGACCGCGAATACCGCATCACTCCGGAACCCGGCTATTATCCTGTATTAAAAACGCTCGAAAATGCCTATGGATCCGTCCATTTTAATGCCAGTCTGCTGCTCAATCTGGATCTCCCCGTCGATATCGAAATCCGCTTTGACATGACCCGCATGCGATGGCGAAAAAGCGTCATTACACACGTTTCCTGCACCCCGGTCGATGTCATTGATGGGAATTACAGCGATGTCGCGACGACCTATATCCCGCTCAAAGACGTCGAAGAATCGTGCCTTAACCGCAACACTTACGAGGCAGAAAGAGATATCTCCAAAGATGAGCGTTCGAGCCTCTGGTTTTTTCATATCTCAGGCGGCGCTCGCTATAATTTCCTTAAAACCGAAGACTGGCGCCTCTATGCAGGCGGACACCTTGGCCTGACACTTGCGACAACCATTGACAGCGATATCTGGTTTGGCGGCAATATCGATGCCATACTGGGTTTTATGTACCGGCTCTCAGATCTCGTCTGGATAGAACTCGATGCCAAAATACTCTTCATGATTACCCAGGTTCCCCAGGACAGCCAAACTCGCATTAATCATGAAACCCAGACCGGAGGAAACATTTTCACATCTCTTATTCAACCGGACGCCTATGTCGATCTTCAACTCTCCATTCGATTTGACTTCAGCAATCTATGACTAGCATCCTGACAATTGGCAACTTTGACGGACTGCATCTTGGTCATCGGCAGCTCATATCGACCACCATCGATCTGGCAAAAAGCTGGGGAGCCAGATCTGTCGCTATCACGTTTACGCCTCACCCACATCAGTTTTTCAATCCATCTCCCCATTTCTTTATTCACCCCGAAAATATTAAGGAGCAGATTCTGGACTCACTTGGCTTGGATGAAGTCATTTACCTGCCATTCGAAAAGATCAGACTGCTCACGCCGGAAGCTTTTTTTCAGAATATCCTCATCCCCCTCGATCCTGCAGCCATCGTCCTCGGCAACAACTTTACGTTCGGTGCAAATAAATCAGGCAATATTTCCCTCTTGCGTCAAATGTGCGCCGCCAACGATATCGCCCTTCACTCCCTCATTATGGAACCCTGGCACAACGAACCCGTCAGTTCTTCACGCATTCGAACTGCCATACAAACCGGCCGCGTCGAAGACGCAGCTCAAATGCTCACCGCTCCCTACACACTCTATGGAAACGTTGAACATGGCGCATCCAGGGGCCATACACTCGGTTTTGCGACGGCCAACATCCACGTGCCCAACCAGGTCATGCCCAAAATCGGCGTCTATGCAACTCGGGTACAGATCAATTCTGCCCCGGAACTGCATCCGGCAGTCACTGCTGTGACCCAGACGCCGACATTCGGGACCATTAAAACCATCGTTGAAACCCATATATTTGATTTTACAGACGATATTTACGGGCAAAGCCTAAGCATCCGCTTTGAACATTTCATTCGCGATGAAATTCTGTTCCGATCACGCGATGAACTTGTCCAACAGCTCCGCAGCGACTGCGAAAAGGCCCGTTCTCTGCTGCACTGATTCAATCTCAGCACGCACGCATCAATGATGTCCCAAAGGCAGCAATTGCCCTGCATTATTGATTTGTATGGGTTGTTGTTGCGTCGCGGGCTATGTCGCCCATGGGCGACATACGCCCTGCGGGCGCGGCTATTTCGCAGCGAAACGTGTCGCGACACGTCTCTGCAGCTCAATACACCGCGCCAATAGCTCCGCGAATGAAAAGTAACTCACAAGTTATCAGGTTATCTGTCCTTAATAACTTGTCGAAATATAATCCAGACATTATTCTTGCATAGCCAGTGACTGGTATTCCTGTTTTACACGTCACACGTGCCCATTGTCTTCAGGTAAAGCCATGAAATTCGTAGCAAAAACAATCTATTTCCAGGCATTCCTATCTGCTGCACTCCTGTTCACTGTCAACGCCTATGCCGACGATTGCCAGAATCTTGCCGGCAATGAAGACTGGAACAGAAATTTTGAAAATCTTCAGTACGAAATACAAACCGGCAATTACGATGCTGCTTTCCAATCCGCCAATGTACTCTTTGGCATATGCCCCAAATCCCCGGCATTAAACTACTATCTGGGCATCGCATTCAAAGATACCGGGGACGACGTCAAATCCACAATGTATTTCCAGAAAGCCAGTGAATATACTTCTGAATTCACAGTCACACCGGAAATGTCGCGACAGATATGGTATGCACGCTACGAAGCAGAACATCCCGAATGCTCGACATTTTCGATGGCAGCACAAAAACAAAAAGAAGCAGAGCTCAATGCCAAAAACGACAGTCTCAAACTCGACATTGCAGCCCAGAATGCCAGACTGGATGCCGTCAATGAACTCAACAACACACTGACTCAAAAAGACCAGGAAGCACTGCGCAAAAAATATGCAACCCTCATGTGGACGGGAACAGGCATCGGCATCCTCGGCATTGCAGGCACCATCACCGGCGCAGTACTCGTTACCCAAACCGACAAATATGAGGATGTCACGGGTCCCACCATTAATACAAAGAGAAAATACAATATTCGTCCAGGCTACATCTCCGGCTGGGTACTCATCGGAGCCGGAGCAAGCCTCGCCGTTGCCGGCGCAGTCATGGCAGGACTGGGGGGATACCAATACACGCACGCCAACAACGATGTTGCATTTCATCTGAATATCTCCCCAAATGCTGCCACGATGAGTTTCACATTCTAAAGGGAGTCCGTCATGTATAAAAAGTCAATATACCTTGCGATCGCCCTGTCTATCATCATCACCGCATGCGGAGATACGACGAGTTTTACAGTAGATGAAACAAAATATCGTCTGGATAAACATTGTCCAGATATCCAAATCAATGAACATGATTATTTTAAAAGCCATAAAGGTGAACTGAAATACATTGAAACAGAGAACTGCAATCCACAGAATCCCATTTGCAGAATCGATGATAATAAATATGATTTTAAATATAACTTTGAAAACAACATATGCCCAACAGATTTTCCCAAATGCATTGCGAACACAGAGCCAAACAACCCCGGTTTTCACTGCGAAGCAGAAGCGAGGAAAGGGTGTGAGAAAGATGGGATAAATTATGAGCACAACGATTCAATATGCGAGAATGAAACGGTTCAAAAAGGAAAAGTCTCTACATGCAATAACGGAACTTGGGATACTGCGCAATGTGAAACCTCATGCAATTCCAAAGGAAATGGCTGCGGGGAGTGTGTGAATGATGAAGAAAAATATGTGAATGATGACAGTAATAATCAAAGCATTTGCAAACATGCAAAGTGCGTTAACGGCAGTTTTGATTTTGATCATGCTGCGGAATGTGCCGAACATGTTTCCTGCAAGCTTGAAAATGGAGAAAGAAAATGCGGTGATTGTATAAATGGTGCATTCAAATGTGACGCTGACTTCTCAAACATTTTTACATGTTCCGATGGTGAATGGAAAAAAACATCGTGCCCAGATAATACCAAATGCCACATGTTCGGTACCAAGGCTGAATGCAATAGTTGCACAGAGGAAGGCCAAAAAAGATATGATAATGATGAAAAAGGCAATTGCATCATTCAGGTTTGTAATAATGTGAATTCAACATTGGAGTGGCAGGAAACAGATGAAAAGTGTCCATCTGATTTTTCATGCATACAGAATACTGACATAAAAAAATCAAAATGCGGTGAGTGCCGCAACGGCAGTACACAATGTATTACCAATGAAAACGGCTCGCATATACAAGTTTGCGAAAACGGCAGTTGGATAGATGTTGTGGAAGGCGATTGTTCTTACGACAAAACACCTGTTTCATGTAACAATGCGCGTAATCGGTGTGGTGAGTGTCTGAATGGAACTACAAGATATGAAAACAAAACAGATGATGAAGGAAAACTGATTTGTCACATTTTGCTTTGTCAGGATGGGCAGTGGCTGGATATGCCGCAGGATTACAAAGATTACCCGGAGATGGCATGTCATAATAAAGTTTCATGTCAAATTGATATTGACAATAATACACTTAGATGTGGTGAATGCCTTGATAATCAATCCGAATGTATCGATGGAGATTCCGGAGGGCAGATAAGAGAATGTATTAATGGTCAGTGGATAAATACGATCACATGTACAAAGAATAAAAGCCTGATTAATTGCGCCAATGATAAAGAATGTGGGAAATGCCAAAATGGTGATATCATATTTGAAAATGAAACTGATAAAAATCCAAAATGTATAAAAAAAGTATGTAAGGATGCCAATTGGATAGAAGATAAAACATTTGATTGTAACAGTTCCTGCGACACGTCGTCCCAAAGCAAGGATGAACATTGCGGTGAATGCATAAATAGCCGAAAAGAATGTCTCAAAATCAATGGAAAAGAAGGCTACGAAACCAAAACTTGCATTGATGGGAAATGGCAGGCACCAGTATCGTGTAATAATAATTCATGTAAAGTTCAGAACAACTCGACTACGGAATGTGGTGAATGTATAAATGAGACCACTAAATTCGAAGAAGATAGCCATCATATCTGCAGTAAGTATTTGTGTAAAGATGGCGTATGGATTACAGACAATACTGACAAACCAAAAGAAAATGTATCCTGTAATGAAACATTTGAAGGTTATGGCGAATGTTTGAATGAAACGACCAAATGTTCTGATGACAAACAATCACTTATTGCATGTGTAAAGGGTAAATATATCAACTCAAAGTGCCCTGCAGACTGTGCTAATAACAAATGCACTGAAGTTGACTGCACTGGAGAATACCCCAAATGTGATAATGGCTTTTGGTATGAATGTCAGAACCAAAAAGTAGTCGTCAGTGCATGTCTACTTGGCATTTGCCAGAATGAATCCAAATGCACAGAATGCCTGTCTGATCAGTGTTCAGACAAAGACGGCATCGGTTATCTGCAAAAGTGTGACAACGGCAGTCTGGAAACAGAAACCCCGTGCCACAATAATTACTCCTGCAGAGACAATGCCTGCGGAAATTGCCAAAATGGCCAAAAACAATGCATACCCTCTGATAATGGCAATATCATCTCAATATGCGAAAATGGTGACTGGACTCCCATCGAGAATTGCGGCAGCAATAGCTGTAAATCAGATAATACATGCGGTGAATGCACTGATAAGGCAGAACGCTGCATAGATAATAATCAGAGCAGCATTTTACAAATCTGTAAAAATGGGAGATGGGAAAAAGATTCTATCTGCCCAAATAATGCTTCCTGTAGTAATTCTGAATCCTGTGGCGATTGCAAGAATGGTGAACACCAATGTACCGAGAACAAGAACAATGTATCAGTAATTCAAATTTGCGAAGAAGGTAAATGGAAAGACGAAAGTTCATGTGGTGCATATAGTTGTTCCAGTAACACCGAATGCGGTACATGCAAAAACAATACAAATAAATACGAAAATCAGATTGATAGAACATGCATGCAATACAATTGTGTTGAAGGCAATTGGATTAAGGATGAATCATTTTCCTGTTCAAATTCATGCAAAAATACTAACAACATTAACATTGGCTGTGGAGATTGTCTTAACTACGAATATAGACCACCAACTGCATGGCATGTCAACTCATGTTATAATGGAACCAAAAGAAGTTACTCGTGTTTCATTGTAACCATAGAATCAATTGGTGATTACTATAAATGTATAGGCGGTTCAACCCCCAAATGTTATAATGTAACAAAAGATGGCATTACTACCGGTTATTTATCAAAGGATAAGCCATGCTCATCCAACTATTCTTGTAGAGTTATTGGAGACGATGGCGGAATGTTTATAACCGAATGTGGTGAATGCTCCGAAAGAACAACCCGATGCAGAGACAGCCTCACACAGCAAACATGCGTCAATGGTACCTGGGCATTCCCCGAAAACTGCGAAAACGGCTGCGCAAACGATAAATGTAAATAGCCGGAATCCCAAAATCGCTTTTCTTTCTGAGGGTAATGTGTGGGAAGCTTTTGGTACAAAGAAAAGATATTCCCACACCAACCAATCCACCATATACATGAGCATCAAACATGTCAGACAAAATATCCTGTCCAATATGTCCTCACCATTGTTCACTCGCCGAAAACCAAACAGGCATCTGTGGCGCACGTATCGCAAGAAATGGTCAGGTCGTTCCCGTCGATGATGGCATTTTATCGGCCATTCACGTCGATCCCATCGAAAAAAAACCTCTCAATCATTACCTTCCGGGATGTGGTGCGCTTTCGCTGGGTTCCTTCGGATGCAATCTCAAATGCAAGGGATGCCAGAATGATTCCATATCGCAGGTGCCCGTAAGCCGGGCCAGAGGATTCAAACTGACGCCCGATCAGATCGTTTCTGAAGCCAGGCATTATCGTTGCCCTGTCATCGCTTATACCTACAACGAACCCATTGTATGGGCAGAATTCGTACAAAAAACGGCGCTAGCAGCCCATGCGCACGGGCTGAAAAATGTCATGGTGACAGCAGGTTACGTGGCACCGGAATCCCGCGATTCACTTTTCGAACATATCGATGCAGCCAACGTCGATCTTAAGGGATTTACTGAAGATTTTTATCGGTCATGGGCGAATGCATCCCTAAAACCGGTACTCGAAACGCTCGAATATCTCCATCGAAAACCCGGTTTCTGGCTCGAAATCACGACGCTTCTGATTCCCGGCATTAACGATGATCCCGACTCGCTCAAAGCCGAATTCGACTGGATTGCCCAAAAGCTCGGCCCCGATGTGCCCGTTCACCTGAGTGCATTTCATCCGGCACATCGGGCAATGGATATCCCCAGAACGCCGGTCGAAACGATACTCAGGGCTAAGGACCTCGCAGTTCAATCAGGGCTGCATTATATCTATCCCGGCAACGTTCCCGTACCGAGCGATACGCGCTGTCCTGGCTGCACCAATATTGTCATTCGCCGGTTTGGATTCCAGACCGAAATCAGTGGAATGCGAGAGGGCATTTGCTCACACTGCGGACAAAAGATAGCCGGCGTCTGGAATTAATCATAATAATTCAATCAGAGCTTGTGGCTCGGATCAATGATTTAACTCCAGGATATTCCAAATAAAAAGCCCCGTTTCCGGGGCTTTTTATTCATGCATGATTGCAATCAATCATTATTTCTTGCAGACACCTGAATCGCATTTCATGCTGGCTTTTGAGCAATCTGTTGCATCACGCCACTCATTGTTGATGCAAATCTGAACCATATTCTTCTTATTGTTAGCACATTGCGTCGCAAAGTTCTTGCACGTTTCTTTAGCGCAGGCAGCTGATGTCACACCGTTGTTTGTCTTTTCAACGCAAATCTGAGCAGGTTTAGCCTCTGCACAATTCTTGGAGACATTCCAACCAAGTTGCATTCCGCTCATACCACATTCCATCACATTGTTTCCTATACATTTTGTGGACTGAGGAATACACGTTGAATTCAATTCCTGGCAAGAAGCATTTCCCAATATGGAAATACAAAGCTTCTTGTCACCGCAATCTTCATTGACTACGTATTGTCCATTGGTGCACGTCACAATCTTGTTGTCCAGACAGGATAACTCTCCATTTCGACAAATATGTTCCGTCGTGCACACATTGCCGAATGCTTCGCTGCAAATGCCATTCTTGCAGGCTTCAGCCTTTTCCATACCATCTTTGCAGACGAGGAGATCAGTGCCGTCGCATCGCGTACTGCCATCAGTGCATGCACAATAGGCTCCGCTCTTCTCTTGTTTGCACTTACCGGCTTCGCAGGTCGTACCTTCTTTCCAGTAATTGTATCTGTTCTGAGCGTTACCGCCCTCTGTGCAAACCATGATCTTATCGCCGTCGCACTTGGACTCTCCGCCATTTGCTGTGCTGCAATCACAACCAGATGCATCTTTGCATTTATCCTTGCTTCCGCAGGCAGATGCCACAATCCAGTGTCTTTCGTTATTGCAAATCATGTATGTGCCATCGTCCGCACATTTTCTTGCATTACGCTCACATCTATCCACGCATGCCTTGGCTTCACCGTCGCAGTACTGATTGTTATTGCAATTCGACTCCTTCCACTGCTTGTCATTACCACAGGTATAAAGTCTATTGCTGTTCAGTCCAGTGCCGCATCTCTTTTCGCCGGGAGTACATTCGCATTTGCCATTGTTACAGGTTTCGCCATCTGCACATGGACGATCTTCATACACACCACTTATTGTATTACAACGCTGTCTTACACCATCAGCAGAACATCTGTCCGGATCATTCAGTCCACACCGTCCAGTACAAACATCTGTGCTCGAAACAGAATCATCGCAGAGAGGGTTCTGATTACTACAGTTCTGGGGCTTTGTATCCCACGTGCCTTTCTCTGTACAGACGACATACGTGCCGTGCGGCCCCATTAAGTTACCTGCCGTCTTGCACATCTTCTCATTCTTATCTTTATTTGCGTCATATTTGCATTCAGCCTTTGCGACGCATTCGCATTTGGCTTTATCCAATTCTTTGCCATCCTCGCACTTCGTCAGACCGCATACGCATTCGCATTTCTCAGCATCGAGCTTCATATTTTTATTATCTTTATTGCAGTCTTCTTCTTTCTTTGTGCATTCGCCCGATTTATCTACGCATTCGCATTTGGCTTCATCGAAATCCTTATTCTCTTTTGCGCAGATTTCGGCGGATTTATCACAGGCAGCTGCTTTTTCTACGCACTGACCTTTATCGTCTTTTTCAAAACCCTCGTTGCAGACGCAAACACCATCTTTAAGGGTCGAATTCGGAACATCTTCGCAGTTATCTTTAGGAGCAACGCACTCGCAAAGCTCACTGTCGAATGCCTTGCCCTCATCGGCAGCGCAGATTTCGGCAGATTTATCGCATGTTGCAGCCTTATCAACGCATGTGCAGTTGGCTTCATCGAAATCCTTGTCTTCAGCAGCACAGCTCTCGACCGATTTATCGCAGGAAGCTGCTTTCTCTTCACACTGACCTGCAGCGGTCTTGGAATAGCCTTCGTTGCAGACGCAGACACCATCGTCATTCAGTGTCGAATTCGGAACATCTTCGCAATTCTCTTTCTTCTCGACGCACTGGCAAAGTTCACTGTCGAATGCCTTGCCATCTTCAGCGGCGCAGATTTCGGCAGATTTATCACAAGCAGCAGCCTTTTCAATGCATGCGCAGTTGGCTTCATCAAAATCCTTGTCTTCGGCAGCACAGCTCTCGACCGATTTATCGCATCCGGCTTGTTTCACCGCACATACGCCGTCCTTGCATTCCCTGTCATTGCCGCAGTCTTCCTGATCCCATTTATTGTCATTGCAGACCATTGCGACATTGCCTTCGCATTTTTTCTCTCCAGCATCACAGACTTTTGCATTCTCAGCGCAGGCATTGGTTGCTGCATCGCAGCTCTGGCCTGACGGACATGCTTCCGTGGCTCCCCATTTACCGTCAGCACCGCACTTTATGACGCCGGAATTGTCAGCACTGCATTTGACTGCACCGACTTCACAAGTATCCCCGTTTTCTTTCGCGACACAGGCATTGAAAACGCATTCCTGATCTGCACCGCAGGGCTGCGCAGTCACTTTGAAATCATTGCCGCACTTATTGAGCGTCATGCTGTCCTTGCATTTGTCAACGACACATTCTGCACCCTCGGGGACTTTACACTGAGCTCCATTAGCCGTTTCCTCACATCCCTGGGGACAGTCGATGCTCGACCATGTAACGCCAATACAGCCCTTCAGGCTGTTGCCGTCACACATTGTCTGGCCTGGTGAACACGACAAAAGATTGCCGACCTCATCATCACAGCCAAATGAACATGCAGCCAGTCCGATACAAGCAAAAACCAATGAAAGCTTCCGAATACTCATAATACTCCTCCAATTTGTCTGTTGCTGACAAAAACGAATCAATCCGTTTAACTCAATACAGAACCTACATACTCTTTTACAAACTGTAAACAATAGCCAAAATATAGCCTTACATGGCTATAGCCAACCGATTTTAGCTCTTTTTTTCATCAAATCAATAAACCGCACTAAAAAAAACATCAAAATCAAAAAATCACCATTCACATCTGATTCTGCATTCCCATACGCAATAATGATCTACCCAAACAATCCCAAATCATCCCGTATAGACGTTCTGTGAAACGTCTCTGCCAATCAGCCTGACGCACCCAATATAATAACTATATGTATTTAACTGCAGTAAGAATCAATACATTGTAATAATTACAAAAAATGATAAACATTGTATTCTCCGCTGATATCTCATGTCGTGTCACCGGACATAATGCATCAGAAAGCGGTAAATGCCCAGGGAAGTTCTGAATAAAGCCTTAATTGGGGCATTGCGGGGGGGGACCGAGACTCGCACCGTCCTGTGAACGGTGCGAGTCGCAGAGCCCAGTGAGCAACGGCCAGGCACGAGCCGGAGCGCCGACAGGCGCGTGAGACGAAGTGAATGGCCCTTTGCGAACTGAGGCGAATTGTTTGGATTCAGGTTTGCGGGGCGTTGCGGGCTCCCCCGCAATGGGGGGAGGCGCGTATTTGCTTGCAAATAGCGACGAGGGGGGCGATGCCCCCCTACAAAAATAATATTCAGAGGTTCCCTGGGATTATACAACCAAATGTATCGATTCTAAACTACAGCAAAGCTGCGTCGATAGTACCTGGCATTTCCGGAGACCTTTAAAACGGCTGCGCAAACGATATATGTAAATATATATAAATAGATAGAACCCCGTAATCGATTCTCTTTTTATCGGCCATTCACATCGATTCCATCCCCTCTGGATAATGCCAAATAAAAAAGCCCCGTTTCCGGGGCTTTTTCATTCATGAACGACTGCAATCAATCATTATTTCTTGCAGACACCTGCATCGCATTTCATGCCGGCAGCAGAGCAATCGGCGACATTTTGCCATGTGTTGCTGACACAGACCTGAACGTTCTTCTTGTCTTTATCACATCCGACTGCCAATTCTTTGCAAACTTCGTTGGCACAGTCAGCTGAAATGCGACCGTCTTGATGGGTCTTTTCGACACAAATCTGAGCTGGTTTGCTGTCATCACATTTCTTAACGACTTTCCATTGTCCTTGCTGACATGACATCACATCGGTTCCAACACATATAGTGTTGCGATTATCGCATTTACCTATTTCCTGGCATGCAACGCCATTTCTGTTACTGCACATTTTCTTATCACCGCAATCATTCTTAAGCTCAAACTGTCCATGGGTACAGGTGACAACCATATTACCCAAGCAGAAGTCTCCATTAGCCTGACAAATATTTGCAGCACATACGCCGCCATATTGTTCGCTGCAGTAGCTGCGATTCCCACAATCTTTACCGGCTTCTTCCTTACCATCTTTATTGCAGGCGATGGCTATATTCCCGTCACAACGGGATGTACCAGCCGTACATGAACAATATGCCTGACTATCCTTGACTTTGCACATACCTGCAGCACAGGTCGCGCCTTTTGCCCAATAGGTATACTGATTATGTTGTCCCTGTGTAGTACAGGTTAAGATGGTATCGCCATCGCATTTGGATTCAGCATCCTTGCCGGATTTACATACACACCCCGCAGCATCCGAACACTTATCCTTGCCGCCGCAATCGGATATTGTACTCCACCTTGAATTATCACCGCACCGAGACAATACGCCAGAATCTGAACACTTTAAACTTCCTGACTTGCAATTATCGACACATTCCTTCGATTCAGCGTCACAATACTTGCCATTGCCGCAGCTTTTTCCCTCATCCCACTGTTTGTTATTGCCACAGGTGATAATTCTACCGCCGTGTTCACTGCATTTCTTTTCACCGGGTTTACATTCACATTTGCCGTTGTTGCAGGTTTCACCCGCACCGCATTTATGCTCTACATAAACGTGATCCGCACCCTGTCGCTCACAAACCTCTCTGGTGGTCTCATCGGCGCATCTGTCAGGATCTCCCTGATGACAGCCGGCAGTACACACCTCGGTTTTGGATGAATAATCATCACAATATTTGGTATTTCCAGCACATTCTCTAATCTCATTCCCCCAGGTACCTTTCTCAGTGCAAACGACATATGTACCACGCTGCCAAGCATTGCCTGATGATTTGCACATTTTTTCATTCTTTTTCTCATCTGCATTATATTTGCATTCAATCTTTGCGACGCATTCACATTTGGCTGCATCCAATTCTTTGCCATCCTCGCACTTCGTCAGACCGCAGACGCATTCGCATTTTTCTGCGTCGAGCTTCATGTTCTTGTTGTCTTTGCTGCACTCTGCATCGGTCTTCTTGCATTCGGCAGCTTTTTCGACGCATTCGCATTTGGCTTCATCGAAATCCTTATCCTCTTTTGCGCAGATTTCGGCGGATTTATCGCAGGCAGCAGCTTTTTCTACGCACTGACCTTTATCGTCTTTTTCGAAGCCCTCGTTGCAGACGCAAACACCATCTTTAAGTGTCGAATTCGGAACATCTTCGCAGTTCTCTTTAGGAGCAACGCACTCGCAAAGCTCGCTGTCGAATGCCTTGCCGTCATCGGCAGCGCAAATTTCGACCGATTTATCACAAGCAGCAGCCTTGTCAACGCATTCGCACTTGGCTTCATCGAAATCCTTGTCTTCAGCAGCACAGCTCTCGGCCGATTTATCGCAGGCTGCAGTTTTCTCTACACACTGGCCATCAGCATTCTTTTCATAACCATCATTGCAGACGCAGACGCCATCCGTAAGTGTCGAATTCGGAACATCTTCACAGTTCTCTTTAGGAGCAACGCACTCGCAAAGCTCGCTGTCGAATGCCTTGCCATCATCGGCAGCGCAAATTTCGGCAGATTTATCACAGGCAGCAGCCTTTTCAACGCATTCGCACTTGGCTTCATCGAAATCCTTGCCTTCGGCGGCACAGCTATCGGCGGATTTATCGCACTCACCTGTTTTTTCCTCGCACGCACCATCCTTGCATACCTTGGTATCGCCGCAATCTTCCTGATCCCAATTATTGTTATTGCAGACCATTGCGACATTGCCTTCGCATTTTTTCTCCCCAGCTTCACAGACTTTTGCATTCTCAGCGCAGGCATTGGTTGCAGTATCGCAGCTCTGGCCTGCCGGACATGCTTCCGTGGCTCCCCATTTACCGTCAGCACCGCATTTTATGACGCCGGAATTGTCAGCACTGCACTTCACTGCACCGGCTTCGCAGGTATCCCCGCCTTCTTTGGCAACACATGCATTGAAAACGCATTCCTGATCTGCACCGCAGGGCTGCGCAGTCACTTTGAAGTCATTGCTGCACTTATTGAGTGTCGAACTATCCTTGCATTTGTCAACGACACATTCTGCGCCATCGGGAACTTTACACTGAGCTCCGTTAGCCGTTTCCTCACATCCCTGGGGACAGTCGATGCTCGACCATGTAACGCCAATACACCCCTTCAGGCTGTTGCCGTCACACATCGTCTGGCCTGGTGTACACGACAAAAGATTGCCGACTTCATCATCACAGCCAAATGAACATGCAGCCAGTCCGATACAAGCAAAAACCAATGAAAGCTTCCGAATACTCATAATACTCCTCCAATTTGTCTTCTTGCTGACAAAAAGTAAAACAAATCTTTTGACTTCTGCATACATTAGCTGCAGAGCCGACACACTCTTATACAAACTCAAATTATTACCGAAAACCATAGCCTTACAAGACTATAGCTTATCTATTCTAGCTCTTTTTTTTATCAAATCAATAAATAGTACTGCAAAAACATCATCAGAATCAGAAACATCAACACTGCACACAGTTTTTTGCATCACCTGCATATGAATAAAAAAAACACCAAATCACCTGCGATAAACAGGGCGTACTCCCACATCAAAGCATCGCCGCTCGAAAAAAAACGCGCAAATGCGCGTTTTTTCAAAAAACTGCACCGAATACTCGGCCCCTCGGATAACCTCCACCTATCCGAGAATCCAGAAAGCCTTGCATTCTTTCTTAAATTGGGAGGCAGACTGCTTAAACCCGTTTGGACGTTTGCTGTGTCCGGGATCATCCACATAGACAGTATCGCCGTTCGAGGCATATGGCGTAATAAAATGCCCCTCATCCGTCCAATAACCAGCCCCCATTCGCGCTACACCATACTTGCCGGCCTGAAGTTGTTTGATCCCTTCTTTGGCCGAAACGGATTTGCACGAAAGCCCGTATTTATTGCAGACGTCTTTCACAAAACAGTCGCGCGTACCTCTGTCATAGGTCCTGTATTTGGTACCGAACTGAAGTGCCCACTGACCAAGCGTATAGGGTGTGACTCCCTTGTCCACGAGGGAACAAATCACGCTCGCTACTGCCGTCGGACCGCATGCACTGCTCTTATAGGTCTGTGTCTTGTCCCCATGGCTGGAGTACATTTTCGGTCCCCAGGGACTCGAGTACTGTTTGTAATTCTTGGTATGTGGATTCAGTTTCTTGCCATCGCCCGCATTGACGGTCTTATTGCCGGTTTTGTTGCCGCCCGATGATGACGGTTTCGTTGTCGTCAAATAATCCGTACTGACCCACGCATAATCCGATCCATACTTAATCTTGGCCCACTTGCCCGATGTCGTATAAACCGCGACCGACGAACCTCCATCGAGTTCCCCAATTTTCTTGCCATCCGGCGCGTTGCGCACGTTGAGCGAGGAAGCATTCACATACATCGTCGTCGTCTTGGTGCTGCCCGAATTGCCTGAATTGCCTGAATTGCCCGAACTTCCCTTCGAGGCAGCCTTCGTGAATTCCTTACAAATCCATGCAGTTCCGCCATTATACGAAATCTTGAGCCAGCCGTCCTTCTCTGCGGTGTACGAAACGCGCTCGCCGTTACCCAGCGTTCCCAGACATTTGCTGTCTTTTTTGGCCTCTTTGCGGACGTTCAGCGAAGACGCCGTCACTTCGACCGTTCCGGAACATGCCTTCTCCGAACCACCGGACGTTCCTGCCGATGTCACATTGGTATACTCTTTCGAAATATAGCCCGTATTGCTCTCGTAATTGATCTGAAGCCAACCCTGGCTCTCACCGTAATAGTTAACTTTTTCACCATTATTGAGAGAACCGATTTTGTCATACTTTTTCCCGGCGCCATTGCGGACATTCAATCCGCCCTTTGCCTTGACTGTCGCAGTTCCAATGGGAGATGCCATGTCGTTTTTCCTTTATGCCAATGTTACTCTATCCACACTTCTTCACTGCGTTTTTTTCTAACATTAACAATGCCGAATAGCAAATCATGATGAAAAAAAATGACTTTCGGCCCCGATTCTCTTCACTCAAAATACTGGCTGAATGCATCTCATTTCCGCTATAGTCGCACCGGCTTTTCTTTTTTTCCTGGGAACCGCCTATTTCCTGACGGAAATACGGCGGATTTCCGCTTCGCTATGGCCTGCGGCCATACGCTGCGCGCCCTTTTTACTACCTGCTCCCCCACGCATTTTCATGGATTCCCAAACATCACACGCTCTCCAAAACCTGGACGCTTTCTTTGCTGAACATCCGCGTCTTGCTATTGGTTTTTCCGGTGGATGCGATTCGTCATTTCTCGTCGATGCTGCAGTGCGCGCAGGCGTCAACGTCGGTGTATATCTCGCACAATCCGCTTTTCAGCCCGCATTCGAATGTGAAGATGCCCGCGAACTCTGCAGCAGACTCAACCTGGTTCTGCATATCATCCCTGTCGACGTTCTCTCCGACCCCCAAATCGCCGACAATCCCCCAAATCGCTGCTACCTGTGCAAAAAAGTCATTTTTTCCCAAATCATCGCACACGCCCGCAGCGATGGATTCGATACCGTCTGCGACGGTACGAATGCATCTGACGAAATCGAATCTCGTCCTGGATGGCGCGCACTCCAGGAACTCGGCGTCCTGAGTCCGCTCAGAATCTCGGGTTTGACCAAGATGCAGATTCGCAAAATCTCAGCAATGCGAGGACTTCCAACCGCTTATAAACCGGCATACGCATGTCTGGCCACGCGCTTTGCCACGGGAACACACCTCACCGAACCGGATCTGCGCCGCATCGAATCTGCCGAAACCAGCCTGCGAAACCTCGGATTCACAGATTTCAGAATTCGGTGTTTTCATGGTGCCGCAAGACTCCAGTTCATTGAACCCGAACTTCAGCGCGCTGTATCTCTCCGAAATGATATCCGCTCATTGCTCGCCGAATATTTCGACACCATTCTCATCGACACCCAAACACGATAGCAATCACGCAGATTTTTCACGAAAATGTACGGCTAAAACCTGAATTAAAAAAAATCGTACACACAAGTGAAACAAATGCATCCTCAATGGCATTACGTGGATGAAGGAATGGTTCCTTCCTGATTTTGGAGATGCATATGTATTCATCCGGTTTTGTCTGACAACAGCAGCCCAACATAATGTACGGACGACCGAGGGCCGGTTTGCAATGTCAACTTTTCCTGGACGCGGGACGTGACATTGAAGTGCTGTACATGCCAGGCACATCGGGATGCTTTTTTTTACAACGCCTAACGTTGGAAAGGGAGCAGTGTGCCAGGACCGTGCGTATTTTGGGTTTGGACGGCGAGTCGGCGGGCGGGAAGGGACCTGAGGTAACCCTTGGTTACCAGGAAGAATATCAAACCCACATTATATTACATGTATGTATAATCAAAAGTAATCAATAGTTACCTGGAATAGTGTTTTACGTTACATAATATAGTATTGGATGTATGCTAAAATCGGAATGACAGATAATAATTGTCAGCGTTCATTGCTATAAATGGCTCTGTTAAACGAGATTGGATAAAGGATGCCATTTTAAGACATGCGCATGTTAAATCCAATATTGCCGACTTAAGATTACCGATAATACCAAGACCCTATATTTGCAGTATTCATGGAAGTTTTAAATATGACATATGACAGAAAATTATTGTTATGGACATGGTTAATGAGCATATCAAAAGAAGCCCGTTAGGCTTCTGGCGAGTAGCCCACGGTTGGAGCGCAGCGACCATCGTGGGACAAAAGAAATGCACCAAAATCAATCCCCGTAGGGGATGCCCCATGAAAAGAAAAATTGTATATTGTTGTCATTATCTATGGCCAGTACAATAATTGTCAGCGTTCATTGATATAAAATGACTCTGTTAAACAAGATTAGGTAAAGAATGCCATTTTAAGATACGCATCATATTGAATCCGATATTGCCGATTTATGACTACCGATAAGCCCTTATATTTGCAGTATCCATGGAAGTTTTAAGTATGACATATGACAGATAATAATTGTCAGTGTTCTGTGCTATAAAATACTCTGTTAAACGAGATTGGGTTTACGGAATTCGACTGTACGCTTGCACGCCTTCAGCGTGCTTTCGGCAGAGCGGCAGCGCCCCCATGCTGCGCCAGAATAGAGAGGATGCCGTATAACAGCAAGTGAAACCAGGATAGACAATAGGAACTATAGAATTCCATATTGTCGATTGTCGATTGCCGATAAATCATGACCTTATTCCCACAAATTCCTCGGTGGTTAAACATAGCAAAAAAATAATCCATCCGACTGCAACAAATCCATCTCGACGGCATCATGTATATGACGGGAATCCCCCTGTCCCAGACAATAAGGAGACTCCATGACATACACCGTTGACTGCGACCACAGTACGAGGCGTTCATTAGCCATTTTCCTTTGGAAACACCTTGATTCAAGCCATCCGGCCATCACCGAAATACTCGAACTACAAACGATTCAGGGCCTTGAGGAACGCTGGCGCGAACTACAGGAATTACATGCACTTCCATCCATTCAGTCCGCATGTTCGCAAGGAAAAGAAATTGAGTTCGAGTGTAAAGCGCGAAATAAGTCAATCCTGTGCCCCGGAGATCCTCTGTATCCCCCAAAACTTTACGACATGCACAGACCTCCGGTTCTGTGCGTCTGCGGCAATCCGGGCATTCTCAGATCATTGCAGATCGCCATTGTCGGAAGTCGCAAAACCATAGATGAGGCCAATAAAATCACGCCTATGATTGCCGACGATGTCATTTGCAGAGGTTTTATCATAACGAGCGGCGGTGCTCTGGGTATTGATGCACTTGCCCATCGCCAGGCAATCAAACGAAATCAGCCCACTATCGTCGTCAGCGCAACCGGCGTCGATAATATCTACCCCAAAGAAAACGCAGATATATTTGATTATGCCAAACAAAATGGAGCTATCGTCAGCCAGTACAATAAACCACCGCAAAGACACAGTCCCAACTTTCCCCGACGCAATGATATCATTGCTGCACTCAGTCAGGCCACAATCATCATTCAAAGCAAAATCGGGGGAGGGGCTCTCTATACGGCAAAAGCCGCCAACCGCTTCAATCGCCCCGTTCTGGTTGCCGCAATGCCGGGATTTAACGTGCTGACCGAAGGCGGCTGGCAGCTTGTCAAAACGAAAAAAGCAAAACTCATCAGTGATTTTCAGGATCTGAATGATCTTACGCCACAAACCCAACAAACGATACATTTTGGTACATTTCAGGAACGCGTCATCCCTGCACAGAAACCTACAATAACGCACAATAACACACAGCTGACACCAACAAAAAATAACATCATCGAACTGCTTGCAAAATCGCCGATGACCCGCGACCAAAGCCGCACAAACACTCAATATCCGAAGGATTTGGACGAGGCCGTTCTCGAACTGGAACTGGCCGGAATGATTCAATTTGTTGCAGGAAGGTATTGCAAGCCTTGAAACCTGTACCAAATGTCCATATAAGGAACCCCCATTCCGGGCGCAAACATCTGCGTCTTTCTTTTTCTCTGGGAGTTAAAGCCG
>JAEEGL016125860.1_pt1 | contig 25279 bp, 18 predicted proteins | sample 9134231 | NCBI WGS metagenome assembly JAEEGL01 (sample SAMN16246548, study PRJNA631951) | gut metagenome | biome: gut microbiome; feature: rumen; material: fiber-attached | host: Bos | place: Iran: Karaj | collected 2018-10 | reverse complement strand
GTAAATAATTGATCTCTTTCAAATTCATTTGAATATTTATTACATATATCTTTAAATTCATCTAAATTACCATGTCTTACTACTTTTAATAAATTTAAATATGGTTTAAAAGTATTGAAATTTTGATTTAAAAGAGAATTTACATCTGGTATTTCACCCATTAATAATTGTACAACAATAATATGTTTTTGTACTAAAGTTTTAAATCCATCTCCAGTTTTTTCAGGAGCTTTTCTAAATGAATTTGTTAAATGTTTAAAAGCTTCTGAATAATTCATTTGAATTGCTTCTATTCTACCAATATAAAATAAATATCTTGAATCTTCATTTGTAGAAATATTTTCTTTAAATCTTGTTTTACTTAAAAATGCTCTTGCTAAATCAACATTATTTGTTATTAAATAATATCTAATTATACAATTTATTAATGTTACTTGAGTTATTTCATCCATTGTTATACATGCACTTCTATATGCTCCATGTAATTCTTTTATTATTGTATCGAATTTATTTAAAATTTCTGCTATGAATGATAAATAATAATAGGATTTTGCTTTTAAATATTTTATTGTTAAATTCTCATATTTTTTAAAGTAATCTATTAAAAATTCTATTCCTTTAAATGCTTCTTCATATTTTTTATCATCTATTAATTTTGTTAATATAATTAAAAATATATATCCTATTATTTCAGGAGAATTTTTTGTTTTGTCTAATGCCTTTGGAGATATTGTGAAATTGTGAGGAAGAGTCAAATCATATTTTAAACTTGGTAAAATGAAAAGAGGTTTTATGTATATTTCATTAAGATATGCAAAATCTTCATTTTTAAATCCTCTTCTAAATTTATTTATCAAACGATAATTTATATCCAATGTTTTTAAATCTTTTAAAATGATACTTTTATCAATTAAACTTAAACTCTTTTTAAATTCTGTATAAATTTCATTTTCTTTTTCTTTATTATCTTGTGCATTCTTCTCATTTTCATCAGTCATAATGACATCTTCCATTTATAAATATATTTAAATATTTCATTAATTATTTATTCCTGGGTAAATAAAATAAAAAATAAATTAAAACAAATGTAAATAAAAATAGCAATATTTAATAAAGAGAGATATAATATATCATAGGAAATAAAGAAAATTAAAAAAATAATAAAAAAAAAATAATTGAATTATTAAACTAATTTGTATTATTTATAATATCTTACAAAAATAATATTATTAATGATTATCAATTTATAAAAATAAACTCATAAAATCAGTTTTAATAAATAAATATCTATAAACAAAAACAATAAAACTTATGAATGTTATTACTAATATTTTAATACTTAATTTGATTTTTACATAAGGGGCATATATCTTTTTTTTTTAACCATTTCATAATGCATTCCTTATGAAAAATATGTTGATTACAAGAAAACAATTTAACTCTATCATTAGAGTTAAATTCTTCTAAACAGATTGAACATTCATTTTCTTTTCTACTCATATGTTTCTCTGTATATTTATATTTAAATTCAGGTAAATTATTTATAAATTTTTCCCTTTTAATATTTTTATTTTCTTCTTTATTTATATGTTCTTTTAAAAATAAATTTTCAATTAATTCATCAATTGGTAATTCATCTTCATGTAAATTATTTATTTCACTTAATTTTCTTTGTCTTTCATTTATATCTGATAATTTCTTATATTGTTTTCTTTTTAATTCTCTTTCTTTTGATTCTTCTACTAATCTTCTTAAATCATTTTTTATTATTTTTGCTTGTTCATATAATATTTCTGGATTTATTAAATTATCATCTGATAAACTTTTCTTTTTTATTTTTGGCCTGTTTTTCCTTTGTTCTTTTTGTATTTGAGATATAAAAAATATCATCTTTATCAAAATTATTTAATTAACTTATATAACTTAATTAAACTGTATTTAGAATATATTTTATATTTATTTTTATAAATAAATGATTTTTTGATTTTTTAGAAAATTAAAAATTTCTAAAATAAATAAATTTATAATAACACTTATAATATTATTCTTATATATATTAATAATCTTTTAATTTTAGTGATGATGGAAAAAAATTTTTTTTAATTTTTAAAAGATTTTCTTCATTTTTTTTAATTTTATCTATATAATCTTCTAAATTAATATAATTGTTATTATCTAATTTAACTTTTAATTCTGAATTAAATAATTTAACTTTTATTTTTTTTGTTCCAAATTGAAAAAAATTAGGAGAAATTTTAATAAATTTTACAGAAGTTAATTTTCTATTTTCTATTTCTTTTATTTTTTTATCAACTTGTTTTTCATAAAAAGAATCTTCAGAATCATTTTCTTTCTCTTCATCAACTTCTTTAATAATTTTAATAGAATCATTTTTTTTGTTTATTGGTTTTAAGATATAGTTATTTTTAGAAATTGGAAAATCTTTGATATTATATTTTAAAAATATATTTTTTAACTGATTTTTTAAATTAATTTCATCAAATATTTCGATAATATTTCCAAATGAAAAAATACAATGTTTAATACATTTTAAGAGTAATTTTAATTTTAATTGATCATCTATTTTTTTTGATAATAAAGATTCTTTATATTTGAAAACATCATATTCAAAATATATTAAATTAAAAATATTTTGAATAACTTTAAATTCTTTTTTATGAATATGACTTTGTCTTCTATAAATATTAGTATTATATAATGAATTAATATTTACTTTAATTTTCGAAGAAATTGAATTTAACTTTAATTGATTAATTTTATAATTTTGTTTGATTAAATATTGTAATCTTTCAGAATTTAAAATTAAAAATTTCTTTAATTGTTTATTTTCTTTAAATAAATCTTTTAATTTTAAAACAAGAATAAAATGATAATTAATCAGATTTTCAATTCTTTCTTTTATTTTTTTCTTTTTAACATAATAATTTTCAGTTGATTTCTTAATACATTTCTTTTTATTGTTATTTAACTTAAAATAATTTAAAGAATGAAAAATTTCTTTATTAATTTTTTCAGAATTATCTTCAGTTTCAAAATTATTATCATATAAATAATAATCAAACATAGAATTATTTTTTGAACTTTCATCATAAAAAGTTTTTATATCATTAACACTATTAATATTTTTTTTATGACTTTTATTATTTGAATTTCTTGAAGCACTGTTAATTACAATATTATTTCCATTTGTAATTGATTTACTTTTAATTCTTGATTTTATTGAATTATCTATTTTATTATTATTTAAATCAAATTTATAATTTGATATTATTGTATTTTTATTTTTATCCATTCTTTTTCTATATAATCTATATGAAGATAAAGGAATATTCGAAAATGTTTTTAATTTACTATTTTTAGTATTTATTATTTGTTTTGATTTATTTTTAATAGGAGTGTAATTTAATGATTTTTTTAATTCCATTATATAATTATATTTAATACCTAATGGATTACTTCTTATTCTATTTTTCTTTTTTAAATAACCTTTTATATTATTTTTATTACTTGTTTTCAATACTTCAATTTTAATTTTAAATGATATTATAATTTCTTTTAAATTTTCTAATGTACAATTATTTGACTCTTCTATTTTTATAATACATTTTTTATTTATATCTTTATTAATTATATTAGAATAGGGAATAATTAATTCTGATATTCCTATAATACACATTATCTTTAAATTAAAAATTTTTAACATATACTTTAAATTACTTTTTACATTATATACTCGATGTTTTATTTTTTGAAATTTACATTGACCTATATTAATTGACCCTTCATAATTATCTAATATAAATATACAAATTAAATCATTAAAAGAAATAAACTTATAATTCCTTGATTCATAATCATTAATTTCAATTATAATATCATAATTACTCATTTTTATTTACTAAATTCTATTTTCAAATTAATAATTATTTAATAAATTTAAAAAAATGAAATAAATATTCAATAAATAAATTTAAATAACATTTTTAAATAAGTTTAAATATATTAAAATGAATCCAAACAAGCAAAGAAACATAAGAATATTATCAGAAAATAAAATTCAAAAAACTTCAAATTTAAACGGTGATAAAGAATCAGAAATAAAAAAAGAAGATAAAATGAAAAAAACAAAAGGAGAAAATGAAAGAACATTTATATGTAAATTATGTGGAAAAATATATTCTTCATATCCAGCTTTATATAATCATACAAAGCAAAAACATAATACTATAAATGAAAGAAAAAGAGGAAGACCAAGGAAAAATTCAGGAGAAACAAATGCAGAAAAATTAAAATATAATCCTTTGGATTCATCTTATTTTTTAAAAGAAAATAGAAAAGGAAAAACTAAGTTAGAAGATTTTGAAAATTCAATTAATCAAGCTTTTAAAGAAATTTATTTTAAAAATTCTAATTTTTTTTCTATTAAAAAATTACCTTGTTATAATAATATTAATCTTCATCCTTTTTTAAAAAAATTTTTATCTGATGGACATGATGTTTATATTAAAATTGTTAATGAAAAAGAAATTTGTGATAATGTTTTTATGGATTATTTAAATAAAATTTCTTTGCTTGTTAATCCTAATTATTTTACTAAATTAATTATTTTTATTACTTTATTTAGAGAATTTATTAACTTTAAGAAAAACAGTGACAATAATTTATTTGAATATACTTCAATTAATTCTGCTGAAAATATTCCTTTTTTCAGTAATGAATTTATAAATGATTTTTTTTCGAATGATAATTTATTATTTGGTTTTAATAAAGAAGAATCAATTGATTTAATTATAAATTTTTGTCATTGGATTTATATAAATAATTTTACTTCATTTAAATTATCATTAATATCCACTAATAAATAAAATAAATTAAACTAAATATATATATAACATAAAAATTTTAATGTTAAAAAAAGTGAATGTATAAAAGTAAATACAAATACAAATAAAATGGGTTGTTGTGGAAGAACATATATAGATATGAAAATGAAAAATGTAATTCATTGCAAGAAATTTGAGAATTATTATTAAAAAGAAAAAAAATATTTATACAAGAATCAGAGCAAATAAAATTATATTTACAAGTTCCAAATTTAGAAGTAGAAAATATAGAGGAAAGTACAATAAGTTCAGACACACTTGAAGAAAGAATAAATTATTTAAAAGAATTAGATAATCTTTTATTAAATTTAAACGAATTTCAAAAATAATCTTAATTTACCTTAAACAAACGTAAAAATCATTCTTCTGATATTACAGCAATGTATTTTCAAACTTATATCTTTCAAAAGAATTTGATTTCTTTAATGGATAAATTAGATGATTTTATTAATAAACAAAAAAAAAAATTTTTAAATTTTTTAATAATATTTTAAAAGCATATTTAAAATTTTAAATATTTATACATATACTTATTATTTATAAATGATAATGAATGATCAACCACCAAAACCAGTAGTAATAGCACCAAGTAATATAGATTCAAATGAAAGAGATTACTACCTTTCTAAATTATATAATCACACAAAAAAACTTCATGAAATATTAATAGGTTCAATAATAATAGGAATAATAGATTTTATGATAATAGGTTTATCAAAATTTCTTTTTGGAAATTTCTTAAATAAAATATCAATTTTTTCTCTTTTTACATGGTCAATAATATTATTAATAATTTATAAAAATTCATATACTTCCTTAGATTCAATTGATATATCTCAATATAAAAAATTAGTAAGATGTTATTATATAACGATATTTGTTTGTTTTTTAATGGAAATGAATTTAATATATATGTTACTCGTGAAAGTAATAATTAAATATAAAATTTGGGTAGATTATATTATAAATAATTTAAATACTTTACAAACTATTTTATCTATGTTTAGTTTTACTCTTTTTACTGTTGCTAATTCTATTCTTCCTTTTATTTGTGTTTTTAGATTGGGAAAAATGAGAAAAATTATTAATGCTGTTGGAAATTTACAAGGACAAGAATATTCTGTTACTTATACAGTTGATCAAAAAAGTAATCTTTAATTTTTTATGTTTTTTTTCAAATTATTTAATTTATATTTTTTTTTCATTTTCATTATTATTTTTTTTGGAAAATATAAAGAATAGTTTTAATATATATTCACAATTATTTGGTATTGAAAAAGCATAATTAATATATTGTAATTCATTTTTTTTATTATTGTGTTTTTTATCATATTCTACTATTGTTTTTATTAAAGTATTATCATCTTTCCATTCTTTTATTTTATTATTTGAATCTAAAGTATAATAATCTATTTTTTTTAAATATTCATTTTTTAATTTTTGCTTATAACATATGAATCTTGAGATAAAACCTAATGAATATATATCTTGAAGTTTTATTCTGGTTTTTTCAAATTTTGTTTTTTCATTTTTTTCTCCATATTTAATTTTTATTAAAATATTTTTAGATTCATTTAAGGAATTCTCAAAAATTAATGGATCTTCTTTTTTTTTCTTATAATTTCTTTTTCTCTTTAAATATGATTTGTTATTATTATTTATTTTAAAAATAATCTTTTTTATTTTTGTTTCATTATTATTTATATTATTAATATTGTTATCACATTGATTAACATCTTTATTAATAATATTGTTATTTATAAGAATTTCAATATTTTCTTTAATTTTATTATTATAATTTAACTCTTTTTCATCTTTTTTTATAGGATTATCATTTTGAATTACTTTTTCCTTTTTTTTAGAAAAATATTCCTTAACATAATTATTAATATATTTATCTTCTTCTTTTTTAAATTGATCAAAATCAGGAATAATACAATCAATGATTTGTTTAATTCTATCATCTTTTTTTAACAATCTTTTAGTTTCAATTTTTCTTTTGCAAATAACACATTCCTTCTTAAATTTCCTATTATAATCTTCAATACATTTTTTACAAAATATATGAAGACAACTTTTAAAAGTAACAGGTTCATATAAAATTTCATAACAAATTCTACATCTAAAAATTTCATTTATAATCTTATCTAATTTTTTACTTGTAATTTCGATTTCATTTTCATTTATTATTGTTCTTGGTAAACAAACTGATTCAAAAGGAGACATTTTAGCAAAATAATCATTTATAATTAAATCATAATTTTTATTATTGACTGTTAAAATCCCATTTTCATTTCTTATTTTAAATTCACTTTTTAATTGTGGTAAATTCATCTATTTTATAAAAAATTCACTTGATTAAATAATATTGACATATTAACTTTTTTTAATTTGATTTTTATTTATTAGACTATTTTTTATTGGCTTTAAATATTAGTTGGTAATATAATGTTATTAATCTATTTTTCATATAATTATTTTCAATTATATTCATACGAATAATATAAATAAATAAATAAAAATAATGAAAAAAAAATTAAAAGTTAAATAATTATTAATTATTTTTACATCAATAAAAAATTATAAATGAATATAATAATAACCATAAATATTATTTATCTAAGTAAAAAAACTCATAAATAATAAATTTAAATATAATTAAAAAGAATAAAAATGGGAAGTGGATGTGTAAGAATATATAATAATTTTAAAAGGGAAAAGTAATAGCATCAAGAAGATTAGTAGAAAACTATCAATTATATTCTGATGATAAATTTATTATTTATTTAAAAAAACATGTTTTAAGAGATATAAAAACAAATAAAATAAATGATCCTGTAAATTTATATGATGACACTATTTTACATTATGCTGTTTATCATAAGAGAATTAAAGTAATTGAATTTTTATTAAAAAATGGAGCTGATCCTTATAAACAAAATAAAAGAAAATATTCTCCTATGGACATTGCAAAAACAAATAATTTAATTCAATTACTTGAAAAAAATATGAACACAAATAAAAAAAACATTCAAAATAAGTAATATATTATATTTTTTAACTTATATATCTATCAAATAAAAATTTATTTTCCAAAATATATTATTTATAATTAATAAGAAATAAATAAAAAAAAAATGTCTAGAAGTGAATTTCAAAAATATAAAAATTGTAATACTTCAATAAAGATAATAATAGTAGGAGACTCAGGAACAGGAAAAACAACATTTTGTAATCGTTGGATGAAAAATGTATTTACTGAAGAATACCAAGTAACTATATTAAGTGATTTTAGTTATAAAATATATGAATATAAAGGTAAATATTATAAAATTCAATTTTGGGATATTGGAGGACAAGATAAAAATATAATTTCTTTAAAACTTTTTTGTAAAAATGCATATGGATGTATAATTCTTTCAGATATTAATGAACCTCAAACTTTAAATAAGAGTTTATTATGGAAAAAAGAAATTGAAGATAATACTCAATTTATAAATGGTGAAAAAATTCCTATTGTAATTGTTCAAAATAAAATTGATTTAGTAAATAATGATTTTCTAAATAATACTGTTCAAGATATTAAAAACTTTACTCAAGATAATGGTTTTATACAATATTTTAGAACTTCATGTAAAAATGATATTAATGTTAATGAATGTATGGATTTTTTATTATCTAATATTATTGATAAAGTGGAAGAGTTTAATAAAAATAAGAAAGAAAATAATGATGGAGATTATATAGGTAATAGTATTGTTGTGCAAAATCCTTCTACAGAAATTCAATTAACTTTAGCTAAAAAAAATAAAAAATGTTGTTATTATTTCTAAAAATAATTATTTTTATTTTTAAACGAATATTATTTTTCTTTTGATATATTTTCAATAAGAATTTTATATAATAAAATAAAATAATTAAAAATGGGTTGCGTTGAAAATAAAAGACCAATAAGGATAAATAGTATTAAAAAAAATAAAAATAAATTAAGAAATAGTTTATCATTAGGAGATAGATATCCAACAATTAAAGAACAAGAAGTAAAAAATTTAATAAAAAACAAATCTCAAAGAATAACAAGTATTCTTTGGATTAAAATATTAAATTATTTAAATTATAAAGAATTAAAAGAAACTGGAAAAGTAAATAGATTTTTTAATAAGACTTCAAAGCAAAAAGAATTATTAATTAAATTTTTTCAAAATCAAGAAACAGATTATAATAATTTTTCAAAAGTTTTATATGAAGAAAAAAATCCTATTATAAATACTATTCTTTCTTTTTCAATTTTAAGAAATCAAAATTATTTTGATGATGAATATTCTGATTTATCAATTAGTAATCGTGAAAATCAATAAATTAATTGTATGATTTGGTTTTATAAAATTGTATATATATTTGTTTTTATTTGTTGTTATTTGTTTTTAGATTTTATTAATGTTTAATATTATTATATAATTTTAGATATTAATTAATTAATTTATATTTGTAATTAAATTGAGTAAAAAAAAAATTTTTTGTAAAAAATTTAATTTATTTATTAAAACAATAAAAAAATTAATAATATTACATAAAAAAAATTATATCTAAGCTGAATTAATCCTATAATTTTTTTTATTAACAAAAAAACAAGAAATTGTTTTATATAATTAATATTATAAAAATTTCCTAAATAATTGACTTTTAAATATATCTTTATTATTATTATTAAACATTCTCGAATCATTTTTTTTTGAAAAAGGAATTTTATATTTATTAATTTTAAATTCTTTCAAAGGAAAATTAGATGACATTATAGTATCAGATTTAGTATTTTTCATTTTTAAATTTTCAAACAAATTATTTTTCTTAGAAGACTTTCTTTCAATTTGAAAATAAATATCATCAAATTTTTCTTTTAATTTAAAATTATTATTTTTGATATTTTGATAACTTGATTTATTTATTTTAAAAATTTGATTTTGTTTCTTTTTTATTCTAGAAGAATAATTAACATCAAGAGTAGAAAATCTAAAATTATTTATTGGTTTAATTATTGAATCATAATTATTATTTATATTTGAATCACAAAAATTTCTTTTATTATTTATTTCCTTTTGATTATTTATTATCTTTTTTTCTAATTCATGTAAAATTTGTAAATCATCAAAAGATTCTTCTAAAAATTTACTTTTATTTTTATCTTCTTCTAACAATTCAAAAGTTTCTTTTTCATTTTCAAAAATACTTATTTTTGAATTGTTTTTTTCTTTAAAATTATCTTTTTTAATTTCTAAACATAATAATTTTTCTTTTTCAATAAATTCTTTTTTTGAAATTAAATCCTAATTAATATTAAATTTAAATATTTTACGTTATTTTCAAAAATCAAATTTATATATTCATTTATTATATTTTCTGATATATTATTATTTGATTTAAAAAGAAATATTAAATCTTCTTTTTTTATTTTTTCATTTGAAAATTCTAAAAACAAATTAAAATTAGGATATTTCGATTTTATTTCAGTTAATATATCCTTTTTATCCATTATTTTAAAAATTGTTTTAAAATATTAAAAATAAAGAAATTAAATAAATAAAAAGGTTTAAAATAAAATAATTTAAATTAAATAATGTAAGAAATTTTTTTTGTTATTTTAAATAAATAATAAATGAAAAAAGAGCAAAAACTAAAAATTCCACATCCAAAAATGAAAAAAGGAAAAAAAAACACAAACAAAAATTCCAAAATTCCAACATCAATAATAGAAGCAATGAGAAATATAAACGAAGCAGATTCTTTAAAATTAAAGAAAAAAATAACTCAAGAATTATCAATAAATAACTTATTAGATTTACCTTCTATTTTTATAGCAAATACAAAATTAAAATCAAAATCATCTTTAATGAATGATTTATCAGATATAAAATATATTAATAAATCAATATATAATCAATTAGGAAAAATATTAAATGAAGAAGAAAGAATAATAAATACAGATTATTCAAAAACAAATAATTTTAATTTTGATTTTGAAGCTTTTGAAGAGAAAAAAAATAATAAAATAATAAAATCAAAATCATATTGTAATTTCGAAGATATATCATATTTAAATAGATATGAAGAAATAATAAGAGATAAAATATCAAATGAAAAAAAAGCTGAACAATATATAAATGAAATGAATAATAAATTACAAAAAAAAATTTTAAAAGAAAATGAAATGAAAAATGAAATAAATAATTTTACAAAAGAAAAGGATGAAAAGAAATTAAAAATAACAACAGAAATAGATGCAAAGATTCATATATTAAATAATTTAAACTTAAGAGCAAGAAGAAGTTCTTCAAGTCCTAAATGTTCAATTAAATTATTAAATAAGAGAGAACAAGATAAAAATAAAATAATAAATAATGAATTAAAAGTATTAAAAAATGAAATATCAAATTTAAAAAATAAACAAAAAGAAAATGATATAAGTTATCAAAATATAGAAAATGAATATAATCAAAAATCGAAAAATTTACATGAAGAAATTAAACAATTAAAAAATGAATTAAATGAACATATAAAATGTGGAATTGAATATTATTTAGAAATATTAAAAAAAGGAACTGATACAAGAACAAATGGTTTATCTTGGGTTGTTAGGAAATTATTAAAATTAGGTTATAAACCTCAATTAAATAACTTTCCTAATTATTTTGATAATCATATGATTAAGTTCTTAATTGAATATTCTAAAAAAAAAAATGAAAATTTAGATTTAATTAATCAATTACATATTTGTAAATATAATATTATTAAAAATTTTAATGATAATAATAATATTCATAATCATAATAATAATCGTGAAAATTTACATTATTCCACTGAAAAATATTTAGATAATAAATTAGGAGAATTGTTAGATAAACATGATATTAAAAATAATATTTTTTATTTAAAAAAAAAAGATAATAATGGTTATACTAATTTACCTTCTTTAAATTCACAAGAAGAAAATAAAAATAATTTAAATGATAATCTTAATAAAATTAATTATGATAAATTAAGTGATTTTCAAAAAATTATTGATATTAAAAGAAGAGTTGAATATAATGAACTTTTAATTAAAAAATTAAGATATGATGAATATAAATATGTTATTGATAAAAAAGCTAAAAATCATAGTTTCGATAAAGATAATAGAGAAAATATTATGAAATCTTTATTTGGAATTCATAAAACTATACATTAATTTTTTAAAAGAATATTATTAATAATAAATTATTTATTTCTTGTAATGTTATATAATTGTGGTATAATAATTGATATTTATCTTAAATATTTTATTTAAATAAAAACAATTTTTAAATGTATTTAAAAGAATATAAAAAAGAGAAAAAAAATAATAAATATTAACAATAATTTTTAAAAGAAATATTACGTATAAAATAAATTATAAATAATTTTTTATTAAAATTAATATTGAAAGATTTAAGAATAAAAGTTAAAAGAAGAAAAATTTATTTTATAAGTATGATAAAATATTAATTATTTATAATAAACAAATAACTTATAATATATATAAAAAAAATGGGAAAAAAATCTTATATAAATAAAAATCCTTCTTCATTGAATTCACTTGAACACACATTAGGTAAAATAATAAAATAATATAAAACCCAAAATAATAAAAAAAGTAAAAAACTATGAATTTAAACTAAAATTATTTGCAGTTTACCATAAAAGAGACAAAGCTCAATTAAAATTTGAAAAAGAAAGCATAAAAAGAACCTTATACAAATGTCCATATTGTTCAAAAAGTTATTTAAACGTAACAAGATATGAAGTTCACTTAAGAACACATGTAAAAAATTTATAAAAATAAATAATATATAATTTTATAGACTGGAGAAAGACCTTTTAATTGTTCTTATTGTTCAAAAAAATTTAATGAAAAAGGAAATTTAAAAGCTCATTTAAGGATTCATACAGGAGAAAGACCTTATAAATGCAATTATAATAATTGTAATATGGCTTTTAAAACAAAAGGTCAATTAAATGATCATCAAAATATACATTCTAATTATAGACCTTTTAAATGTGATTTTTGTCAAGCTGCCTTTAATAGGAAAACTAGATTAAAAGTTCATATTATGATTCATACTGGAGAAAAGCCTTTTACGTGTGATTATCCTAATTGTAATAAGAAATTTAGAGAAAGAGGTAATTTAAATAGTCATTATAAAAAACATTTTAAATTCATTGAAAATAAAAGCATAGCTAATACTGCTGTTTCTGGTGATGATATTTTTTTATTAGGAAATAATAAAATTAATAATAAGGAAATTCAATTTTTAAATGATTCTTCTTTTTTAAATAATAATTATAATGAAAGTGAAAATAATATTAATAATAATAGTATTAATGAAATAAATGATAATTATGAGAATAATAATGATGAAATTAATCCTTGTAATAATCTAAATAATAATGATATTATAGATAAAGCATATGGTTTTGATAATTTTAATAATGATTTTTTCTCCTTAAATGAGCTTAATCTTCTTTGTGAAAAAGATGAAAAATATGAAAATAATCTCATCAATGAATCAAATTTATAAATATATTAAATAAAAAAAACAAACTATAATTATGAAAATAATTGTAAATTAAATATAGTTAATTTAGATTTAATTGCAAAAGAAAAAATTTATGGTTTAAATTTATAAAATAAATTAAGAATATAACTCTTAAAACCTTTTATAGAATATATTATAATTTTTTTCCAAATAAACAATTATTTAATAAATAATTATAAATGATAATTTCTTCTGATTCATTTTCAAATAAAAGTAAAAAAGAAAATTCAAAAGAACAAAATTCCAAAAAGATAAATAAAAGAATTAAGCAAATATTTAATTCTTCTGATAATTTACATAATAAAAACACAACTTTAACCTCATTAAGTGGAATAAGTACCAATAATGAAATGAATGAAAAAAATAAATTTCATAATAATTTAGGAAGAAAAGGAATAAGTACAAAAGCATTATATGATGCTAGACAAATATTAATGGAAAAATTAAAAAATAAATCTAAAAGTAAAGACACAAGTTATATACTTCAAGAAAAAATAATAATGAATGATTCTGATTTAAATAAACAAAATATAAGTAATAATAGTAATACTAGTAATTTTAATCCAAAAAAAAAAAGTTCTTCTAATAGTATTAAATCAAATAAAAAAAATGAAGAAGAAAAAAATGAAAAAATAGATATAAATATTAATAATTATAAATCAACTTCAAATAATTTAAAGAAAGGAAATAAACAAATTAAAGAAAAAGAAAATAATAATATTACAACTCAATTAAATGTTATTTTTCCTAAAGAAAAAATTGAAAATAAACATTTAAAAACTTTAAGAGAAGTTACTGAAGAAAGAACTGAAAATTATATCTCAATTGAAAAAGATATTAATAAAAATTCTGAATCTAGAGAAAAAGAAAATATAGAAAATAAATTAAAAAGCAATGAAAATAAAGAAATAAAAGAAATTGAAAAAGAAAAAAATAAAAAAGTAAAAATTTTAAAAAGAAATGAATTTATTCTTCCACAAAATATTAATAAAGAAACAATAGTTCCATTATATAAATATATAAGTTCATTAAATGAATTAAATAATTTAACAAATGAAGAAAAAATAGAAAAATTATATGAAAATAATATTAATTTATATGAAGAATTAATAGAATTAAAAATTAAGAATAATAAATTAATAGAAGAATTAAAAAGAAAAGAAAATGAAAGTAATGATAAATTTAAAGGTTATTTACTTGAAGAAAATGATAAATTAACAAAAAAAAATAATGAAAATGAAAGAATAATAGATTATCTTTTACAAAAATTAAATATACATTTATTAAAAAAAGAACGTAGAAATATATCTTTTTCAGATATAAAAAAAGAAATTTTATTTTATAAACCAAAAAAAAGTTTAAATATTTCTGATAATTTTAAAATCTCAAAAAATGAGAATTATTTTAATTCATCAAATTCAAATTTAAATACTAATACAAAATGTTCTTCTAATTATAAATATTATATTAAATCAGAAAAAGGATTTTCATTTAATAATTTAATTCCTGAAAATAATGATTCAATAAGTAATAAAAGAAACAATTATTATTTTAAAAGCCCTTCAAAAACTGCTTTATCAAGTAATAATAATGAATTTTTTGATTATTATGGTTCAAAAGGAGATGATAGAATAAAAACATGTTATGCTTGTTTATTTGGAAAAAGTAATTTTTCAAAAGGATATAGTCCAATAATATGTTCTCCAAAATATATACAAAATATAAAAAAGAAATAAAAACTATTTATAAAAATAAAAGAAAATAATTTGTTAATACCCAATATAATATAATTAAATGAATAAAACAAATAAAAAAATTAAAACAAATAAAACAAATAAATCACTCATCCTGTGAAAAAATTTGTTTCAAAATAATTCTTTGAATAGCATTCATAGCTCCAACACCTTCATTCCAATTAACAGCAACTCCTTCTTTACTTAAAGTTTGTGTAGGATCTAAAGGAAGATCACTAACATAATAAAAGCATCTCATGATAAAATCATTATTAATCATTTTATGTTTAATTTCATCTTCAACTACTTTAGCATAATAATAACCTTCCATTTCTAAACCAACACATCCAACAACATGTTTATAAAAATTTAAAAGATCATAATTTTGTAAAATAGTACCAGCAACAGTTAATAAAGTTCCAATATGAACATTTCTTTGAGTAACTTTTTTAATTTCTTCAATATTAATTTTACCTGTGTTTATAGAAACTAATTCATATGATTTATCTGATATAATTCTATCTGCAATAATAATATCACTTCTATTACCAATTAATCCACCACATTTACCTATTAAATTTAATGATTTTGCTTTATTTCCAAAAAGCATTAGAATTTGTTTTATTATTTCATGACTTTGATAACCGAATGTATATCCTATGTGTAATATTATATGATGTTTTGTTTTTGGTTTTATTTTTAATTCTGGATCTACATATTTAGGATTTAATTTATTTACATTTATTAATACTAATCCTACTCCTGTTCCATATGTTTTTTCTATATATATTATACCATGTTCTTTATTCATTTTTTCCTTTTCTTTTTCTTTCTCAGGATGAGCTAAATAATAATAATACGAATATGCTATTAATTTATCAGTTTCAGTTAAAAAAGACTTTGTTATTGTTTCGATTTTATTATCATCTCCCCATTTTAATATTTCTTCCTTATTTGCATACATATGGGGACAAATACAAAATAATAAAGTTCTCTTACTTCCTTGAAATATATCTACATATAAATCATCTATTTCATCCATTTCTGTGTTATCATCAAATATACTCTTTACTGAATTCCACAAATTTTGAGTCCAAAATTCTACTGAATCTTTATCTAAAACACGAGATTTATTTATTCTTACACTAATATCTTGATAATTTAAACATAAATTAATTAATTTATCAGCAAAAGAATTTCCAAAAACATCTTTTAAAATAGCTTTATCATCATCATAAATACTTACTCCAGTTTTAGTAGTTAAAACTTTAACAGTTTCTTCAAAATTTCCTTTAGTTTTTTCTAACTCATTAAGAGTAATAGGAGAATAAATTCTACTTCTTAATTTTTTACTTTCAATATAATAAATACAAATATTAGAAATAAAATCTAAAACATCACTTTCCATATCTCTTAAGACAATAACATTTTTTCCATCTAAATATTTATATATATCTCTATTTCTTGCAATACATTTTACTTTTTCAACTCCAATATTACTTAATTTATCATTTAAATTTAAAATTCTAGGTTGTCTATTAACAAGAACAAAAATATAAGTTTCAATAACATCAACAGGTAATCTACTTAAACTATAAGTCCAAGCTGAAAAATCAATTTCTTCACTATTACATTTTTGATGAATACAAGGATTAATTTTTTTATATAAATCAATTAATTTATTAAAATCAATAGGTCCTCTTTCAATATGAGAAAGAACGAAATTTTTAAAAGAATTTAAAGAATCTAAGATTTTATCTTTATTTCTTATATTTCTACTTAAAAAAGAAGCAAATTGACTGAAAGGATGTATAACATTTAAAAAATCTTTTCTTTTAATAACTGCAATTACTGTTCCATGTTCTGCTATTGTTGTTGTCATTCTCTTTTGAAATATTGGTCCATCATATCCAAATAAAGTAACACTATTTAAATAATCAATGAATGTATAATCATTTTTAAACACATGAATTTCACCTTCTAATAAAATAAAAGCACAAAAATTTGCATCTTCATATTCAGAATATAATTTCATTTTCTGTGTTATTTTCCTTATTGTTATTTTTTCTAAAAGGAATTTCCTTTGTTCTCTGCTTAAAAAAAAAAGAGGATAAGTTGTATCAAAAGATTCTTTTAAAAATTGTTTATATTTTGGCTCATCAACAGAATCTAATGATGTTCCATATTGTTGAAGATTTGGAAGAGACATACTTTCACTTTTTAAATCTTGAGTACTATATATTCTTTCTAATTCTGTCTTTTTTTGATTTAATAGATTAAAATCTAATACTTTAGATGATAATATTTGGTAGTCTTCTACTCCTGAATAATTTAAATCTTCTGTTTCCCAATCTTGATCTAAGTCCCATTCTTTTATTTCTTTTGCCATTTTTTCTAAATTTTTTTTTTTATTATAACATAATTTTTTTATTTTTTTTGTTTTTATTTTTTAATTCATTATTAACTGTATTCGATATTTCAAAATTAAAAATTGATTATAAAAAATTATAAAAAAAAAACAAAATATATTTTCTTATTGTGAATAAAAAAAAATCAAATAAAAATAAAAAATGTTAAATGGATTTTTAAATTACATAAACTGTTGTAAAACAAGTAATATTTTAGACAAATGTGTATTAAAAGTTGAAAATGCACAATCAACAAATGAACCAACAGAAAAAAACAATATACCTTTAAATGAAGGATTAAAGAAAATAATAATTGAAACTAAAAACAAAGATTCAATAATAACATTTAGTGATACTAAAGTGAAACAAAATAATATAAAAAAAAGAGTTTTAGATACTTTAGTAATAGGATCAAGAGAATTAATATTAGAAGGAGATATATTTTATAATAAAACAATAAAAATAGATAAAATTGGAATAAAAAACGAAAATCGAATTAATAAAAATGGAATTTCAATTTTTGGAGTTTCAGATGACTTTAATGATAGTTGTGGAATTGATTTTAATTTAAATTTATCAAAGAAAAAATTAAAAAATAAAAAAGATTCAAATATTCCAATTTTTAAAATAGAATATACTAAAGAAGATGAAAATTATATTTTATCATTAATTAATAAAGATATTAAAATATTATTATTAATAGAAAATGATTTTTTAATAGATAATAATTCAAATTTAAATTTTATGATAGGAAAAATTCAAATAAAAATAATAAGTCCAAAAAATGAAAAAGATGAAATATTTTATTTAGAAACTGAAGGAAAAAATTATAAATTTAATAAGAAAGAATTACCAATAACAATAGGAAGAGGAAATTCAAATATAAATATAAAACATAATTCTATTAGTAAAATCCATGCTGTTATTGATTTTAATACTGATTCTAATTCTTTATTTATTAGAGATAATGAAAGTACTAATGGAACTTTTTTTCTTATTGATGATAATTTCCCTTTTATTTATCTTCTTTCTGATTGTACTATGAAAATCTTTGATTCAAAATTTACTATCAAAATCATTGACAATTAATTCTTTTTTTTGTTATTGTTTTTATAATTATTAACTCAATTTTTAATTGTATTATTAAATAGAAATTTAATTATTATGTATACAAATCAATAATATATTATTTTATTTTTTGAAGTATATACTTTAATAAAAGAAATAAGAGGGAGAAAAAAAAATGAAAAAATATATTAAATATATTAAGTTATAAACTTTTATATAAATAAACAAAAAAATTTAAAAAAATTATAAAAAAAAAAAAAAAAAAATTAAATTATAAATGTCAACAATTCAAAAAGAAAATACAAAAGTAAATTACACATATGAAGGATTAAATTCTAATCCTAATATAATAATAGAAGAAAAAACAGTATTAAATGAGAAAATAAAGAATTTACAAAGAAAATTAAAAGCTTATCAAATAATGACAGTAGATCAAAATAAGAAAATAACAGAATTAGATAATTTAATAATAGAATATAATTCCTTAAATAAAAATTATTGTGAATTAGAATCAGAATTAAATTATTTAAAACTTCAAAATGCACAATTAATGGATGCTTTAAATTGTAAAAATTGTTTAATCGATGAATATCAAAAAATGATTGAAATAAGTACTGAAAAATTTAAATTATTAGATGAACATAATAATAATATTTTAAAAAATCAAAAAAAACCAAATCAAGAAGATGAATATACATTTAAAAGTAATCCTAATAAATTAAAGGGTAATAAGGATGATTTAAATAATAAAATAAATAATTATGAAAATGAAATTGAAAATTTAAAAGAACAATATGAAAAAAAAGAAGAATTACAAAAAGTTAAATTAAATAATTTAGAAAAAAATCATAAAAATCAAATTAAAAATTATGAAGAAGAATTAAGAGAAAATAAAATAGAAATTGAACAATTAAAAACAGATCTAGAAAATTTAAAAAGAAGATATGATGATTTAAATAATAAAAATATTAACGAAGAAGAAGAAAATAAAAAAAAATTACTTAATAAAGAAAAAGAAAATGAAAAATTAACCAAAAAAATACTTCAATTACAAAATGAATTAGAAGAAATAAAATTAAATTCTCAAAATGAAAAAACAAATAATAAAAAAATAATAGATAAATTAAAAGAAGATTTACAAAATTTAACAAATGAAAATCAAAGTAAAGAAAATCAAATAAATCAATTAAATCAAGAAATAACCAATTTAAATAATGATTTAGAATCAAAAAATAATGATTTAAATAATAGAGAAAATATAATAGCAAATTTATCAAATGATAAAGAAAGATTACAAAAGCAAATAAATGATAAACAAAATGATTTTATAGATTATCAAAATTCTTCTCAACAAGAAATTGATATTTTACAAAAGAAATTATTATTATTAGATCAAGAAAAGAATAATTTATCAAAAAATAGAAATTCACATGAAAATGAAATTTCTAATTTACAAGAACAAATAAAACAATATGAATTAAATAATAAATCTCAATTAGATGAATGTATGAAAATAGATAAAAAATATAATGATTTAATTAAAGCTTTTGAATTAAAAGAAAAAGAACATAAAGATGAAATTAATAAATTAAATCAAATTAATAAAAAAGGAAATAATGATTTAGAACTTTTAAAAGCTAAATATGAAAAAAAAATACAAGTTTTAACTTTAAGTAATAATGAATTAAATTCAAGAATTAAAAATTTAATTAATTCATTAATTGCTTTAAAAGATTACGCAATGAGTATTGAAAGAAATATGAATGATGCTAATTTAAATATAAATAATTCTATTTATACAAATCAAGGATTGAATTATATGGGAGTTAATAATATTTGTAATCAAAATAATAATTTTAATAATTTAAATGTTGAAAAAGATACTTATAGTCATCAATTAATTCAAGGAATGAAAGATATGATTAATAAAATTGATTCAAAAATTGAAAATAATGAACAATTTGATTTTAATAATTGTTAATTTAATAAATTTTTTTTTTTTAAATGGATTTAAGTTTTTTTTTTTCTATTTTATACTTTTTTAACTTCTAAATTTATATTTTTTAATATTTTGACATATTTATAATATATTATTATTTTATTAATATAATATTATTTTTAAAAGTGATTCTTTATTTTGTTACATTCAATTAATAATTAAATATATAAAAATAAAAATTAATATAAAATATATATTATAGATATCATAAAAAAAATAAATAAGATATTACAAAAATGTCATATCATTTCATGAAAGATAATATATTTAAATATACAATTACTTAATATTTTTTTTCTTAAAAATAAATCAAAAAGAAATAAACTAAAAGAGCTTTGTGAATATAATTTAAATACAAGTAACATTATACTTTTTTTTATTTATTAAAAAGAAAGAAATCATAAATAATTTATATTAAATATAATTTTAATTCTTAAGATATCTAAAAAAAATAAATAATAAATTATAATTTTTTATTAATAAAATCTTTTTAATGGATTTTACAATAAATAAACAAATCAAAAATTACCCAATTTATGAAATAAATAATTATAAGAGCCAAAATGAAAGATATTATATTGAAAAAGAAATTAATTTTACTTCTAGAAATGATAAGAACGAAAAATACAAACTAAAGAACAAAAAAGAAAAAAAGAAAAATTTTAAAAATAAAAAGCAAATGAAATATAAAGAAAAATCCAATAATAATTATTATGAAAATATTAAAGAAAATAATTCAAATCTTTCAAAAAGAAACAATTACATCATTAAAGAAATAAAGAATAATAAAGAAGAAAATAAAAATAAAAATGACGAAGAAAAAAATTCAAAAGAAAATGAAAATGAAGAATCTTTAAAAAAAAGTATAAATAATAATTTAAATATAGAACAAAAAAACATATTAAATAATATAGAAAAGAATAATTATTCAAATATAAATTTATTGGGTAATGGAAATATAAATTATAAAGAAATAAATCGAAATATAAATAATGAAAATTTAAATAATTTATATATAAAAAATTTCAATGAGGTAAAAAATTCTTTTAAAAATGATAATGCTATTTATCAAAATAAAATGTATGATAATTTATTTTATTCAAAAATAAAAAATAAGAATAATAAAGAGAATAAATTTATAAATTATAATTTACCTATTGAAAATTATAATTTAATTCATTTTGTAGAGGAAAATATAAATAAAATTAATTTTCAAAAATCAAAAGAAAAAAAATATATTTTAATGTCAGATATTTTAAAAAAAGCTCCTTTAAAATTAAATCCAAAATCTAAACCTTTTATTATAAATAATGTAAATAAGAATGAAAATAACTTTGAAGATAAAGTTATTTTAAATTTAAAAGTTAAAATTCCTAATGAAAAAAATGATTTAATTATTCCTTTAAGAAAGAATGATAATTCTTTTATTTTGTTAAATATTTTAAAAGAAAAAGTTTTAGATAGAAACCAATTTAATGTTATTTTTAATGAAGTTCAAAATGCTATAGATTTAATTAAAAATTTTTCTCATATTATAATTATGGAAAATTCTATCGATTCAATGAATAAAATTTATAATTTTATTCATAATTAATTAATTCTTTTTTTTGGAAAAAAAAAGGAATAATTGGTTTCGAATATCTAAACTTTTAATTTCATAAGTAAAATTTTAGTTAAAATTTGGTTAAACAATTTTATTTTTTTTATAAATATTTTAAATAAATATTATTTGTTTAAAAGGTATTTGAATATAAGTTATAAAAAATAAAGAAAAAATAACTAAAAAAAAAAATAGTGTTTTGATTTTATATTTATTATAAAATATTTCTTTTTTTTTTAATAATAAATCATAAATAAAAAAATCATCTTTATTAATTTTTCCTTTTCTTTTATTTCTTTTTATTTTAAATTCCATTTATTATTTAAATAAAAATTGAATATCTTTTAGATTAATAACTTAAAAAAATAAAAAAAGAAACAAGATTAAATAATCTATTAAATTATATTCAGAAAAAAAAATAATTTAAAAAAAAAATGAAAAAAAGAAGCTTAATTGAAAATTATCAATCCTTTAATTTATCAACAAAACAATCAAAAATAGGAAAATGTTCAAATTCTCCTAAAAATAAAAGAGGACGTCAACTTTTTTCTTTTTCAAAGCCTTACTTTAAAGTATCAAATATAAATAATTCAAAAACAACAACATGTGATTCAAAGAATAAAATCCCTCTTGAAAATAATATAAAAACGAAAAAAAATTATATGAAAGAAAGAAGGAATTTAATAAATAATATAAGTGAAAATATAAGTGAAGAAAGTGATTCTTTTGATTCAATTGAAATAAGAAAAAAAAAGAATTTTAAAGAAGAAAGCTTTAATTATCCTAATAAAAGTGATGTTGGTTTGCTTTCATCTGATGGAGAAAGTTTTGAAATGGAACCTCATTTAAAATATAATTTAGAAACTGAAATAGAAAGTATTTTAATTGAAATGTACAATAAAAATTTTCCTTGTAACGATAAAAATTATAATAAAAATAAAAAATATAAATTCAAAAGAGATAAATTTAAATATCTTAATAAAAATAATATTGAAATTAATAAAAATGAATTAAAAGTTACTTTCTGTCAATTAAATGAAAGATATAATTATTTTGTTTTAGAAATTCTATCTAAAAAAATTAAGGAGTTAATTAAGAAATATAAAGAAAAATTATTTGAAAATGAAGATTTATCTAAAATTTTAAATGAGTTTAAAAAAAGAAAAGAAGAAATAAATAATAAACCAAATAAACTTTATGAAGAATATTTTTCTTATTTTGAAAATAAAAATTTAAAAGAGAATAATAATAAAATTTTTTCTAGAACTACTTCTACTTCTTCAAATATATCTGATTCTTTTATTTTAAATCAATTAAATCAATTTGATTTAAATAAAAAATATTTTCATTCTATTTTAAATATTATTGAAGATACTAATTTAGGAACAGCTATAATAAGAGAATTAAATAATATTAAAATTAGTTTAAAGAATTCTTCTTATGAAATAAAACAAATTTTTCAATATCCTTTAAATTTATTAAAAATTAATTTTTCTATAGAATTAATTCAATTAGAAGCTTTTAATTCAATATTAATTAAAGATGATTTAATTTCTACTATTTTATTTCAAATTAAAGATAAATATAAAAATAAATTAAATCCTAATATTGAATTAATTAATTCTTTAGAAAATGATAAAAAATATGATAAAGAAGAAATGACAAGATTTGATAAATTAATTTCTCAAAAATTAAAAATTAAGTTTAATAATGAAGAATATTATAATGATAATAGTAAAGAATGTATTATAGATAATAATAGTATTGAAAGTGATATTGAAAATAATTATTTAAAAAAAAATATTTTATCTACTTCTTTTTCTTCTATTGATTCTCATATTAATATTAATAATAATATTAATCAAAATAATCATATTAATAATAATAATAATAATAATAAAGATATTATTGAAGATGAAAAAAATAAATTGAATGAATTAGATATTGATGATTTAGTTAAATTAATTGATAGTGATGAAAACACTGTTCATAAGAAAAAAAAGAAAAAGAAAAATAAAAATAAAAAAAACAAAAATATTATAAATAATAATATTATTAACTCTGAAGAAAAAAAAATAATTGAAAATAAAAATTATTCTCAAAAAGAAGAAGAAAAAATTAAAGATTTCGAAGTTATATATAATGAATTTAAAAATGATATTAATCATAATTCTTTAAATTATAATAATTCTCAAAAAATAAAACCAAAATTAACAACTCAATTTTTAATTCAATTATATACTAAAAAATAATAAAAATAAACAATTTATAATTATATTTATTGTTAATCATTTATTTATTATTCATAAATTAGAAACAATTTTTATTATTAATTAAATTTAGATAATTATAAATCTTCTTTTTATTTTCCTTTGTTTTTAATTTATTTCTCTTAACTTTTTAATTTTAATTTTTTTTATTTTTCAAAAAATAATTATTTCTACTTTTTATTTATAATAAAAGATATATAAAAAATATTATAATTAATTTATCTAACTTTTAATTATTTTAAATTATTTCATCATTTGAAAAAATTTGTTCATTATCATTATTATCATTTGAAAATAAAATTTTATTATTATTTATTAAATTTAAATTTTCATCTTTATTTATATTTATTAAAGCAGCATTTAAAATACTTTCTTCAGAATTATATTTCAAAGTTTCATTTTTTAATATATTTAAATTTTGTTTAATAGAATTTAATTTATTTTTATCATCAATACTTAATTCATTCTTTTCTAAAGCATTTAATTTATTAATCTTATGTATAATTTTTTCTTTTTCCTTTTTCATACTTTCAATTTCATCATTAATATTATCAATATCTTCTTTATAATGTTTAACAGAATTTTGTGTTAATTTCAATTTAGATAAATTACTTTTATTTTCTTCATTATTTCCTAAAGAACTTTCAATTGTATTAATTTTTTTTAATTCTTTCTCAATTTCTTCATT
>JAEEGL013581397.1_pt1 | contig 25279 bp, 28 predicted proteins | sample 9134231 | NCBI WGS metagenome assembly JAEEGL01 (sample SAMN16246548, study PRJNA631951) | gut metagenome | biome: gut microbiome; feature: rumen; material: fiber-attached | host: Bos | place: Iran: Karaj | collected 2018-10 | reverse complement strand
CGGTTGTTAACATCCTTCGTCCGCAGTTACAACATACCACATCATACTTCAGACATCAGCCATCTTTACGATTGTACCCTCATCGTGACCTTATTGGTTCACCAACAGCTTATCACAAAACAAATAACGACATACTGCCGTGAGTCAGTGGGCAGGCTCTTTTCAGGTTGTTCCTACAAGGCCTGTCAATCCTGCCCTTTATTTCAAGAAATAGATGTTTGACAAAGAACGATTCCATAACGCTTTAGCCTTATCATTAGGCTATGAGCGTATAGTTAAAGATAAACGAATCTCAATTGACGTGGATGATTCTGATGCCCCTTGGGTGACGCTGAAGTTTTCCCATAGCTCTGAGGTTGTTCGTTTCAAGGCATCTGGCGAAGGTGATGCAGCCTTCCCAGCAGCAGAGAAAATAGAGCTTCAGAACGAAATAATATTCATCATTGATGCAGTGCATCAAGCTTATGTTGATAGCACAAGAGAGAGTTTCTCTTCTTATAGCAAATAATATGCGTGAAGCAAGGATTGAAATAAAGAATATCGCAAGTCGAAACGATTTGCAAAGATGGGAAGACCATATGCTTGAAAAGGCGAAATGCTGGAATCAGTATTGCGATGGCCTTTATAGTGAAAACGAGTTACGGGCTGTCCATGTAATAAAGGAAGAAAATCCAAACTTTACTTATCTTACAACACTATGTGAAGACTGTATCAAATATACGAGAAGCTATGGTATTTTAGTAAAAGAAAAGTATTTGATGGTGGAAACACAACAAAAGAAGTAATATATAAATATAAATCAACTCCGTTGGAAACCCCCTGTTTTAGCTTTTTAGTGGCAGGTACTCCGGAAATAGTACAACATTTAATAACAAAAAAGGCATGAGATTCATTCTTGAGCCCGACTACGAACGTCTGTCGAAATGGGCTGCAAACTATGTGGCCAAGTGTATTAACGAAGCAAACCCAAAGGCAGAGAAACCGTTCAAGTTGGGCTGTCCTACAGGAAGTTCACCATTGGGTATGTACAAAGAATTAATAGCTCTAAATAAGGCTGGTAAAGTGTCATTCCAGAACGTGATAACGTTCAATATGGATGAGTATGTAAATCTTCCAGAAGATCATCCTGAGAGTTATCACTCATTTATGTGGAACAACTTCTTCAGCCACATTGACATTAAAAAAGAGAACGTGCATATTCTGAATGGCAATGCCAAGGATCTCCAGAAAGAATGCGAGGATTATGAGAAAGCTATTGTAGCAGCAGGAGGTATTGACTTGTTCATGGGTGGCATTGGCCCAGATGGTCATATTGCTTTCAATGAGCCAGGCTCCAGTTTGCAAAGCCGTACACGCCAAAAGACGCTGACTACTGATACTATTATAGCTAATAGCCGCTTCTTCGACAATGAAGTTAATAAGGTGCCTAAGACTGCTCTCACCGTTGGTATAGGCACAGTGATGGATGCCAAGGAAGTTATGATTATGGTGAATGGCCATAACAAAGCTCGTGCCCTTCGTCATGGCGTTGAAGAGTCTGTAAACCACATGTGGACTATTAGCTGTTTGCAGATGCACCCCCATGCAATCATTGTATGTGATGAAGAAGCTACTGATGAGCTGAAGCATGGCACATACAAATATTTTAAGGATATTGAGAAGAATAACCTTCTGTAAATGAAGAATGGAATCTGGTAGCACAGGTGGAATGAGATTTCGCAGTTCGATACTGCCTACCAGAACGATGAGATTAAAAGTTTTATAATTTGTTTCTGTTATGTTATACGCAGAATTAGTATTTCCGAAGGATAGTTTGTTCCTAGTTACCGGTGGAGCTGGATTTATTGGTTCCAACTTATGTGAGGCTATCTTAAAGATGGGTTATCGCGTTAGATGTTTGGACGATTTGAGTACAGGTAAGCAAACAAATGTGGACTTACTTATTGGTAATCCCAACTACGAGTTTATCAAAGGTGATATTAAAGACCTTAATACATGTATGAAGACATGTGAGGGTGTGGATTATGTCCTGAATGAAGCCGCTTGGGGGAGTGTACCTCGCAGCATTGAACTGCCCTTGTTCTATTGTGCTAACAATATCCAGGGCACTTTGAATATGATGGAGGCAGCTCGTCAGAATAAAGTTAAGACTTTTGTTTATGCTTCATCAAGCAGTGTTTATGGCGACGAAGCACATTTGCCCAAACAGGAAGGTGTAGAGGGTAATCTTCTTAGTCCATATGCTTTAACAAAGCGCTGTGACGAAGAATGGGCAAAACAGTACACCAAGCACTATGGATTGAAGACCATAGGCCTCCGTTATTTTAATGTATTTGGTCGACGTCAGGATCCCAATGGAGCATACGCTGCTGTGCTACCTAAGTTCATCAAGCAACTGTTGAATGATGAACGCCCGACTATTAATGGAGACGGTCAGCAGAGCCGTGACTTTACCTATATTGAGAATGTCATTGAGGCCAACCTTAAAGCTTGCTTGGCACCCGATGAAGCGAGTGGTGAAGCTTTCAATGTAGCATACGGTGGCCGTGAGTACCTTAACGATATTTATGAGACGCTTGTAAAGGCATTGGATAAGGACATTGAGCCTATTTATGGCCCTGACCGCAAGGGTGATATCAAACATTCCAATGCCGACATCAGCAAGGCAAAACGTTTACTGGGTTATGACCCTCAGTATGATTTTGCTCGCGGTTTAAACGAAGCAATAGAATGGTATAAAGAGAATTTGTAAACAGAAATAATAATCATTTATAAAGCATAAAACAATGAAAGAGACTAAAATTTGTGTTATTGGTCTGGGTTATGTAGGTCTACCTCTTGCCCGTTTGTTCTCAACCAAGTACCCCACTGTGGGCTTTGACATGAACCAAAAGCGTTGCGACGCGCTGATGGCTGGACACGACGCTACGCTTGAAGTGGCAGATGACATCCTTCAGGATGCCATCAACAACCACGGCTTCATTTGCACCAGTAACATTGAGAAGATTAAGGATTGTAACTTCTACGTTGTTGCTGTTCCTACTCCCGTTGACGATGATAACAATCCTGACCTCACTCCTCTGGTTGGTGCAAGCACCACTGTTGGTAAAGTGATTTCTAAGGGTGACGTTGTGGTTTACGAATCCACGGTTTATCCTGGTGTAACAGAGGATGAGTGCATTCCTGTTGTAGAGAAGATCTCTGGCCTGAAAATGAATGTGGATTTCTATGGTGGCTATAGCCCTGAGCGTATCAATCCCGGTGACAAACAGCACACTGTGGAGCACATTAAGAAGGTAACATCTGGTTCCACACCTGAGATTGGTAAATATATCAATGATGTTTATAGCAGCGTAATTACCGCAGGTACTCACCTTGCACCTACTATCAAGGTGGCTGAGGCAGCCAAAGTTATTGAGAATAGTCAGCGTGACATAAACATCGCTTTTGTAAACGAACTCTCCAAGATTTTCAACAAGATGGGTATTGACACCCTCGATGTATTGGAAGCTGCAGGAACAAAATGGAACTTCCTGCCGTTCCGTCCAGGACTTGTGGGTGGTCACTGCATTGGTGTCGACCCATACTATCTTGCACAGTGTGCAAAACGTTATGGCTATAATCCTGAAATTATCCTTGCTGGTCGCCGTATGAACGACGGTATGGGAGAGTATGTCGCTACCGAGACCATTAAACTAATGTTGAAGAAAGGCATTCAGGTTTTGAATTCAGAGATTATCATCCTTGGCTTCACCTTCAAAGAGAACTGCCCCGATGTTCGTAATACAAAGGTCATTGACATCTACAAGGCGCTGAAAGAATACAATCTGAACATCACGGTGTACGATCCTTGGGCAAATCCCGCTATTGTGGAGCGTGAGTATGGCATCAGGGTCGTGAACGAACTACCTGCACAAAAGTTTGATGCAGCCATTGCCGCTGTCGCTCACAAGAAGTTTGACGGCATGGATATTATAGCTTTACTCAAAGAGAATCATGTCATCTTTGATGTGAAGTGTACTCTTGACCGCAGCATTGTGGATGGAAGACTATAAATGTACATAAGAATAGATACAGGAGGAGCTAGAAATAGCTCCAATCCCTGTGTCTGATTTGATTTAATACTCTTAAACGCCTTGGTTGTGAGGTACAAGCAATATATATGACATTTAAAGAATTTCGCTCACTTTACAGGTCAGACCTACATAGATATTTTGGAGGAGGGAGATTTATATTTGCCTATCTTACAGTACCTGGTTTCAAATATACATTTTTGCTTCGCTGGTATCAATATGTATCCCAATATAAGTTATTTCTCCCTTTGAAGTTTATTTGCGTTTTACACATGAAACATGTAGAGCATAAGTATGGAATACAGATATCTCGTCATGCTAGAATTGGAAAAGGTTTCTATATTGGGCATTATGGTACTATTGTCGTTTCTAGCGATGCTGTCATTGGTGAAAATGTCAACATCTCTCATGGAGTGACAATTGGTGCCAGTAACAGGGGCGCAAACAAGGGCGTTCCTACGATTGGCAACTATGTATATATAGGCCCTGGTGCAAAAATAATAGGAAAGATACGAATTGGTGACCATGTGGCTATTGGTGCAAATGCTGTAGTAACGAAAGATGTACCCGATAATGCATGTGTTGGTGGCGTTCCTGCTAAGATAATAAGCATGGAAGGTAGTACTGGATATGTAAACAGAACTGTATAAAAAAATTTGTTTTAATCATGAATATTTCAATATTTACTAAAGTTTTCCATAATTTCTTGATGTTGATTTCCCCACGCAAAGCATTGTATTATATAAGTAAGGAGGAATTTCGAAATAAACTTATGGATCCCAAATATCCATGGAAGAAATATGATGATACAATTAATCCGTATTTCTTAAAATGGGGTTTTAAATTTTCTGCGCTGGAAAGTAAATACTATTCAGAATGTACAGGGGTTGAGTCAGATTTATATGTACCACTTGGTTTGTTTAATCATGTAATACTACCTTATTTGAACAATACAGATTGGAGAATAGGATTTGCTGATAAAAATATCTCATCACGAATATTGGATATTAAAGATTCTCAGCAACATGTAGATGTGATTTTCCCAGAATGTATAACAAGTTGCCAAAACGGACGTTTTTATGTTGGTCAGAATACACCATGTAGTCAAGAAGACTCCATAAATGAAGTTCTGTCATACAATAACGATTTTATAATAAAGCCTTCTGTTGATAGCAGTCATGGGAAAGGTATTAAGAAAATTTCCGCAAAAGACATTACAGAAGAGAATATTCTTCAATTATATACAGAATATGGAAAGAACTTTACAATTCAGAAAGTATTAGTTCAGCATCCTGTGCTAGCTGCGTTTAATCCGACATCTATTAATACAATTCGTATAACAACATATCAAGATTTCACAGGAAAGGTTAAGATACTTTATTCAGCTCAAAGATTTGGTGGTAAAGGAAAGATTTATGATAATGCGGATGATCCTAATGGTAGTGGCGGTTTCTGTGCAGTGTCAATGGATGGTACTATAGATCGCAAAATACATCACTATAGAAATGTGAGAACGGATATTTTGGACGATGGTATTCCAGACAAAATTCCTTGTTTTGAAAAGATTAAGCAAACTGTTTTGTTTTTGCACCGTAGATTCCCGCATTTTGGAATAATCGGATGGGATGCATCTTTAACACCAGACGAACATCCAGTTATAATTGAATATAATTTTGTTCCAGGCATGGGAACAGGTCAGCTTGCTAATTATCCGATCTTCTCTGAAGAAGACTTAGATGAAATCATGAATAGGATAACAACTTTACGTTCAAAATTGTCTGTTCATGTTAAAACAAAGTTCTATAAATGAGATGAAAATAGCAATACATAACACAAAAGGAACCTTTTCCGAGTATTGGATAACTTATTGTGAGTCAAATTCAATACCATTTAAAGTTGTAAATGCCTATGATAGCGACATAATCCACCAACTTGATGATTGTGATGTGTTTATGTGGCATTTTAGGCATGACGAATATAAAGATAATCTTTTTGCAAAACAATTATTGTTTTCATTAGAACAATCGGGTAAGAAAATTTATCCAGATTTCCATTCCTGTTGGCATTTTGATGATAAAGTAGGACAGAAGTATCTTTTGGAATCGATAAACGCTCCTTTAGTACCAAGTTATGTGTTTTATGAAAAAAAAGAAGCATTTGCGTGGATTGAGCAAACCACCTTTCCCAAAGTTTTCAAATTGAGAGGTGGAGCTGGGTCTTCAAATGTGAAACTAGTTAAGAGCAAAAGTCAGGCAAAATATTATATATCAAAATCTTTTGGACGAGGATTTGGTGCCAATAGATTCTCATTGTTTTGGGATGAAATGAGACGCTATTATCAGGGTCATTCTACGCTGAGAATGTTGTTTCTTCGTTTTGGAAATGTATTTGTTAAAACATCATCACAAAAAATGTCACACCGAGAGAAAGGTTATGTTTATTTTCAGGATTTTATTCCGAATAACAGATTTGACATTAGAGTTGTTGTTATTAAAGATAAAATATTGGCGGAGAAAAGATATGTACGAGATGGAGACTTTCGAGCATCAGGAAGTGGTAAATTTGAATATGCATCTGTTAGAGAAGATGTTCTAAAAATAGCATTTGAGACGGCAGAAAAATTGAAATTACAGACTGTTGCTTTTGACTTTGTTTTTTTTAATGACCAGCCATTAATTGTTGAAATGAGTTATGCTTTCGGATTCAAGGGTCTTTCGCATTGTCCCGGTTATTATACCCGAGATTATGTATGGCATCAAGAACCAAATCCGAATTTTTTCGGATGGATGGTAGAAGATATTGTTAGTGCAAAATAAGAATTATGGCTACAAAAATTCTCATAGCAGGTGATTTCGTTCCCCAATTAAGATTGTGTGATGCTTTTGATTCTGGAAAGTTTTGTCAAGTTTGGGGCAGAGTACCTTCAATCATTTCTAATTGTGATTACTCTCTCCTGAACTTAGAATGTCCAATCGTTGATAATAATCCTAAGCCGATACATAAGACTGGACCAAATTTAAAGTGCAGCTCTGTTGCTGTTAAAGCCATTAAATTTGCGGGTTTTAATGGTGTAACACTGGCAAATAATCACTTTCGGGATTTTGGAGATGACGGGGTCTTTTCAACGATTGACATTCTAAGACAAAACAAAATTGATTATGTAGGTGGTGGGTCTAATTTAAAAGAAGCCTCCCGGGTTCTTCGCAAGAGGATTGGTAAGTATGACGTGTCGTTTGTCAATATGTGCGAAAATGAATGGTCAATCGCATCCGATTATCATGGAGGTGCCAATCCCATTGACCCAATGGCGCTGTATTATCAGATACAGAGTACGAAAAAGAGTTCTGACTATACAATTGTAATTTTACATGGTGGTAAAGAATTGTATCGCTTGCCAACCCCGCGAATGAAAAAATTGTTTCGCTATATTATTGACTTAGGAGCAGATGCTGTAATTAATCATCATCAACATTGTTATAGTGGCTATGAAACTTATCAAGGGAAACCTATTTTTTATGGCTTAGGTAATTTTCTTTTTGATAAAGGAACAAACGCACCAGATGTATGGAATGATGGGCTTATGGTAGAGTTCGATTTGGATAATAATCTTAATTTTAAGATTATACCTTATAGGCAATGTGCAGAAGAGGCAATGATAGATGTGCTTGTTGAAACTACTGCTTTCGACAAGAATCTTTCTTCGTTAAATAAAATTATTCAAGATGACGAACTACTTCAAGAGAAATTCAATGAACTCGTTAATTCAAATATTCGAATAGTTAAAGGCCTTGCTGATCCTTATTGGGGGAGATTGATGCGCGGAATAATTAGAAGAATTGGATGGCCCTATCTGCAGAACGCTAATGGATACAAATTATTGTTGGCTAATCTTCAGTGTCAAACACATTCAGAAATATTCCTCTCGGTATTGAGAAAAATCATAAATAAGTAATTTATATGAAAATCGTTATTATATCACGGACATGTTTCCCTGCTAAAGCTCCACGTTCTTATAGAGCTACAGAATTGGCTACAGAATTTGCTCGGCTTGGCCATGATGTTTCGCTATATGCTTTCTTAGGTGATTACGACTATTCTGCCATTTCAAAAAAAACGGGCATAAAGTTTAAAAACCTAGGAAATTCAAAATTTGGAATGTCTTCAAACACAAAACACATAGGGAAAGGTGCATTTCATAGAGCTTTGCGTTTTCTCGGAACTCCTATAGCATTCCCTGATTGCACCATGATTCCAATGGTTAAAAAAGCAATTAATTCCGAAGGAGATATTGATTTGCTGATTACCATTGCCGTTCCTCACATAATTCATATGGGAACATCATTTGCAGATCTGAGTAAAGTGAAATGTTGGATAGCTGACTGTGGTGATCCGTTTATGGGTAATCCGATGAACAAACCTCCATTATATTTTGAATGGCTTGAACGTCGCTGGTGTAAAATGTGCAATTATATAACTGTACCTGTAGAAGATGCCATAAATGCATACTACCCCGAATATCATGACAAGATTCGAGTAATTCCTCAAGGGTTTGACTTCAACAATAACAATCTGGCACAATATAAGAAAAATAGCGTTCCTACTTTCGCTTATTCGGGTATTTTTTATAAGGATTTACGTGACCCATCGAAGATGTTAGACTATCTATGCACGTTGGGCGTGGATTTCAGATTTATTGTTTATACCAAAGGCATTGGTTTATTACAGCCTTATATGGAGAGACTGAAGGGAAAATTGGAAATGAGAAACTATGTTCCGCGTGAAGAGTTGTTGTTTGAGTTGTCGAAGATGGATTTTCTAGTAAATGTGCTTAACAAGTCAGGCGTGCAGCAACCAAGCAAATTGATAGATTATGCCCTGACTAAGCGTCCGATACTTAATGTGTCTTCTGATTTCAACAAAGAAGAACAGAGAAATCTTGATGAGTTTTTACAGGCAGACTATAAGCAACAATTTATTGTCAAGGAGATTGAGCAATATAATATTGCTAATGTGGCACAACGTTTCTTGGACTTAACGAAATAATTTGAAATGTCTGCAACAGCGACAAATAACACCAGACAGGCGGCATGGATTGCTGTGGCGAGCATGTTCTCATTTGGATTCACAATAGTGAGTTCGATGATATTAAGCCGCTATTTTGATAAGACAGACTATGGCACTTACCGACAGGTGCTTTATGTGTACCACACTTTGTTGATGGTGTTTACACTTGGCCTCCCAAAGGCTTTTTCCTATTTTCTTCCTCGTGTGGAGAAATCTCAGGCAAAGAGCCTTATTAGGAAAATTACGAATTTGTTCTTTGTGCTGGGAGGCGTATTCTCTTTTTTTTTATTTGCTGGAGCATCGCTAATAGCCGGATGGATGAAGAACCCTGATTTGGCGTATGGACTTCGATTGTTTGCCCTGGTTCCCGTATTGATGCTGCCCACGATGGGGCTGGAGGGTATTCTTGCAACATACAAGAAAACTCTCTTTATGACGATCTACACCATTGTCACTCGTTCCGTCATGTTGTTGTGTGTAGCATGCCCTGTGATTTTGTGGCATGGAAGTTATGTAGATGCCATTATCGGATTTGATATAGCATCAGTTGTTGCATTCGTGTTGGCTTTGTATTTCAAGTATTATCCTGTTAGGGGCGAGGCAAACGAAAAATGTGCAGTGAGTTATAGGGATATTTTTACGTTCTCTTTACCATTACTTTTTGCCACTCTCTGGGGAATCGTCATACAGTCGGTAGACCAGTTCTTTGTGAGCCGCTATTTTGGAACAGAGGTGTTCGCAGAATTTTCCAATGGAGCTATTGAGCTGCCTTTTGTTGGAATTGTTGTAAGCGCTTGTGCAGCTGTGCTGTCACCTGTTTTCTCGCGGCTCAGCCATGAACATGTGAATTTCCAAAAAGAGGTGTTGCCGCTATGGATGAGTGTTTATGAAAAGACCGCGAAGTTGATTTACCCTTTGGTAATGTATTGTTTGTTTTTTGCAGACATAGTGATGGTGGTTTTGTATGGGGGGAAATATGAAAGTTCAAGTGTGTATTTTCAGATAAAACTAATTGCTAATTTCTTTACTATTATTTCTTTTGCACCTCTTATAATTAATACAGGACGGGTGAAATACTATAAGGATGTCCACATGTACGGTGCTATCGTTTTAGTTGCACTGGAGTATCTTTCTATTATCTTATTTAATTCCCCATATGTTTTGACTTCAGTTTCTGTTGTATGTCATATAGGCCGTATTTTTTGTATGCTGTGGGTGGTGGCGGAGTTGTTTAATGTGAGACTATATGAGATTTTTCCCCTATCCTTAATCGCAAAAATTGTTGTACCATCTATGTTGATTCTCACCTGTATTAGATTATTTATAGTAGAGGTGTGGGATAGCATATCCCCCCCCCTTGTGTTGTTCATAGTTTCATTTGTTTTATACATTTCAGTTTTCTTTGTATATAGTATTATCTTCCATTTAGACTACAAGTCAATAGTAAAACCTTTATTCAGTAGAATGAAATGAAATCAAGAAGTTTAGTTATATGTATGATTCCTTTACTGAAGCCATTTCTTAATTGTAAGTATAATGGAAAATATTATCAGATGACATATAAAGAATATGTCAAATTCCGTTTAGGAATTAGTAAAATCTATTGGCATTTCTTAAAACCATGCATGGTCGCAAACTCAAGAAGAATGTTCATAGGGAAGAATTCCTTTGTAGGCCGCACTTTTAACTATTTCAATTGCGCAGACGGATTTTATATTGGCAATTATGTTCGTATAACTCCAAATGTGATGATTCTTAGCAGTAATCATATTTTATATGGTCATCAATAATCAGCGAAAATACATATTGTTTTAGGCGATTACTGTTGGACTGGAACTCAAAGTGTAATATTGGTAGGTGTTGAGTTGGGACCAAAAACTATTGTTGCTGCAAATTCTACTGTTACGAAAAAGTTTCCCTCAAGACTATTTTGTGATTAGCGGTTGCCCAACAAAAGTAATAAAGGTATTATAGTCGGAAAAGGTTGTAAAGTATACTGCCAAGAAGGAATACTGTGGTTTTATTCCTGCAGAACAATTTGAAAAAGAAAAACTTTAGATATATTTATAATTGAGTTTTATGAGAACAATGTTGGGAAAAATGTCCCTCCCCCCATTTCGAAGATTTGTCGCTTTCAGACATTCTATCACAAACAGAGTGACGCTGTGGCAGTATTTGAGCTTTTGGCTGCATAGAGATAAACGTATATACTGGCCAGTGCATAAGAATTCGGAGGTAACGCACCCAGATAGAATTTTTGTGGGCATCAACACCAACGCTGGTACACGTCCCGGATGTTATCTGCAAGGGAATGGAGGCATTTATATTGGCAACTATGTGCACTTTGCCTCGAATATAGGTGTTATTAGTGGCAACCATGATTTAAATGACCAAACTAAACACAAAACTAAAGAAGTGCGCATCGGTGATTACACATGGATTGGAATGGGAGCTATTATTTTGCCAGGAGTAATTCTTGGTACACGCACAATAGTTGGAGCAGGAAGTGTGGTTACGAAGAGCTTCCCTAATGGCTATTGCGTGATAGCTGGTAATCCTGCACGACTTATTAAAACACTTGACCCGTCAGAGTTTAAACCAACCAAATTTCGTACAGAGTATTATGGGTATATACCTAAGGAAATGTTTGGTAAGTGGTCAAAGAAACATCTCAGTAACAATCAATATATTCAATGACCAATCGCATTGATGCACTACAATGGCTTAGGGCGATAGCTGCATTTTGGGTACTTTTTACCCATGTGCTCCAACGCATTCATATCCAACCTTTTGGCTATTACTTCAGTGGTCAATGGGGTGTAGATATATTCTTCATCCTCTCTGGTTTCATTATCTTTTATACGACAAAAGAGGGAAGTAGTTGGAGGCGTTTTGCTAAGAAGCGTATTTTCCGCATTTTCCCGCTGTATCTTACTTGTCTGGCTGCTTATTTCCTGTTTTACCATTACACACAAGGATTGGAACTATCCATGCTTGAGTGGATTCAAAATATCATGATGATGCCTTTTGCTGATGCCATAGGCTATCACAGTCTCGTAGTAGGCCAGGCATGGAGTACTTGTTATGAGCTATATTTCTACGCTTTACTATGCATATTGCTAATGCTAAAGATGCAGAAAAAATTGCTATTGCCAATACTATTTGTGCTATTGCTCGTAGGCACTATTTTGGCGAAGGTTGATTCCGTAAGCAATTATGGCTTTGGCCGTTACGTGGTTAGCCTAATAGGTGTGAGACATATTATTATGTTTTGTGTTGGTATAATTCTGTCTTTGGTATATCAAAAACAGCCCCCCCAATTACTACAGAAAGTACAGAAATACTAGTTAAGTCTTCTTGGAGAGAAATTGCAGGCTTGTCATGTAAACCTTTTATATTTGTTTTTATGACACTTCTGTATGTAATATCACTTTTGACACCTTACAATTTTATTTTATCACTAATAATGTCGTCGGCCATATTCTCTCTCTATTTGTTTGGAGGTAGTTTATGTGGTAAAACTGGAGGACTGAACAGAATTATGATTTATCCTGGGGATATTTCATTCAGTGTCTATCTTGTACATTCGTTGATTATTCGTGGATGCCTTTTCTTGGGTTGCGATAATCTTGCAATTCTTCTTAGCATAACGCTTCTTGCGACTACATTTATTTCGAGTATTACATACTATTCAATAGAGCAACCATTTGTAAAAATTGCAAAAAAGTAAAGATATAAATATGAATAGAATTACAATTATTGCTGGGGCACGTCCCAATTTCATGAAAATAGCCCCTATTATTCATGCTATCCAGCACGTACAAAACAAAGGCTGGGATATTCAATATCGTTTGGTTCATACAGGTCAACACTATGACCAAAAGATGAGTGAAACATTCTTTGAAGAGTTGAATATTCCGCATCCAGACGTGAACTTGGGCTGTGGAGGTGGAACCCAGGCTGAACAGACAGCAGCCATTATGGTAGCGTTTGAAAAAGAATTGGCAGATAATCCTTGCGACATGATTCTTGTGGTGGGTGATGTCACTAGTACAATGGCATGTTCTATTGTAGCTAAAAAGATGAATACAAAAGTTGCTCATGTAGAGGCGGGTATCCGTAGTTGGGATTTAACCATGCCTGAAGAGATTAACCGGATGGTTACTGATTCCCTTGCAGACTATTTCTTCACGACATCGGAGGTCGCAAATCAGAATCTCCGTAACCTTGGCGTGAAAGATGATTGTATATTCTTTGTTGGAAATGTTATGATAGATACATTACTCAAGAATATGCCTCGTTTCCGCAAACCTGTAGAGTATGACACCCTCGGTTTGCAGGAAGGAAAGTATTTTGTTCTAACTATGCATCGTCCTGCCAATGTAGATGAAGCAGACAAACTGAAACAGATGATGAAGGAGATAGTGAACAATGTTCATGGACTACCTGTCGTATTCCCAATTCATCCCCGAACAGCTAAAATTTTTAAGGAACTGGGTATTGAGGCAGACAACCTAAAGGTGATAGACCCTCAGGGTTATTTGGAATTCAACTATTTGGTAAAACACTGTATGGCAGTCATTACAGACTCAGGGGGAATAACAGAAGAGACTACTGTCATGCATGTACCTTGCATGACACTTCGCGACAACACAGAACGTCCAGAAACATGCACAGTTGGTACTAATATACTTATAGGTACCAATCCGCAGAATATAAAACCTGCACTTGATAAGCTTTTCGCTGGTGAGTGGCAGCATGGTGATATACCAGAGAAATGGGATGGACATGCAGCAGAACGTATCGTAGAAATTATAACAAGATTGTAATGAAAAAATGGCTACCCGAAAATAGTGGTGATGTTATAATCAAATCGTTTTTGTTTCTAATTTCGCCCTTTATCTCCTTTCTTGCTGCGTTATATCGCATCAAGAGCAGATCGTCGTTTGTTATTTTCTATCTTTTTGCCTTTTTTTATGGCATGTCATTTATGACTGAGAGTGGAAAAAGCGAAACAGCGGGCAACGATGGCGCTGTGTTTAGGGCACTTTTTGAGATGGAAATATGTGGCATGCAGTTTGATGAATATGTTAGAGAGATAGGATACATCCTTTCGGGACAGAGCTGGCATAAAGACATATATTTTCATAGTGTTGCATATTGGGTGTCTCAATATACACATAACTATCACTATCTTTTCCTTGCTTTTGCGGTTGTTTTTGGTTACTTTATGTTGCGTTCGCTTGCATTCTTGGTAAAGGATAGGAATTTTAATGGAGGCATAATCTGTTTTCTATTAGTTCTATTATTTGTAACTAATGGAATCTTCAACATCAATGGAATGAGATTTTGGACAGCAACGTGGATTGCCACCTATGCACTAATGAGAATACTCATAGAAAATAGAAAATTATATATAATTTTACTCTGTATTACACCATTAGTCCATTCCTCCTTCTATTTCCTGTTGTTATTGTTTGCTATCTATTGGCTTTCCGGCGACAACAAATCTGGATGGATTAAGTTTTATTATATAAGTTTTTTCTTCTCAGGATTGTCTGCTTTTATCATTTCTGCATTTATAGGAGATATACCATACTTGAGTCGATTTATGGTATATCTCGGTGAAGATACAAGTTTTCTTGAGGGTAAGTCTGTTATGAAGGCCATTTTTGATGTACTTAGCATTATATATATCAATGGTATGTTTTATCTAATATACAAGAAAGCGAAACATTCTATACCAGAACAAGGATGTAATGTGTATAACTTCTTTATAGTGTTTATTACCATTGTAAATTTCGTGAGACCAATTCCGTCTCTTGGCTCACGATATTTCATAATGAGTTTCCCATTTATCGCGTACCTTTGGTTGGTTACTTTTGGTACAAAGCAATATAAATGGGTTATTTATACAATGCCTGTGGCTATGTTATGGTATCTGCACAATAGTTATATATTGTTTGTGTATTTTCTTGAACCTGACTTCTATTACACCAATCCTTTTACTTTAATATCGCGATATTTATAAAGTGATGAAACGAGTTTTGTTTTTGTCAAGAAGCCTTGGCGCTGGCGGTGCTGAGAGGCGTATGGTGACTGTTGCCCGATTGCTGAAAGAAAGGGGATATGGGGTTGAGTTAGTATGTTATGACAATGGAAACTTCTTTGGGGGTGCCCTCGAACAAAGTGGAATAACGGTTTATTGGCTTGAAAATGGCGGTTTCTTTTCAAAACTCCGTCAAATTAAAAAGATAATAAAGGGTGGAAAATTTGATGTATCGATCTCTTTTTTGCCCACGCTAAATATTATCAATTGTCTTGCATCTTTCGGTACAAAAAACATAGTAATACTTGGAGAAAGTAGTTCTTCTTCAGCATTCGAACATTTTATGGGTTGGAAGTATGTGTTACGAGGTTATGTAGAAGACTATTTGGCATGGATGTTTGCTGACGTAATAGTATCAAATTCTGACAATGCAAGTCAATTAAGAATAGAACGTTCATGGTGGATTAGGAAGAAAATGTGGACTATTCACAATCCGGTATTAGTGAAAGAGCCAGACACGGAGTATGTCTGCAGGAAAGATGGTAAATTACATGTCGTAGTTGCCGCTTCCATTCAAGCAATTAAAAATCCTTTGGCCGTAATAAGGGGAATTGCAGAAATGGATTATGAAGTAAGAAATAAGTTGCGTTTTGATTGGTATGGTAATATTATCGAACACGACTTGTATGAAAAATTCATAGGAGAAATAGAAAAGTATGGACTAAATGACATTGTTACTTATCATCAACCTACAAATGAGATTGGCAGCATAATGTACCAAGCAGATGTTGTCGCTTTATTTAGTGTGGCAGAAGGACTGCCCAATGCTATTTGTGAAGGAATGATGCTGGGAAAGCCAATTATAATGACTCGCATTTCTGACTATGTGAAAATGGTGGATGAAACAAACGGTTTTCTCTGTGAATCGGACGATGTCAAATCTATAGGTAGAGCATTTGAAGCAGCCATTAGCAGCAGTGATGAAAGTTTATTGTTAATGGGACGGAAGTCGAGGGAAAAGGCAAGGATGCTGTATCAACCAGAGAAAATAGGTGATGAATGGAAGATATTGATAGATAGTTTGTGAGAATCATTATTTGAATTCGTAGTATATGATATTCAACTCTTTTTCATTTGTTGTGGTATTTCCGCTCATATTTCTATTCTATTATCTGATTCCAGCAAAGTTTCAGAAAGGCAGAAATTTGTTCCTATTGGTGATAAGCTATATCCTTTATATCAATTGGGAACCTGTATATGCCCTGATTCTGCTTGGGCTATCTGCAATCACATATTATTCTGCGTTGCAGATAGACCGCAAACCCCAAATCGCCAAGAAGACAATGACCATTGGTGTCGTATTTGGACTACTACCACTGCTTTTCTTCAAGTATTTCAACTTTATCAATGAGCAAATCTATACATTGCTTTCTATGGTAGGGTTGAGATACGAATTGCACGGATTAAACTGGGCTGTTCCTATTGGTATATCATTCTTTACGTTCCAGGCCATTGGTTATGTATGGGATGTGTATTACAAGAAAATAAATGCAGAGCGAGACTTCTTGACATACGCTCTATTCATATCATTCTTCCCGTCCATCCTCTCTGGCCCTATTAACAAGGCTTCGTTGGTGATACCTCAGCTGAAGAGCCTACGGCCATACTTTGATTATACCAAGGCAGTAGAAGGTCTGAGGATGATTCTCTGGGGTATGTTTATGAAGGTGGTAGTGGCTGATAGAATGGGATTGTATGTTGATACGGTACTGCCTAACTATATGAACTATACTGGCGTAACCTGTTTTGCAGCCAGTATATTCTACACCATCTAGATATATGGTGACTTTGCTGGTTATTCATTGATGGCTATTGGTGTCGGAAAGACTCTTGGTTTTGAACTGACAGAGAACTTCCGTAGGCCATACTTCGCCGTTAGTGTGACAGACTTTTGGCGTAGGTGGCATATTTCGCTTTCTACATGGTTGAAAGACTATGTGTATATACCGTTGGGGGGTAGTAGATGTTCTAAGATGCGCAACTACTGGAATATCTTTGTAACTTTCTTAGTGAGCGGTATCTGGCATGGAGCTAATTGGACTTTTATCGTTTGGGGTATTTGGCATGGCCTATTCCAGATTGTTGAGAAAATGTTGGGGCAGCAGAAATGCGAATATGGATGGTTAGGCAAGAGCATCAAGATATTGGCGACATTCTTGTTGGTGAACTTCGCATGGATTTTCTTCCGCATGCCAACGCTTTCAGATGCCTGTGGCGTGATAGGGAGAATCTTTGATTTTAGTCTGCCAAAGACGTTCTTTTCAGACAGCATGACAACCATGTTCTTTATGGTAATGGGTATTGCTATCTTACTGTTTAAGGAGGTTTTAGACGAGTTCTATCCTGCTATGAAAGCCCGATTGATAACGCCAATTTGGCTCCGCTGGGGGGGGTACTTTGTAATTCTTTCCCTCATCCTGTTGGCAGGTGTCTTAGGGTCTGACCAGTTTATTTATGCTAACTTCTGATATGGGTATGAAAAGATTTGTAATAAGACTTCTGGTTTTCCTCTCAATGATGTTCATACTCGACAGAGGTTTTGGCGTGGCGATGAAATATCTGCAAGAACATGCTAATGGGGGATATGTAGGACATCATAATTACATACTCCATCAGTCAAATGAGGATATACTGATATTTGGATCATCAAGAGCTATACATCATTACAATCCGCAGATAATTGAGGATAGTCTGGGAATGAGTTGCTATAATTGCGGACAAGATGGTAATGGAATAGTTTTGTTCTATGGTTGGTGGCAATTGATAAAAGAACACTATAAGCCGAAGATGATAATCTATGATGTTACTCCTGGTTACGATTTGTTAATGGGTGATAGTAATAGCACGTATTTGGGTTGGCTACGCAGTGAATACGAAAATGAAGAGATAAAGCGCGTGTTTGAGGACATAGACGTTAATGAGAAGTATAAGATGATGTCAATGATGTATCGTTACAATTCGAAATTTCTACAAAATATAACAGATTATATTCATCCCCTATTTCAAATATCCAAAAACGGGTATCTGCCACTAAAAGGTGAGTTAAACAAGATGAAAATAAAGAATCGTAAGAATAAAGAAGTGACGATAGATAGTTTGAAGCTGAAATATATTGTGAAACTTATGAATCAGGCCAAAGCAGATGATGTAAAGATTGTATTTGTGGCATCGCCTATGTGGTACGGCATGAAGAAAGATAAACTGACTCCCGTAGAAGAACTGTGTAGCAGTAATGGGGTTGAATTTTACGATTTCTCCAATGATGCGGAATTTGTTCATAATGACAATATGTTTAAGGATGGAACCCACCTGAATGCACAAGGAGCTGAAACTTTTACCAAGAAATTATGCGAAATAATAATAAAGTAAAAATTGTTCGTGCAACAACAGTGCCGATGTCACTTGATGCATTTTGTAAGGGGATGCTAAAGGAACTTTCGTCTAAATACGAAGTTGTAGCGCTTTCCTCTCCAGGAGTTGAATTTCCTCTGGTGGCTGAACGTGAGGGAGTGAGAACTATTGCAGTTCCTATGGAAAGGCATATTTCTGTTACACACGATATTAGCTCGTTATGGGAGTTAATAAAAGTGTTCTACAAGGAGAAACCGACAATGGTACATTCGATGACACCTAAGGCCGGCCTTCTTTGCATGATAGCAGCATGGCTGACAGGAGTACCAGTTCGAGTTCATACGTTTACAGGATTGGTATGGCCAACAGAAACTGGCTTTAAGCGTAAATTGCTAATGTTGACGGATAAGATAACATGTTTCTGTGCTACCCACATTATACCAGAAGGGGAAGGTGTTAAGATGGATTTATTGAATCACGGAATTACGAAAAAGCCACTGAGAATTCTTGGCTATGGCAATGTAAGAGGTGTGGATATGGACTATTATTCCTTTAGGGATGAAGTAAGAAGTAAGATGGAAGAACTCAAGCTACGCGATGAAAGCAAGTTCACATTTTTGTTTGTAGGACGTGTTGTCGGTGATAAGGGAATCAATGAATTGTGTGAAGCATTTGATAAGTTATCAAGCATGGCTAACGTGAGGCTGTTATTAGTGGGACCATACGAGGATAGCCTTGATCCAATTTCTCGAAAATCAAAGAAAATTATCGAACAGAATCCCGCTATTGAATCTGTTGGCAGTAAATTCGGTGATGAACTTCTTTCTTACTATGCTGCTTCGGATTGTTTCGTTTTTCCCAGCTATAGAGAGGGATTCCCCAATACTGTTTTGGAAGCTGGTGCAATGGGACTCCCATCTATTGTGACAGATATAAATGGATCACGAGAGATTATTGTTCAGGGTGAAAATGGCGTAATCATACCGTCTCACGATACTGAAGCTTTGTTCCTGACCATGATGAAAATGATGAGAGATAAGGATGCCCGTGTAAAAATGGCAGGTAATGCCAGACAGATGATAGCGTCAAGGTATGAGCAAGGGCTAGTGAGGAAATGCTTGTATGATTTCTATGATGAGATTTTACCGACTGATAAGAATTGATTATGTATCAGCATTTTTTTAAACGATTCATCGATTTCTGGATTTCGCTGATAGCACTGATATGTATCAGCCCTGTCTTGTTTGTGGTTACAACATGGCTTTACTTTGCAAACAAAGGCGCAGGTGCTTTCTTCTTCCAAGAGCGACCGGGCAAAAATTGTAAGATTTTCAAGGTTATCAAGTTTAAGACGATGACAGATGAACGGGATGAGAAAGGGGAACTGTTGCCAGATGAGGTACGTTTGACTAAGGTTGGTAAGTTTGTTCGCTCAACCTCTATTGATGAATTGCCACAGTTGATTAATGTCCTCAAAGGTGATATGGCATTGATTGGCCCGAGACCTTTACTTGTACAATATCTGCCATTATACTCTAAAGAGCAAGCTCGTCGCCATGAGGTACGTCCGGGAATCAGTGGTTGGGCGCAATGTCATGGTCGTAATGCCATAAGCTGGTCGGAAAAGTTCAAGCTTGATGTATGGTATGTTGATCATGTGTCGTTGGCGACTGATTTAAAAGTGATTTTCATAACAATAAAGAAAGTGTTGATGCGGAAAGATATTAGTTCTGCCACATCGGCAACAATGGAAGTTTTCAATGGAAGTAACTGATAAAGTATATTTATATGGTGCCAGTGGTCATGCTAAGGTTGTAATGGATATTGCAAAGTTGGCTGGCATGGAAGTTCCTTGCCTTATTGATGACAATCCAGTGGTTAATGAGCTGGCTGGTTCCCCTGTTGTACATTCTGCAGATGGGCTTTCGCCTATTATTGTGACTATAGGAGACTGTCAAATCCGTAAAGAGATTGTGCAGAAATTAGGAGAAAGAGAATATGTGACCGTAGTACACCCGAAGTCTACTAAAGCAGCGAGTGTAAAACTGGGGTATGGTACAGTCGTAATGGCGGGTGCTATTATGAATCCGTTTGTGGATGTTGGAAACCACTGCATTATTAATACAGGGGCATCACTTGACCATGATGTCAGAATTGGTGATTTTGTACACATTGCACCACACTCTACATTATGCGGTGATGTCGAAGTAGGTGAAGGCACATGGATAGGAGCAGGTACTACCGTAATCCAGGGAATACATATAGGTAAAAACTGCTATATAGGTGCAGGTTCTATTGTCGTGAAAGATATTCCTGATAATACCCTTTGTTATGGCAATCCTGCAAGAGTTATAAAGAGTATAGCCGAATAATATCAGTTGTCTTTCTATAATTGTGGATATAAATCAGAAAGTATTCCTTGCATTGGTAAGGTTGGGCCTTTGGACTGATGCCGAATCTAAAGATTTAGGGATTCTGGGGTTATCGGAGTTAGTGGACTGGGAAGATGTCTATCGTTTAGTCTCTGAACAAAGTGTACTTGGGTTAGTTCTTGCAGGTATTGATAACTTTAATGTAAGACCACCAAAAGAGTTGCTGTTGCAGTGGATTGGTGAAGTGCAAATGCTCGAACAACAAAACAAGCAGATGAATGGTTTCATAAGTGAGTTGTTCGAGAAAATCTCTAAGGCGGGCATAAATACAATACTGGTAAAGGGGCAAGGTGTGGCGCAATGCTATGAAAAACCACTATGGAGGTGTTGCGGAGATATAGACCTGCTGATGGATGGCGAGAATTATGAACGAGCCAAAGAATTCCTTATACCCATAGCAGCTCATGTCGAAATGGAAGACGTCGGAAAGAAACACCTGGGACTGTATATTAAGGATTTTCTAGTAGAGTTGCATGGAGCTATGCCGTTTGAACTGTCGAGGAGGGTGAATGGTGTCGTGGATGAGATTATAGAGATGGCGAACACGGATAACACAAATGGAGCAAATGATTTAAAAGGTGTTGCTATCCCCAAGGCAGACGAACATGTAATGATAGTGTTTACGCATTATTTAAACCATTTCTTCATAGAGGGTGTAGGATTGAGACAGATTTGCGACTGGTCCAGGTTATTGTGGTCTTATAGGACAACACTGAATTTCGAATTATTGGAAACACGTATAAAGAAGGCTGGTCTGATGTCAGAATGGCAGGTGTTTGGAACTTTGGCTGTTGATTATTTGGGAATGCCAGCGGAGTCTATGCCTTTCTATAAAGACAGCAAATATATGAGACGTCAAGCTGGGCGTGTATTTGCAAGGCTTGTGAAGAGCGGAAACTTTGGGCACAATAATGATTTAAGCTATAGATCCAAGTATACTGGTTTGATGTATAAGCTCGTGGCTGTATGGAGAAGAATGTTGGATTTTGTCGAAATGAGTGTAGTATTTCCTGAGGATGGACCAAGGTTCTTCGTATCGTATGTCATAAATAAAATTAAAGGGGATTACTCTTAAAGATGTTATGAGAAAAAATGTTTAAGGTTTTCACAGACTTATTGATTAAGAAGATTCCTTTTTCTGTGTATGAGGGAGCGTTGTCTGTTCTATGTGTTGGTGTTGTGCTTCTATTGATCTGGAAGGGTAGAATGGCCGGTCGGTACATTGCTGGACTTTTGTTAGCGGACTATTCCTTTCTATTGTTCTGCTCTACAGTGTTTTTTAGGAATGTTCTGCCAGCGCGGAAATTTGACTTAATGCCATTCTGGAGTTATAAGGCTTATCTGGAAGGTGAGAATTTCTATCTGGCTGAAAATATTATGAATGTGGTGGTGTTTGTGCCGGTGGGTATCCTTTTATGGTTCGCGTTGCGTTGCCGCTGCATTTGGTATGCGATAATGGTTGGTGCAGGATTATCGGTCGGTATTGAAGCGTTGCAGTTTTTGTTTAAAAAGGGATTTACAGAAGTGGATGATGTAATGCATAATATTCTTGGTTGTATGATAGGTTATGGTGTAATTGCATTGGCGAGATACGGGTATGAGAGTATTCGTGTGTGGCGTGTAACACACTTTAGCTTTTTGTTTTAGAAAGGATTACCGCATATGATAATTGATTCTATATTGCTTGATAGCGTGTGTGAACAAGCATAGTATGATAGAACGATTAAACTAAAATAGAATTCTTATGCGTGAAATTGTTATTTTGGGTGCTGGAGGCTTCGGACGCGAGGTGGCCTGTCTGATTCGGATGATTAATGAGAGTCGTCAGGAGCCGAAATGGAATCTAATCGGGTTCTTCGATGACAACCCGGCGCTGAAGGGACAGCCAATCTCGCACTATGGGATATGTCTGGGTGGCGGAGAAGAATTGAATCGTTGGGAAAGACCCTTGGCTGTTGCCATTGCAATAGGCAATCCGCAGTCGTTGAGGAAAACTGCAGAGTCCATCGACAATGCCAACGTGACATTCCCTAACCTGATAGCACCAGACACCATCTTCCTTGACAAAGAGCTTCTGAAAATGGGCAGGGGGAATATTGTCTGTCCGAGATGCACATTGTCGTGCGATGTAGCGATGGGAGACTTTAACCTGCTCGTCGGAAACAACCCAATAGGACATGACGTGAAGATGGGTAGCTACAATGTGGTGATGCCGTCGGTGAACATCTGTGGCGGGGTGCAGATGGGGGACTGCAACATGCTTGGAGTGCAAAGCGTGGTGCTGCAATATATGAAGATTGGAAACAATGTGCAGTTGGGTGCCAATAGCGTATTGATGACGGAAACAGAGGAACGGGTACTTGTTTCATGGGGAATAGGAGCAGGATATTAATCAATAATTAGGCAATGCCAAGGCAGGCGAGACAATCATCAGGGACTGGCATCTATCACGTGATGATGCGAGGCATTAATCACCAGAATATTTTGGAGGAGCAGGAGGACTATTACCAGCTTCTCAATACCCTGGACATGATGGCTCAGTCGTATGAACCTGACGGTACCCCTTCAGGAAGGAACTATACTCTATATGCTTATTGCTTGATGTCAAATCACATCCATCTACTCATTCGTGAACGTGAGGATAAGATAGGTATGGCAATCAAAAGGATAGCGTCCTCATATGTTTACTATTATAATCACAAGTATTCGAGAGATGGCCATCTGTTTCGCGAGCGTTTTAAGAGTGAGCCAGTGAACGATATGGCGTATTTCGTGACGCTTCTGAGGTATATACACCAAAATCCTGTGAAGGCAGGGATGGTTGAGAGAGTTGAGGATTATGAATTCAGTAGTTGGGGTGAATACACAGACCCAAATAGTATGTTGTTCCCTTTATGTGACACTCGTACCGTTTTGAACCGGATATCATATGATGAACTGAATGACCTTGTTAATGAGCCTTTGTCTGATGACGTATCTTGTCTTGATATAGAAGATGCTTCGAAAGGTCGTCCTTCGGATGATCAGGTAATGCTGCTGATAAGAGAGAAGACAGGTGCAACGAATAGTAGCGCATTCCAGCAATTGCCTGATGAAGTAAGAAGGTCTGTATTGATTGAATTGAAGGGTAGAAGGGCTTCATTGCGCCAATTGGAGAGATTGACTGGAATCGGGAAAAGCATGATATACCGCATGTGATGAAACAGGTACCCGTCCCTGTGTTTCCTGTGTTTCACTTGGTAAAATAGCAGAAGAGAACGGGTATGGATATTGGTGTGAGAGCGTAAAGCCAGAAGATTTTACTGCATTGGTTGATAAGATGCTGGCATCGGACAGAAAGGCAATGGGAGAAAAAGGCTATCAGTTTCTGAAGGAGAATTATCTGGTGGAACATACGTATAATGCTATTATGAGGCATGTGAAACCTTAACTTTGACGATAAACTTAACAATAAGAAGGACGTGATAAAGTTATATGACTTGGCTCATTCTGCTAAGTGGGATGAGATAGTCAAGTCGTTTGCGGAGTGGGATGTTTACTACCTGAGTGGGTATGTGAAGGCATTCCATATACATGGGGATGGAGATCCTTTTTTGCTATATTATGAGGAGAATGGGCTTCGGACTATCTATGTGTATCTGCGTCGTAAAACAGGATTGCCAGGTATTTACGATTCTATAACTCCATACGGGTATGGTGGGGTGCTGTTTGAGGGCGATACATCGGAAGAGAACCGAAAAGTGTTCTGGAAGGCTTTCGTGAAAAAGATGAGAGATGAGAGCATAGTAGATAATTTTGTTCGTTATCATCCAGTACTGAAGAATGCCGTTCCGATGAAGAATGTGTCGAATGTGATAGATTTAGGCAAGACTATCGCTTTTGACTTGATCTCGCCAGATGTGATTTGGGAAAATATCACCAGCAGGTATCGTAATAAGATTCGTAAAGCAGAAAAGAACGGGATAGAGATTCGTCATGGAAAAGACTTGGAACTATTAAAGAAGTTCAGATATCTCTATTATCTTACGATGGATAAAGATCACGCAGAAGAATACTACTATTTTGGGGAAGCGTTCTTTGAGTCTATTCATCGGGACTTGAAAGATAACTATGAAATGTTTTATGCTGTTCTGAATGATGAGATTATTGCCATGAGCATCATACTCTATGGTAATAAGCAGATGCATTATCATCTGGGTGGCTCAATGATAGAATATAGTAATTTGCCGTCGTCCAATCTGATGTTTTAT
>JAEEGL011070784.1_pt1 | contig 25281 bp, 15 predicted proteins | sample 9134231 | NCBI WGS metagenome assembly JAEEGL01 (sample SAMN16246548, study PRJNA631951) | gut metagenome | biome: gut microbiome; feature: rumen; material: fiber-attached | host: Bos | place: Iran: Karaj | collected 2018-10 | reverse complement strand
TTGATAGACGTAAACAGGTTGAAGCGGTTGATGTTGGCAGGACCATAGACGCGCTCCATGCGGCAGAACTCCTCAACAGGCGCCATGCCACCCGGCGTGCGTACATAGATACTGTTCAGCGACTCCGGCGTCATACGCGTCTCAGGTGAACCCTGTATCATAACGCGGTAGAGCTTACCGTAGGCGTTGAAGTTAGAGGCATATAGTCCACCATAGTAACCCTGCAGCGTGCTGAGCACAAGAGACGGCGAGATGCCGGCCTGCTTACACTTGGCAACATCCATGTACAGCATGTACTGCGGATAGTTGGGGTTATACGACGTCTGCGCAGTCTGGAATTCAGGACGCTTGTTCAGCTCGGCCAAATACTCCTTGACAATGCCAAAGAACTTGTCCAACGAGCCACCAGTACGGTCCTGCATAACGATAGACACACCACTGTTGGCCGAGAAACCGGGAATCATAGGCGGTGAGAAGGCCAGAATCTGGGCATCCTTGATGTGAGCCGTCTTGATGAATATCTGGGCGATGACACCCGTCGATTCGTAGGGGTTCAGGAAGAAACGGTAGATACCGTCGCCCTGCCACAGTCCGCTGAGTTTCCAGAAGAATCCCTTCTGACGCTCAGAGAACGGCTTCAGCTTGATGATGAAAGTGGCCTGGTCGGAACCGGAACCGGCAATGAAGTTATAGCCCTGAATCTGCTCACGGCTCTGGATGGCGGGGTCAGCACCCAGGATGCTATCAACCTGATTGATGATCTGGGTAGTACGGGCCACGGAGGTTGCCGGCGGCATGGAGACGGTACAGAAGATAGTTCCCGTATCCTCGTCAGGCACCAGTCCGGTCTTCGTAGTCAGCATGGTACCCACTAACACGACAATACCCAGGACGACGGTAGTCAGCACGGCAACAGGCTTGCGCACCAGTTTCTCCACGCGTCCCTTATACTTGCCCAATATCTTGTCGTAGGCCGTATTGAAAGCCAGGTGGAAACGGTCAATGCGCGACAGTTTCTTTTCACCATGCTTATCGTGCGGCTTCAGGAACACAGCACACAGGGCAGGCGACAGCGTCAGGGCGTTCAATGCCGAAATAAAGATAGAGACGGCCATCGTCACACCGAACTCACGGTAGAAGGTACCACTGGTACCGCCGATGAACGACACGGGGATGAACACTGAGGCCATCACCAGCGTGATGGAGATGATAGCTCCCGAAATCTCGTTCATGGCATCGATGGATGCCGTCAGCGGACTCTTGTAACCCTGGTCCAGCTTGGCATGCACGGCCTCAACCACCACGATGGCGTCGTCCACCACAATGGCAATGGCCAGCAGCAAGGCGGATAGCGTCAGCAGGTTGATGGAGAATCCGAAGACGCTCAGGAAGAAGAACGTACCAATCAATGACACCGGTACGGCAATCAACGGGATAAGCGTAGAGCGCCAGTCCTGCAGGAACACGTAGATAACGATGAACACCAGGATGAGCGTGAAGATAAGCGTAAACACCACCTCCTCGATACTGGCATAGAGGAACTCCGTGACGTCGTAGTTGATCTTGTATTTCATGCCCGGCGGGAACAGCTTGGCCTGCTCTTCCAGCTCGGCTTTCACCTGCTTGGCAATATCGTTGGCATTAGAGCCTGCAATCTGCTGCACCATACCTAACACTGACGGCAGGTTGTTATTCTTCATCGACACCGAGTACTGCTGGCCACCGAGTTCGATACGTGCCACGTCCTTCAACTTCAGCGTCTGGCCGTTGGCATCGCTGGAGATGATGATGTTGCCAAACTCCTCGGCAGTCTTCAGACGACCGGTGTAGCGCATGGCGTACTCGTACTGCACGTCGCTCTCCTGTCCGAACGAGCCCGGCGCAGCCTCGATGTTCTGTTCGGCCAGCACACCGCTGATGTCCGAAGGCATCAGGTTGTACTGCTTCATCACGTCAGGCTTCAGCCAGATACGCATGGAGTAGGTCTTCAGACCCGGCGACTGCACGTCACCCACACCCTGAATACGCTTGATGGCGGGAATGATGTTGATGTTGTTGTAGTTGGTCAGGAACTCGTCATCATAGCGACCGTCGGAGGTCAGCGTGAACATGAGCACCTGAGAAGTCTGACGCTTTGTCACCGTCACACCGATTTTCGTCACCTCGGCAGGCAACAGTGCCTGAGCCTGTGAAACACGGTTCTGAACATTGACGGCACACATGTCCGGGTTCATGCCCTGACGGAACAGCACAGAAAGCTGAGCCGAACCAGTACTGGCGGTCGAAGAGATATAGTCCATACCCTCCACACCGTTGATACTCTCTTCCAGCGGCGTGACGACGGAGTTCTTTACCGTCTCGGCATCGGCACCCGGATAGCTGGTCCATACCGCAACGGTAGGAGGTGCAATGTTCGGGTACTGCTCGATAGGCAGTGAGACCAGTCCGATGCCACCCAATATGACGATGAGGATAGAAATCACCGTCGATAGCACTGGGCGCTTGATAAATGTTGTAAAAGTCATAATTATCAATTATCAATTGTCAAGTGTCAAGTGTCAATTATTTCTTCATTGCTCCCACAATGTCACCAGCCGTCATGGCCTTGGCCTGCTCCTGAATTTTCTGCTGGTAACGCTCAGGGGTAATGGGTACTATCTCCATACCGTCGGTCAACTTGGTAATACCGTTGGTCACGTACTTCTCACCAGCCTTCAAACCGTCAGTGACGATGTAGTTCGTACCGTCGTTCTGCGGGTCAACCTTGATTTCGGTGTACTTAACCTTGTTGTCAGCACCTAAGACATAGACGAACTTCTTGTTCTGCACCTCAGAGACACAGGATTGCGGAATGATGACGACAGAACTCTCCTGGCGAGGAATGATAATAGTGCCAGAGCCACCGCTCTTCAGCAGTTTCTGCGGATTCTGGAACAGGGCGATGAGCTGGACGGTACCCGTCGAGGCATCAATGACACCGCTCATCTTCGTCACCTTGCCCTCATGACCGTAGATGCTGCCGTCGGCCAACTGCAGTTTCACGGTGGGCAGTGAACCGAGACCGGCGGCCTGCAACTGCATGGCGGCCTTCTCCGTGACACTGAAATATACCTCCATGGACGAGATGTTCGACACGTTGGTCAACACATTGGATGCACTGACCAATGCACCAACTTTATAGGGAATGGTACCCACGACACCGGCGGCAGGACTCTTTACATAGCAGTAGCTCAGCTGTTCCTTGGCAGAGGCCAGACCAGCCTGAGCCTGAGCCAACTGGGCCTGGGCTGCCTCGCAGGAGTTCTGAGAAGTCTGCAGTTCATAGTCACCGATGACCTTGTTTTCATGTAACTTCTTGGCATTATCGTAAGTCAGCTGGGCTGTGTTCACCTGCTGCTGGGCAGTGTTCACGGCAGCCTGAGCCTGACGGACAGCAGCCTGGGCGGTCTCGTTGTCAATAACGAACAACACCTGACCGGCACCCACTGTCTGACCTTCCTTCACGTGGATGTGGGTAATAAATCCTGTTGCCTTCGGACGAATCTCCACGTCCTGCACGCCCTTGATAGTAGCAGGATAAGTGGTCTGCATGTCGGCACTCGACGTTCCGACAGTCACTACCGGATATTCATTATCGCCGAAAGTAGGACGGCCACCGCCGCCACCACACGAAACGAGTGCTGCAGCAATGGCTGTCAGCATCATCAATCTTTTCATTTTCATACCTATTTACTTATTCTTAATGTACATTAATTGCTTTCTCACTACAAAACCCAAGGATACATCGCGGGCTTTTCAAACTGCAAAGTTACGCATAATTCCCGACAGAAAATGTTTCGCCAGCCTACATTTAACATACTTTATATACCCTTCTATGTTTTTTGGAACTACATTTGTAAATGGTCAGTAGCCCACTGGTGATATTACTCAATGAGTAATTCTCGTCAGTGGCCTTCTGAGCAAATTTACTCAATGAGTAATTCTTTCCCCCCATCTCATCGGGATTTTCCTTTTTTCCTATTCGACAACAAACACGCGTGCGTATGCCCGCGTAAGACAAGAAATCGGGAAGCACCGACGGACGGGCTTCCCGATTGATTGTGTATTGACTCTTCTCAGAGAGGATTACTCATTCTCTACAAGTCCGGAGTAGCGCACGCCGCTAACCCTGTACTTGGCGAAGCCAGCAGCCTGAGGAGTTGGAGTACCATCTTCCTGGAGGTCATCGCTGAAGTTCACATAGAACACGATGCTGTCGGCTGGCGAACCATTGTTCTGACGGCCTGCCTTGGGCAGAATCTTACCATCCATGATGGGCACATTGATGTCCTCATAGCCAGCTACCAGATTGTTGTTCTCGGTAGTATTGGCCGAGAAGGTCAGCGTCTGCGGGTCGCAGGCTATCTTCACCTTGAACTCCCAGAAGTTGCCCAGGTCGTCGACAATCATCTCTGTAGGTGTGTTGGCTGCGGTATTATAGGTGAGGATGTGGAAGCGGCCGATACCATATAATTGGTTATCGCTGTATACCAGATTACCAGCCTCGTCAACGGCATCCACTGTGACATACCATTCACCAGCCATGCTCTGGGTAGCCGTACCGCCGATATCCTCCTTGCTACATGAGAACGTGAGCATGCACAGAAGCAGCGTTGCTGCCATATATACTATTTTCTTCATAGCTTGCTTGTAATTGTTTTATAATTCTACTGTTTCAATATAATCTTGAAGGTCATGCTTCCTGCATAGTCAACAAACCAGGTGAGCGTTCCAGTGGCCTCGTCGTAGGTCGCATCATAGAAATCGTCCAACGAGTCGCCCCACCCTGCTATACGGCTCGACAAGCCAACCAGTGTACCGTCAGCAGTCAGTTGCATACTGCCGGTCATGGCATACGCGTTACCATAGCCGGCACGCTGGGCATACCAACCACCAAAGAAGTCGCTGACTGAGAAGATGCCAGGAGCAAGCTGCTTAATGGTCACGCCATAACTGTCAAAGCCAACCTCACCTGCACCGCCATAGTTGCGGTAAGAGCCATCCTGAAGTGTCCAGGAACCGCTCAGGTCGGTAGTGATGTTAGGATCGCAGACGGCCACGGTACGCGTCTCGCTCCATGTGTAACCGTCGGGACTGGTAGCAGAATATGTCACATAATACAGTCCTGCGGTATTGACGTCTATGTCCTCCAGTCCGCTGACACGGATGTTGGAGGTATAGTCAGCGCCCTTGTAAGTGGCTGTACATCCCGGGTCGTTGTATGCATCGCCAATAGGAGAGATATAGAAAGCATCGCCCTGAACCACCAGCTTCGGATAGTCTATGATAAATGACTTTCCCTCTGTCTCCTTATCGCAACTGGTGAGTACCAGAGCCACCAGTGCCAGCATCATTGAATATATAATGTTCTTTTTCATTGTTATTTCCATTATTTAGATGGTGATAATTGTTATTTTGCCCAGAAGACGGGGACCGTATAGCCTGGGAACGACGGAGAATTGCCGTTGCGGGCAGAAGAACTCTCGGCATAGGGCCAGCGCTCAAGCAACTTGCCGTCGCCCACCTCGCCGAATACCTGAATGGGGGTATAGAGCGTACCGGGAACATAGTCATCGGTATTAAACGAGGCATCGGTCTGGAGGTCGTACATATCACTACCCTTCACAGTGCCGAAAGCCGGATAGCGCAGACGGCGCAGCTCGCACCAAGACTCAAACGTATTCACACCAGCCAGCGACACCCACTTGGCAATACCCAGCACCTGCTTATAGTTGTCCTGGTCGTAGGGGAACTTGGCAACATTCTCGGCGGCACCAGTAACCCCAGCCGTAGCAAACGAAGCCTCAACAGCAGCAGCATAGTGAGCAGCAGCCTCTGTGGCATTGCCCTTCTTGGCATAGTACTCAGAGAGGAAGAACTCAATCTCGGCTACGGTGATGATATAAACCGGCATGTCGAAGCTGGCTACAGGACGGCACCAGTAAGAAGCCTTATAGGCATTGGATGTAGAGAAGTTGGTACCCGACAGTCCGCCGACAAACTCCTTATTGCCATTCTGACGGAAGAACTTAGGCAGGCGAGGGTCGGTATAGCCAGCCTGCTGCATGGTATTGATAATAGCTACATTGGCCACCACGTTCTGCTGGTTGGAACCCCATGCACTTGAGAACTCCTCAGCATAGAAGGGACTCATCTGACCAGCCTCGTTCTTCCAGATACCGGAATAGGCAATGTCGGAAGTGGGGAAATTACCCTCGCTCACCAAGGCATCAAGTTTGGCCTGAACGTCAACCACGCCACTCTCGCGCATCAGCATCTTCAGCTTGACGGCATTGGCAAAAGGTATCCACTCGTCGACGAGAGCAGTGACGGTAAGGTCGCTGGGGTCCTCGCTGGGGTAGAGGATATTATTGCACACCTTCTCACCAACATGAGTACGCGAGAGGGCAGCGTCAATACTGTCAATCATGGCAGCATAGATAAGCTGGCCGTCATCATAGTGAGGCGACATATTGTTAAGATCTTGCATAGCCTCGGTGAAGGGCACCTCACCATAACAGTCTACAAGTATCTGATAAGTGAAAGCCTTCAGCGTGGTAGCGGCAAGATAGGTACCCCACTCCTTACTCTCACGAGAGAACTTCAGCACGTATTCCAGGTTCTTAATGACGCGAGCCGTCAGCTGGCTATAGTCACTGCTGGAGCGTGTAGCCGACATATTGAACTGCGAATAAGAGATATAGTTGCTCGTTCCGTAGGTCTGTGCATAGTACTGAGCAAAATATCCGCCTGTGATACGCATAAAGTCACCATAGGAAGCCACGAGGTTCATCTCTGCAGCCGGCATCATGATGCCTGCTGTCATGTTGCTCTCCTTAGGAGAGTTGGGACTCTCGTTTACGTCAAGATAGCTATCACACGAAGTAGTAGCCAGTCCAAGTGCTAATGTAGAAATCAGAAATATCTTTTTCATAATGTAAATCCTCCTCATCAATTAGAATTTAACACCAACATTGAAACCGAAGGTACGGCAAGTAGGATTAGAATAGAGCTCACCGAACATACCACGCAGGTCATTGCCATACGAACTGGTCTCCGGGTCAATGTAGCGATTGCCCTTATGCGTCCACGTAAACACATTGTTGCAGAATACAGACAGTGTGACGTCGGTCAGGTAGATGCTGTTAACCCATGCCTTCGGCAGCTGCCAGGCGAGAGTGATGTTACGCAACTTGACATAAGAACGGTCTATCAGGTAGAACTCGCCGCCCAGTCCTGCACCATAGTCATTGAAGTAGGTCTGGTAAGAACTGTTAGACATATAAATAGGTGTGGTGTTAGGCACGTAGCCGGCGAATTGGTCATTCTCATCGTAGCTGGCCACAACAGAGTTGGGAATCACGAAGGGATTACGTCCGTTGTAGGTCGTGACCTCACCGTTACCGGTAAACTGCATCAGGTTCTTCGTACGCGAGAACATGTAGCCACCCTTACGGATATCAAGAGAGGCACTGAGGCTGACGCCCTTGTAGGTCAGCGAAGTATTAATACCGCCCGTCCAATCGGCATTGACATTCTTGCCGGTATCCTTCACGTCTGTGGTCAGTATAGGCTGTCCGTTCTCATCAACAATAGGCTGGCCATCGTCGGTGTAAGTGGGCAGGTAGGTATAGATTTCGCCCATCGGCTTGCCTTCCTCTGCGTACATGTAGACAGCGTCGTTACCTGCTGCAAACTGGGCAATCACGGTCTTACCACCGTCAAGGCTCGACGGCATGGTAACTACCTTGTTGTCGTTCTTAGAGAAGTTGAAGCCTAAGTCCCAACGGAAATTCTTTGTGCGGATGGGGGTAGTGTTCACCATCAGCTCAATACCGCGGTTGCGCACCTTACCGAAGTTGGTCACCACGCGGGTATAACCGATAGAGGGGTCAACCGGCAGTGAGAATATCTGATCGTCGGTGTTACGGTTGTAGTAGGCAAAGTCGATATTGATACGGTTCTGGAAGAATGCCAGGTTCAGACCAACCTCAAACTCAGTGGTCATCTCCGGCTTCAGGTCGTTACTACCGACAATGTGGTAAGCCTGGAAGGCATTGATGCCGTTGAAGGGGAATTTCACGATGTCAGAGCCATAGTATCCGTCGGCATAACCTTGGGTGAAACGATAGCCAGTCTGATAAGGGCTGGCGTCATTACCCGTCTTACCGTATGCCAGACGAATCTTACCGAAGTCAAGAATCTTGTTCTTGGGAATCAGCTTGGTGAAAATCCAGCTCAGCGTAGCACCGGGATAGAAGTAGCTGTTGTTGCCTTTTGGCAGCGTCGACGACCAGTCGTTACGGGCTGTAAAGCCTAAGTAGAGCATATCGTCCCAACCAAGGGTAACATCGCCGAAGAGACCAACCAGGCGGCGCTTCTCCTGATATTCCGAGATCTCGTTCTTGGTGGCACCGTTGCTGAGGTTCCAGTAACCCGTGTAGAACGTCAGGTCACTGGTCTGTCCATCAGTATAGGTATTGAAACGCTCGTTGACGTTAAGACCCACGTTGACGTTAACATCAAGTTTTCCACCCAGATACTTGTCCTGCCAGTTGGCCAGGAAGTCATGGTTCAACTCATGCTTGCGCAAATAAGTAGTTGCCACGTAACCAGCCTGATTCATGTTAGAGGGAGCATATCCCATATCGTCGTTAATCAGTGCATCGTCAAGACCAATCTGTGGGAAACCAATCTTAACATCGTAGTCGGTATAGTCGAAACCGAAGCGATAGGTCAGCATCAACTGGCGCAGAGGCTTGATGTCGGCCTGAATCTTACCGAACACCTGCTTTGAGTTGGTTTCATTCTGGTTGTTCTCGATAGCCCAATAGGGGTTGGTAATACCGTATGGGGTATACCAGGCCTCTGGAGTTTCGAAGGCTGAAGTGATATTCTTGCGGTCAACCAGCGAGATGTCGCGGGGAAACTCCATGATACCGTCGATGAACGATGTTCCCTGATATGCAGCTACCGTATTAGTTTTCGAATTGGTGACATTCACACTTGAAGAAAGCTTAAACCAGTCGGTAGCGTCGTAGCTGCCACGATAGGCAATGGTATTACGGCGATAGGTATCTTTGTCGCCCGGCAGTATGCCGTCATCAGAAGAGTGTGAGAAACTCAGGTAGTAGGTCATCTTGTTATCAGAACTGACACCACTCATGGCCACGCTATGGCTTTGACTGAGACCGGCCTCGAAGAAATCCTTGATATTGTCTTCAAGGGCTTCGTACTTGTGGTTCAACTGCTGATAGTTCCAGATGGGACCATAGAGCTGCATCGAACCGTCGAATGCAGGACCCCAGGAGCCGTTCTCAATAAATGTCTGCTGGCCGTTCCATCCCTGTCCGAATTCGTTCTGCAACTTAGGAAGATTGGCTACCACGCGCCACTGCATACTGCCGTCATAAGAAATGGTGAAGTTGCGGTCAGAACCCTTCTTACCACTCTTGGTTGTAATGACTATCACGCCATTGGCTGCACGGCTACCGTAGATGGCGGTAGCGGCTGCACCCTTCAGCACCGTCATCGACTCAATATCATTGGGGTTGATGCTGGACACACCACCAAGGGCATTGGTAAACTGGTCCTGCTCCTTCTGGGTTCCAGAGAAGGTTGTCTGCTGCAAAGGCACGCCATCCACTACATAAAGGGGCTGGTTACTACCATTAATAGAGCTGATACCACGGATAATGACTGAGTTGGCAGCACCAGGATCTCCTGAAGTCGAATTGATCTGCACGCCGGCCACCTTACCGGCCAAGGCCGAAGTGACGTTGGTCAGCTTACCGGCAGTCAGTTCTTCATTGTCGAGTGTCTGGGCCGAATATCCCAGCGTCTTCTGCTGACGCGAGATACCCATGGCGGTCACCACGATTTCATCGAGGTTAGTGTCTCCGTTGCGCAATACGATACGCATATTGGAACGGGCACTGACCTCCAGCGTCTCCATACCTATATAGGTGAAGCGCAGTTGAGACTTGCCTGCCGGAACGGTCAGCGAGAACTTACCGTTGGCATCTGTCACCGTACCGATGTTGGTCCCTATGACCAGAATGGACACGCCAACCACTGGCTGGTTGTCTTCCTGAGCGACCACGATACCATTAACTTTTGTCTGGGCCATGACACTTCCTACCATGAGGAAGAGACAAGCCACTAACAGAGTCAGTTTTTGTTTCATAAATCTCTCTCGTTTTTATTAATAATATAATTAGGTTTAATCAATTGCCTTTACATGTATCTTTTCCCATAGAATTTAACACTTTGGCATAAACACGGCTGCAAAAATAACATATTGGCGGGAAATATCCAAATTTTTTGATAATTTTTTCTAAAAAGCTGCAAAAATATTAATTTTCAACAATAAAATATGCAAAAAACAACAGAGGATGCCCGTCAATTTCATTCGGACACCCTCTGCTTATTATGTTAGCCGCAAAGTATTTTCTACGAAATAAGTGTGCTAACTTCCTCTGATGTCATATTCATCTTTGCAGCAATATCATCCACGCTCCAACCTGTTTCAGTCAGCAATTTAGCAAAGGACTTTAGTTGAGCCTTCTGTTCAGACAGCTGAGCCTTCTGTTCAGACAACTGAGCCTTCTGTTCAGACAGCTGAGCCTTCTGTTCAGACAACTGAGCCTTCTGTTCAGACAGCTGAGCCTTCTGTTCAGACAACTGGGCCTTCTGTTCAGACAACTGAACGTTTTGCTCAGCAATTTTGCGGGCATTCAACATGATTTCTGTGTCACGCTTCTCAATGATAGAATAATACTCATCTTCAACATTCATATCCTGACGGGTATCGGCATCACTGGCAGCCATAAGAAGACGGTGAAGAATGGGCTGCATATCCTCATCGCCCACATAACGGCTTTCGTCGAAGTTTAAGAAATGCCCGCTTTCAGGTAGATGTAAAGTCTGGTCAAAAACACTCAACACCTTATCCAGCCGATTGTTTATCTGACCATGCAGCCGCGGAATCTGTACAACAATACTGTCGTGCGTCAGACTATCGATAAACGGATCTGGCATTCCCTTGACTACACGCTGCTCGTTATAGTCGTATGCATCATGATTCACATAGATGACCGATTCCTCAATGTCTCCAACCTTATGGCCAAGAATATATACGGCCACCATCGGCAGGGCATAGCCCTCCTTACTGCCAGCAATGATATTCTCCTTGCGCTGGTATTGAACACCAAGATATTGACGGAAACGAAGCGTCTCTGTTTCTAACCATGTCTTTTGCACCTCTATCAAGATAAGACGCTCTTTTCCCTCATTGGTACGGATGGTAGCTGCAAAGTCGATACGGAACATCGACAACGTGTCGCGCTGGCTGTTACTATACTCATGAGGACGGACTTCAACTTTCAGGATGTCTTTTTTCAGCAATGCCGAAAGAATGGTCCTCGCCACCCGTTCATCTTCCATCAGGAATTTGAACACAGAGTCGTAAATGGGGTTTGCTATTGTCATCATACCTTCAGAATTTTGTGCAAATGTACGAAGTATTCCCGAATCTTCCAAATTTTTAGCGCAAAAAAGCTTTCCTGCCGGTAAATATGCAAAAAACAGCAGAGGATGCCCGTCAATATCATTCGGACACCCTCTGCTATTAAGAAATCTTATAGTGAACTATTTCCTGCGCCAGGGAGCCAGTCGTTTCAGACCGCTAATGCGGGGCGCCGGACGGCGGTGCTTGGCAGCCTTGAGGGCGGCGGCACGACGCGGAGCCTCTGCAGCCGTCTCTTCATCAACGAGCTTAATCATGTAAGGATAAATCAGATAGTCGAGGGCACCTTTATAATTGGCTTCTGCGTATTCAGGAGCATCAAAAGCCTGCAGCACCCAAATGTCAATCGAATCAGCACCGAAGGTACCACCCCAGTCCAGATAGGTGACCAAGTCGCCGTCTTCCTCCTCAACAGAGAGCTTACCTTCAGCCACTCCAGTTACATCGAAGCCCGACATACCGTTATCCATATTGTACCAGCCAAGGTAGATGTAATAGCTGCTGCCATACATGCCGAGGAACGAACCGTTCGGACCGGCTTTCACCACCTTGTTAGCGTTGTCAATCTCCAGAGGAACGACATACGGCAGCGTGACCGTTTCTGTAGCAGGATAGAGCAGCGTCAGACCGTCAGCCGAAATGGTGGCGTCAAAGTAAGTCCATTCCCCGCTTGCGTTATCAAGATAAACGAACAGATAGTTGCCATATACCTCGTCGGCAAAGGTCGGCTGCGGATCACCACCATTAGCCTCGGCCTGTGAAAGCACTATCTTCTTCTCGATAGGTCCTACCGTGAGTACAATCTCACCGGTACGGGCTTCGCCACCATTCTCGTCAAAATCAATGATCAGGGTAAACGTACCGTTCTCATCAGAGCCCTTCAGTGTTACCCAATCAGGCATATCTGTAAACTTCAACGGTCTTGAATGCTGGATGGTAACTGTCTGACTGCAGGAATCGGCAGGTGCAGAGACGGTAGCAGGATCAATGACGAAGATAATACCCTGCTGGGTAACGGCAATCGTATCCTCAATAACGCCTGTCTTGACGGCGACATAGCCGACACGTGCAGTTTCGGTATCATTGGCAGCGGCAACGAGGTCAATGGCACTGGTTTCGCCGTTGAACGTTGCGGTCAGCCAGTCAGTAAGACTCGTTACTGTCATGCCGACAGTCTGGGCAACAGGGATGCTGACTTTTGAATCAAGGGTGTCAGTCATCACGAATTCATCAACATCAGCCACACCGTAGATGATACCCTTCTGGGTGATGTTCACCTTGGTGGAAGCAGTAGCCGACTTCAGAACAACGTTGGTAGAACGGCCTTCCAGTTTGTCATTGGCACTGACGTTCAGTGTTATCGTCTGACCGGCAACAGATACAGTCAGCCAGCTGGCTTCCGACGTAGCAGTGATAGCCTCGCTGGAACTCACGACGATGGTTCCCGTACCGCCAGCAGCCTCGTAAAAGGCATCAGCACTCTTGATGGCGAGCTTGGCCGGAGCGGTATAGGTGGTATCGTCGTCGCCGCAGGCCGTGAACATCGTCACGCCTGCCAGCAACATTACTAAACTTAATATCTTTTTCATACTATAATCAATTAATCGTTAAACGGATCAAGACCATAACCAACAAACCTAATGGTATTCTCAGGATTATCGACATCAGTCAGTAATACCCATGAAGGACTCTTTGCATTGTCGCAGGTCAGCTTAAAGGTCCTGACAACAGGGACTACCAAACCCTTATCATCAACGTCTGGACTACAGCCCAATGGTACTATCAGACCATATAAAGGTACTAATCCGTTAGTATCTTTTTGTGGTGACATATACCAATCGCCATTGCTATAGTTGCCATTGGCATAATAGACGAGTTTGATTTCATCTTCACCAACCAACTGATACTGGAAGCCTATCACGCCACCATAACCACCGCTATTGAAGGTAACACCCCAGTAGCTATCGTTCTTACCGAAGTAGAAGTAATTCAGAGTTTCTCCCAAAAGCGGCATGATGTTGTCTCTGACATTCTCCCAATATGGCTTACCAAATTCACCGATGTTACTCAGTGAAGTAGCCCAGAGGTCACCAACGAAGGTCTCGTTAATCGGAGGCACGATACCGTTCAGGATGATGTTCGCATTATCTATGGTGGCAAAGTCGAAAGTGTCTTCAGCATACTTGAAGCCACTAATCTGCTGGCCATTGATGGTCACAGGTTCATAGAACTCAATGCCATTAGGAGTTACCACGTAGGGAACATTGATAGTCGTGTCGGTAGTGGCAGTAGCGTAGTTCATTTCCATATTACGATGCGACTTATAGATAACCACTTCCGTCGTGTCAATCTTCATCTTGTAGTTCGGGAAGTTCATGTCTTCCTCCACCTCTTCCACCTTGTTGATGTACGAAGCCCAGTCGTCGGTGTCCATAGGAGTCAGTGTGGCATAGTTACCAGACTTCTTTCCCTTCAGCACAACCTTGTCGGCTGCAGCCGAGATGAACTCAAAGTCGTAGTCGCCTTCCCATCCCTTACCGGTATCACCGCCAAGGGGTGCATCCGGTGTAGAGAACAGATGGAAGATGTCGTTGAAAGTATCGAACGACAGCACCACGCCGGCACTCTGCGTAATCTTGTAGAAGCTCTCTGCAGTAGCGTTTGCATTCGCGATGTCGCTGGCCACCGTCACCTTACCGTCATTCGAGAACTTCAGGAACACGTTGTAACCTCCGTAGGTCCTGTAAGGTGAAGGATAATACTTCATCAGCCAGCCATGCTCTGCACCGGCCAGTATCTTATAGTCGGCAGCAATAGACTCCTCGGCACGCAGAGACGATGTCTTGTCAAAGAGGTCTTCCTGGTCTTTCAGACATGAGGTCAGCAAGCTCAGGGCTACCACAGTCATTAATAAATGTATCTTCTTCATAATTCTTGCTCTTAATTAAGTGATTGCAAATCTAACATCGGGACGTTGGCAGAACGGCGCTGTACGATGGTGCGCAGCTTGTCGAGGTCAATGTCCCAGGCACTCTTCAGCCAGTCACGGACGATATCCAGCTTGGATTCAATAAAGCCACGTCCACTGTCGTCGATGTCAGTGCTTGTTATAGTCACTAAGCCGGCTGCTTTCAGTTCGTCTTTCGTAGGTTCTACCCCAAAGAAGCTCTTCTCAACAGGTGAACCGGACGAATTTAGTCCCTTATACGTGTACTTCACTGCCAGGCCAAGCTGCTCGTCCCACCAAGTCTGATCATGTGTGATATAGTTGGCAATAAGCTCCACAAAATCCTCCTGGGTCTCACGGCTGGCATAGTCGGTGATAAATCCGAGGGCAAGCCATTCGTTTTCTTCAAGATTCACCCAGCTTTCCGACTGGTAGTTGGAAGCAGAAATCTCGTTGAAGTCCGTAGGATAGGGCTTCGTCTGATGCAGGATATGGGCAAACTCATGGTGCATGGTCTTGAAGAACCAGAAGTTCAGGAACTCAATGTCAGGATTCTCGTAGTCAATGTTATTCACATTGTACAGGGTAATCTTCATACCGCCCTCAGCAACACCAAGGGTCACAGAACCACCGGAGTTGTAGCCGTAGGAGCCGATGAAATGCATGATCTTCGGGCAGTACTTGCGAATGAAGTCACGGCCTTTCAGTTCCTCGTAGGACTCAAGCCAGAGATACTTCGTCAGCTTAGCCAGTGCAATGGACTTGTCGTAGGCAGCTGGCGCGAGGTTCTTTGTCTCATCGCTCTCCTTGAACTCGAAACGATATTTCAGCAGGATGTTGTAAGGTTCCTGGAAATTGGTCTGCAGCCACTTGTCGAACTCGTTGACATTCGTCTCCTGCACATCAGGGAAGATGCTCTTGGAGTCCAGGCTGTCCTTTTCACACGCCACCATGAAGAGGGTGGTCAGTGCTAAAAGATAATATCTTATTTTCATCTTGTTATTTCCTTTCTATAATTAGTTACGCGGGTTGGGAGTCAGACCGGCATCAAGCACGTCAGCAGGCAGCTGGAAGGCACGACGCGGGTCGTCAACGAGTAGCAGGTCTGCGGGCATTCCCTCGCGGTTGTGGGCAATCTCGATACCCCAACGCTTGATGTCCGGCCAGCGGCCACCCTCCTGCATCATCTGGCAGCGGCGCATGTGCAGGATGAACTGAAGCATGTTCTCCTGTGAGGAGCCTTCCTTGTCGATGGTGAATCCTAACGGATGGAGGTGCTTCTTGGGTGATCCCTTATCAACACTGGCAACGACAGGGCCACCCTGCCCATCGTCCATATATTTCATGCCATAGGCAACTGTAGTGTCTGTCGCGGCGTGGTAAGGACCATAGAGCGAGTCTATCAGCTCCTGGGTAGCCTGCATACCGTTACGAGAATTGGTCGAAAGCCAGAGGTTCATATCCTTCAGGGCGTTTACCAAGTCACCCTTCACAGCGTAAGCCTCAGCACGGCAGAGTACGGTCTCATCGCCGCAGAACTGTACATAGTTGGTCTGGCGATAGCCGATACCGTTCACCTTGTCCTTATACTCGAAGTAGCCATAGTACTTAGAGATGTTCAGCGTCTGCACAGGCCCCCAACAGGAGTGAGCCATGAACAGGTCGCCGGCGCTGTTGTAGGCACCCCAGATACCCGCCGCACGGTAGGTCTCCAGACGGGTGATGTTGGTCTGCTCGTGGCCATAGCGGTTACCCAGGTTCCAGGCACCGAGGAAGTAGCCGGAGCTGGACACAGCCGTCTGCATCATGAAGTTGGCATTCTCACTGGCACTGACGTAGGCATTGCAGCGGGTCAGGTAGTCGGAAGCCAGCTCGTTGACGATGTGATACCAGTTGCGGAGCACGGTAGAGGGATTGGTACCCAGTGCTGCAGTGGCATACTGAATAGCCTTGTCCCACTTCTGATAGTACAGGAAGAAACGGGCGGCAAAGGCATTGGCAGCCTTCATGTTGAAGTGATACTTGGGCACGGTGTAGATCTTGTCATTGATCAAGGGTACACCTTCCTCAAGGTCAGCGGCAATGTGCTCATAGAGCTGCTTCATAGTACCGCGCTCATACTGCGGAGAGACTTGCGTCTCGGGAGCTGTTGCGTAGGGCAGGCCCAGGTCCTTGTCGGCAGTAGCGGGGTTGTAAGCCAGACAGAACACGTTGGCCAGCTGGAAATGTGCCCAGGCACGGGCCAGCAAAGCCTCGCCGCGCTGCGGCTGCAGATTGGCGGGATTGCCCATTTCGTCGATGGCAGCCAGTGCCTGGTTGGCAGCGGCGGCAGCACCGTAGCAGGCGTCCCACAGCGACTTCGTATAGTCGTTACCAGTGTCGGTAACCGGTTCCCACAGGTAAGCCTGCTGCTGACCTTCGTCGTCAAATGAATAGGTAGAGCCGTTGTCACGGGCATTGTCAGAAGCCATTTCCAACATCAGATTGGAGTTGTGATTGGCGTATGCGCTGACCAGCAGTTTCGTCACCTTATCCTCAGTGTCAATGGTGGCACGGTTATCGGGCAGCTTGTCCAGATAGTCGTCACACGACGTCAGTACAAGGACACCAAGGAGGAGTATATAGAATAAATTCAACTTTTTCATATTCTTGTTCCTAAATTAACATCATTAAATACCCAGTTTCAGTGTCAGTGTGAACTGCTTAGGCATAGGAGCTGCCACACCACCCGAGTTGAAGAATTCCGGATCCTGTCCGTTCAGCTTCTTGTCGGCATAAATCAGGAAGAGGTTGGTAGCCTGCAACTTCAGCGAGAGGCTGCTGAGCTTCAGCGGAGTGAGGAGGCTCTTCGGGAACTCATAGCCCAGCGAGATTTCCTTCATGCGGATGAAGTCACCCTTGGCAATACGGGCGGTAGAATAGTTGTAGGCATTGTAAGCACGGCTCAGGTAGTCGTCGTTCTCGTCCATGCGCTTGTCGGCAATGACGGGAATGTTGGTCCTGGCCTCGTCACCGGCCTGTGTCCAGCGGTTGACGAACTCCTTGGGCAGAGCGTCAAGGTCGGTATATTGCTTCTTGAACACGGGGTCAAGACGAACCACGTTACCGAAGGCGTATGTGATATAGACATTCAGTGACAGGCCCTTCCACTTGAAGGTGTTGCCGAATGAACCGGTAACAGTAGGATCTGTCGGACCTTCGTAAATCAGGTGGTCGCGGTTCTCGCGGTCCTGGAAGTTGAAGTCGCTGACGGTCAGCTCGCCGTTCTCGTTGATGAACGTGGGCAGACCCTCATCGTTCAGACCCTTGAAGTCGATAGAGAAGAGTGAACGGACGGGATAGCCCTCCAGCGTGAAGCCGGTACCGGTAATCATGTCAATGATACGGGCGTTGGTATCCAGGTCTGTCACCTCGTTCTTGGCGTGCGAGAAGATGAAGTCAGTGTTCCACTTGAAGTCCTTGGAGACGATGTTCTTGGTAGAAAGCGTGAACTCAACACCGTGAGACTTCATGGAAGCTACGTTGGCATACTTCGTAATCTGACCACCGATACCCATGGTGTTGATGGTACCAATCAGGTCGTAGTTGTTACGCTTGTACCAGTCGAACTCCAGGTTGACACGGTTGTTGAACAAGCCAATCTCAGCACCAACGTTGAACTCATGCTTCTTCTCATAGGTCAGCTCGCTGTTCTCGATGTCGTAAATCTCCAGACCGCTCTCACCCACGCTGGTGAAAGGACGCCAGGGGTTGTAGCTCTGAATGACGACCTGAGAGTTGGTGACATTCGTCGGGCCACGGTCGCCGGTCAAAGAGTACGACAGCTTCAGCGTGAAGTTGGATAGGGTATTCTTGAAGGTATCGTGGAACCAGCTCTCCTCGTGGGCATTCCATGCACCAGACACGTTCCATGTCGGCAACCAGCGGGCGCTGCGGCTCTTACCGAGCTTGTTGGTACCCTCATAGCGTACGGTTCCGTTGATGGTGTAACGTCCCTTATAAGAATAGGTGGCATTGGCAAAGAAAGCAGCCGAACGTGAGAAGGGTACTGACAGCTTGTCCTTGTCGTTGACGGTAAAGTAAGGAGTATTCTCCTCCTGCGACTGCTTGAAGTAGCGGTAGTCGTACTTGGCGAGCATACCCATGTCATACTGCATGCCGACACCGTTGTAGAACGTCCTGTTACGGTCAACATTGTTGATTTCCACACCACCGAAGAGGTTGACGATATGGGTGTCTTTGAACACGTCGTTATACTGTGCAGTGGCACGGACGTCCCAGCTGTTCATCTTGTTGACGGTCTGACGGTAGAAACCACCGTAAGGCAGCACCGACTCCTTCAGCGAGTTCTCCACATCGGGGTCGTTATACAGCCACGGGTTCTTGTCACGCATGGTGGCATCGTCCATGGCACGGTAAGCCATAGCCTGGTTGGAGTTGTCCGTGATGTAGTGGGCCATGTTGGTCATCGAGAACTTGTAGGCAGCCAATACCGAAAGGGTCACCTTCTGGATGGGCTTATACTGCAGTTCTGCCTGGAAACGGGTATCGACCACGTCAAGGTCCATGTAGTTGTTATCCAGCTCGCTCAGAATGTTGAACGGAGCATAGTTGCGATAGTAGTACTGGTCAGAAGCCAGTGTACGCGACGTATTCATGGAGTATGAATACGGGTTGATATCGAAGTCGCGGCGCACCTCACCGTTCACCACGTCGATGTCCTGCCCCAGCGTACCGGGAGCCTGCTGCTTACGATAGCTGGCGTTACCAATCAGGTTCAAAGTCAACTTCTTGGAAATGTTGTAGTTAGCATTGATGTTTGCCGTATAGCGCTCCACCTTGCTCTTCTTGTACCAGCCCGGGTCGTTCATCAGTGAGAACGAAGCATAGTACTGGGCCTTCTCCGTACCGGAGGAAAGGCTGATGGAGTGGTTGTGCTGGATGGCATTGCTGAACAGCGCATCAAACCAGTCTGTATTACGGAACTCAGCCTCGCGGAGGTACTCGTTGCGGGCTGCCTCGGTGTTAGGCATGGCAAACTGACCGGTAGTCTCATCGTAGGTGTTGATGAGGCGGTACATCTTGCCATAGACACCGCTGTTGGAAGCACGGTAGGTCTCGGCCATGTTCAGCCAACCGGCCTTCTCCATCTCGCGGTAAACACTCATCTGCTCCTGCGAGTTCATGATGTTAAAGTTGCTGTAACGAGGCTTCAGACGCATGGTGTATTCACCAGTATAGCTGATGCGGTTGGAACCGGCCTTACCTTTCTTGGTGGTGACAACAATCACACCGGCCATCGCGCGCGCACCATATATAGAGGTGGCAGAACCGTCCTTCAGAATCTGGAACGACTCGATGTCGTCAGAGTTCAAACCGGCAATGGCACTGGAAATCAGCGTCTCGGCATCACCGCTTGACAGGTCGTCGGCGCTCACCTCAGTCACATCTTCCATGATGACACCGTCAACCACCCAGAGGGGCTTCGAGGAACCATAGATAGACGTGGCACCACGGACGCGGATCTTCGGGGCAGTACCGAACGTACCACTGACGTTCTGCACACTCACACCGGCAGCACGGCCTTCCAGCGAACGGGAAATATCGGCCACACCGTTGAGTTTAGCATCGTCGGCACTAATTTTTGCCGTTGCACCCGTAAACAGACGACGGTCGGTCTTCTGCATACCAGTCACAACAATCTCCTGAAGGTCGGCACCATTCTGCAGGACTACCTGCATGCCGTTCTTAGGGGTCACGGTCTGTGTCTCCATACCGATATAGCTGATAACTATCTTCTTACCGGAGGGGACATTCAGGGTAAACTGTCCGTTAGCATCGGTAACAGTTCCCGATTTCGAACCCTGTACGAGAACAGACGCACCGATAACCGGCTGACCGTCCTCCTGGGCAATCACAGTACCCGTGACTTTTGTCTGGGCCAGGGCTGATCCCACACAGAGGAGCAGACTGACCATAAACACTGTTAGTCTTTTTTTCATAGATACTTTTTGTTTTTTGATAAATATTATAATAGTTAATAATAGTCGATTCCAAATGCTACCGCAAAAAAATCGCAATTTGGGGGACAAAATTACTATTTATTTTTCAAAAAAACAAATAAAATTAAGAAAAACAGTGATTTTTGGTGCTTTTTGCTGCTTTTGTGTATATTATTTTAACAATTCGCCTTATATTTACTGCATTTTATTTCACCAACACCACCAGATATTTGCTGGCCGACCAGAACAGTTGCGGGTTGGTAATGCGGAGGATATATTGCTTCTGGGCATCCTGCGTCAGCGTATAGCTGGAAGCCGGATGGTTGGTCAGCAGTTTGGCGGAGCGGCTGTAGAGGCGAATCTCCTTATCGACACGGATGTCTATCTTGGTAAAATAGTCGCGGTTGAAGTTGGCCTGCAGCACCTTACCATCCTCGATGATGTGCTGTTCCTTCAGCTCTTTCTTCGTGCCGAAGACAAACCATGCCGTGTTCAGCTGCTTGTCCTGCGAGGAGATGGTCTGCGACTTCTGGGTGGTCTCTTCCTTCAGGTTGCTGACATTCGTCGTCAGGTCCGAGACCTGTTCCGTCAACTCACCAATCTGCACGTTCTTGGCCTCCAGCTCAGCCTGCAGGGCCTTCAGCTGGCTGTCCTTCTCCTCCAACTGTTGTGTCAGGTTCTCCAGTGTACGGCGCAGCTGGTCGCTCTTCACCGAACTCTGACGTAACTGTCCGCGCAACTTGTTGATGAGTTCGCGGTTCTGCTTCATGGTCTGCTGTATGAACTGCATGTTCTCACGGATACGGACAGAAGCGGCATCTCCCTCGTCCTGACGGTCAACGGTGACGCGGTTCTCGGCTTCGTTGATGGCACGGAAACCCTCCTCAATGTCGTTCATCGTGCCCATCATGTCGTTAATCTCGTTGTCCTTCTGTTCTATCACACGGGTCAGAGAGTCACGCTGCTGCATGATCTGCTCCACTTCCTTTCCTTTCTGTTGTCCGCAGGCCGTCAGCATCAGCGCACCTGCACAACACATAAAAAATACTTGTTTCATATCTCTATTAAAAAGTTGTTTTAGTTGTTAAAGTTGTCTTTTATTATTCTGTTGTTGTCCTTGCAGCACTATCACGAACTCGCCCCGAGGCTCATTGGCGGTGAAGTGGGCAACGACCTCCTGCAGCGTACCGCGGACACTCTCCTCGTGAACCTTGGAGATTTCACGGCACACACTGACCTGGCGGTCGGCACCGAACACTTCCACGAACTGCTGCAGGGTCTTCACCACGCGGTAGGGCGACTCGTAGAACACCATGGTGCGCTCCTCGTCTGCCAACTGCTGCAGCCTCGTCTGCCGGCCCTTCTTCTGGGGCAGAAACCCCTCGAAACAGAAACGGTCGCAGGGCAGACCACTCGACACCAGGGCAGGCACAAAGGCCGTGGCACCCGGCAAAGTCTGCACCTCTATACCAGCCCGCACGGCCTCGCGTACCAGGAAGAATCCCGGGTCACTGATGCCCGGCGTACCGGCATCACTGACCAGCGCCACCGTCTGACCAGCCAGCAACCGTTCCACGACGGCTGCCGACGTGCCATGCTCGTTGAACTTATGGTGCGACAGCAGGTGCTGCTTGATCTCGAAATGCTTCAACAGAACACCTGACGTACGGGTATCCTCGGCCAACACGACGTCAGCCTCCTTCAGGATACGAATAGCCCGTAGCGTCATGTCCTCCATATTACCTACAGGCGTCGGTACGATATACAATATGCCCATAACTGTTTGCAAAGGTAGGAAAAAAATGAGAAATGAGAAATGAGAAATGAGAAATGTTAATGAAAAATGAGAAATTATAACATAGCGCAATAAATTTTTCACTTTTCGCTATTCTCTTTTCATTAAAAATCACTATCTTTGCACCATGATTACATATCCGACAACGGGCGAGGCACGCCGCCCAGGCAGAATAGAAGTAGTGTGCGGTTCCATGTTTTCGGGCAAGACGGAGGAGCTCATCCGCCGCTTGCGCCGTGCACAGTTTGCAAAACAGAAGGTGGAAATATTCAAGCCGGCCATCGACACCCGCTATAGCGACGAGGAGGTGGTCAGCCACGACCACAACGCCATCCCCTCCACCCCACTCGACTCGTCGGCCAGCATCCTCCTGCTGTCCAGCGACATCGATGTGGTGGGCATCGACGAGGCTCAGTTCTTCGACATGGGACTGGTTGATGTCTGCAACCAGCTGGCCTACCGTGGCGTGCGCGTCATCATCGCCGGTCTTGACATGGACTTCCGCGGCATTCCCTTCGGCCCTATGCCAGCGCTCTGCGCCATCGCCGACGACGTGACGAAGGTTCATGCCATCTGCGTGAAGTGCGGCTCACTGGCATACGTCAGCCACCGTACGGTACAGAACGACAAGCGTGTACTGTTAGGCGAGACGCAGGAGTACGAGCCGCTGTGCCGCGACTGCTACCAGCGCGTCATAGAGGAAGAGCGGAAGAAGGCACAAGAGGCGCAAGAAAATGCCAAAGATAAAAAAACATCGGAATAAATTTGGCCAATTCAAAAAAACATCGTACCTTTGCACCCGCGTTTTAAAAAACGCAGCAAAATAATTCGGTAGATCCGCTAGCTCAGCTGGTAGAGCACAACACTTTTAATGTTGGGGTCTTGGGTTCGAGCCCCAAGCGGATCACAGAAAAAAGGGACTTACTCAAAGTCCCTTTTTTCGTGCGTGGGGGTCTCACCCTTTATTTCTTTAGTTTCCTGCTGTGCTTGTTGCCGTTGGCATCCTGGTACTGCTCAATGACGATGCCACGCTGTGCCGACTTGTCGTCAATGCGGCGACCAGACAGGTCGTAGCGCTGGGTGACGGTAACGGGAGCAGCGTGAGTGGTCTTGATGCCGCTGGCCTCTTCTGTAGAGAACTGCCAGGCGTCAAATCTCACGTTATTGACATTGCTGAAGGCAAAGAGCAGGTTGGTGGCACCGGCGAACTTGGCGGGATCCACCTCAAAGACCTGTTCGTCAAAGGTGGTGGAAGAGAACTCTATGGTAGCCAGAGGCTCAGAGGTCTTGGTCTTCATGATTCTCAGCGTGCCGGAACCCCTGGCCTTCAGGATGAATGACTTAGGACCTTCGGTGCCGAAATCAACGTTGCGCACCAGCGTCCAGGCGTTCTCAGCCATCTTGACATAGAGGTTGATGGAGCACTCGTTGCCCAGCGCGTTGACGGAGGGCTTGCTGGCATGGTTCCTGAAGTCCTCGTAGCTGACGCCTCCACAGGTGGACATCGTCTCTGCCTCGTGATACTCGTAGGGGTTCTGCTTCTTGATGGCCGTATTATTGCTAATACCGGTGGTTGTCATCGATACCGGTTTGATGGTCTGCGTCTCCTCATCTACGGTAGCCCTGTTGACACAGATGGAACGGTAGGTCGATGTCTTGTCATCGACTGCCTTGGCCTTCTTCATGCCTTCCAGCAGACCTCCGTTGTGGTAGATGTAATAGTAGTTGCCATTGAACTTGTGCAGGTGCGAGTGGTTGTTGGGCGACGTGCCGGGATGGTTGCCATAGACACCTTTATACAGCCATGAGCTGGGCTCCAAGGGCGTGTCGGAAACCATATAGCACATGGTGCAGGCGTTGGGCTTCGACTCGGTTGTGCCATTCTGCTTCTTGTAGTTGTTCCAGTCGCTGTCATTGCGGCCTGCCCACGACGAGCAATAGGTATAGACGAACTTGCCGTTGATGATGTTCAGCTCGCTGGCCTCGAAGTGGTAGGGGGCAGGAATCTTCACAGCACTGCCGTCGAGACCCGTCATCTCGGCATTCAGCTTCGCAATGCGGGCATTGTTGGGCTGGATGTCGTTACCCTCTTCGTTGGGATCGCCACCGCCGAAGGATATCCAGCCTACGCCGTTCTCATCAATGACCACGCCCGGGTCGAAGATCCAGTTGCAGGGCAGTGCGCCCGGCGTGTCCCTGTTGATCATGGACTCTTTAAGCGGCGACTTCCAGGGACCTGTGGGGGAGTTGGCCTTCAGCACGCCGACACCGTGGCTGGTATTGGCAAAATAGAGGAAGAACTCATCGGTGCCGTCCTCCGTGGTGCGCCACGTGACTGACGGTGCCCACGAATTCATAAAGCCCTTGTACCACGGATTTCCCGTCCACGAGGAACAGAGCGTAGCCACGTCGATGGTGCCGTGGAAGGTCCAGTTCAGCATGTCGTCGGTAGAGAATACCACGATTGACTTGATGTCGCCGTAGCCGTTCTCGCCCTGCTTGCCGTTCTTGATAAACTGCTGGTGGTCGTTGGAGCCATAGACATACAGACGGCCCTTGTACTCCAGGGCGGTGGGGTCGGCACAGAACACGCTGCCGCTGATGGGGTTACCTTCTCCGAATTGCTTGTAGCTCGTTGCAAGAGTCTGCGCATTCAGGTGCACACTCATGGCCATCATGGTGGCCAAAGTAATCGTTCGTATTAGCATAGTTGATAAAGCTGTTGATGAAATTTTTTGCAAAGGTAATCATTTTCAGCCAATTATCAACACATTTTCGTAAAAAAACTATTTCTTCATTTTACGGCGCTCATTCCGATGTGTTTTTAATTATTGACCACAGATTGCACTGATTTAACAGATTTTGGCTGCGCAGTGCCAGTGCATTTAACTGATTCATGATGGATTTCTCAGATTTAGCTCGCGTGGAATAATCTGTGCAATCAGAAATAATCCAATTTAGAACAATCCGT
>JAEEGL016749494.1_pt1 | contig 25283 bp, 35 predicted proteins | sample 9134231 | NCBI WGS metagenome assembly JAEEGL01 (sample SAMN16246548, study PRJNA631951) | gut metagenome | biome: gut microbiome; feature: rumen; material: fiber-attached | host: Bos | place: Iran: Karaj | collected 2018-10 | reverse complement strand
TTTGTCACACAATAAAAAATAATTCGTATAACAGAGCGATGTTAATATTTATAAATTAATATTATTAAAATGAGATTTAGAAAATTTTATATTCAAGGTTTCTGCCCTTATAAGCTTGTTATATAAGTGATATTTTGTGACAATTAAAAATTATTAAATATATAACAAGCTGCATGAAATAAAAATGCAGCTTTTTTTAAATCTTATTATATAAAGATGACTATAATGAAAGAAAAAAAGAACAATACATCCCTGTGGATGGTAATTAAGTATTTCATTAGGAAAAGTATGAAATACAAATGGTTAGTACTACTAACAATTACATGAATGATATTAATATGAATAGTTTGAATAGCCTCACCAATATATTTAACAAAGTTCGTAGATATTTTTGCTACAACATGAACAGAGAAATCAGAATTAATTAAAACATCACTAAAAATTCTCGCAATTGTAATGGCACTAGACTTAGTGAATATTGCTGCACGAAGAATGGTATGATTTCCAGCAATAAAATTCGAATTGTGAGTAACAAAAGATATTTATGAGGAATGTTTCCAATATATACATAAACATTCATACAGATTCTTTACAAATAATCTTTCTTGATCACTAATAAAGAAAATAACAAAACTAGCTTGAGCTTATGAAGATGTTGCCGATACATTTATATTTCAAATAATGCGTATTATAATATTTATTCCTTTAGCAATTATAGTATTATTTAAAGAAAATTGGTTATTATGAATAATATTTGTAATATTTATAATATTATATGTATCACTACAAATATACTTCTTCAATATATCTAAAAAATATGAAATTGCATCAAATGAACGAGATTCAAAAGCTACATGAGAATTATCAGATACAATAATAAATAGTTATAATATTACAATATTCTCTTCTTTAGCATATGAATTTAAAAGGTTTAGCAAAACATTAGAGCAAGCAGTAAATTACAAAGGTAAAAAACGAAAAATGTCTGAACGATCATTTGCTGCAAGTTGAATACTAACATGGATATTTAGTTTATGAGCATTATACATATCAATTAAAGCACGATGAAATTGAATTATTCAAGCATCTATTGTAATTCTTGTACAAATGTATCTTGTTAAAATAACAGATTATCTATCATATGTTAGGTATATATTAAAATCAATGAGTAAAACATTATGAGAATCTACAGAAATGCTAGAAATTTTAAATACTCCACACGAAATAATAAATCACACAGATAGAAAATTAAAAATAAAAAGCTGAAGAATCGAATTTGAAGATGTCACATTCTCATATGATTGAACTAATTCAGTATTCGAAAATCTAAATCTAAAAATTAAACCAGGAGAAAAAATAGCTATTGTATGAGCATCATGAAGTTGAAAAACAACATTAACTAAATTATTATTTAGGTTCTTTGACATACAATGATGAAAGATATTAATTGATTGAGAAGATATATCACAAGTAACCCAAGAATCATTAAGAGAACAACTATCTATAGTTCCACAAGACCCAATATTATTTCATAGAACTATAAAAGAAAATATAGCATACTGAAGAATGAGCGCAACAGAAGAAGAAATAATAGCAGCATCGAAAATGGCTAAATGTCATGGATTTATATCTAAATTAAAAGACTGATATAATAGCTATGTATGAGAAAGGGGAGTAAAACTATCATGATGAGAAAGACAAAGAATAGCGATAGCTAGAGCAATACTTGAGAATAAGAAAGTATTAGTAATGGATGAAGCTACATCATCATTAGACTCAGAATCAGAAAAATATATACAAAATGCAATGGATGAAGTAATGAAAAACAAAACATGTATCGTAATAGCACACAGATTATCAACAATAGTTAAAATGGATAGAATAATTGTAATGGATAAAGGGAAAATAATAGAAAATTGAAGTCATAATGAACTAATAAATAAAAAAGACTGAGTTTATAAAAAATTATGGTCTATACAATCGTGATGATTCCTAATTAATGAAAATGATAAGGAAAATGTAGAAAATGATGATGAAGAGGAGGAGGAAGTAGAGTAATCTACTTCTTTTTCTAAAAAACTAGCATTAAGAGAATCTCAATGCTAGTATAATTTTAATATCGTTTCAAAGCAGAACATACATCATCCCAACTCTCAAACTTACCAAGAATTTTATAATCATCAACGAAATGATAATTACCAAGTCTATTAGAATGACCATCAGAAACAGTCTTTCTAAAATAGATTCCAAGAACAATTTTTACGTTCTCATAATCAATCTTATCCGTCATAAACTTATAGACTTTCTTGGTTTTTAAATTCTTAAGAGAAAAAACGAGTGATTCATTTTCAAGTATAGCATCAGTTACAAAAAAAGAAACATCAGATACTTGATCAGTGAATTTCGAAGCATCATCCCAATAATCAAATCCGAGATCAGCAATTTGATCCTTAGTTAGCTCATTAATTGTAAAATCAGAAGCTTTAAAAACTTTAGCACAAGTAATAGGGAATCTTTTTGGATCATTTAATAATGAAGATTCATGCTTCTCATCGCAAAAAGAATTCTGCAGTTTTGTTAATGCATTGCGAAATTCTTCACAATCACAACTTAGATCACTCACTGTTTTACCACAAAAAGGGCAAATGTGAATTTCAGAAGGTGTTATAGAAATCCCTTTAAATGGGAACAACACCTGTTCATTATCTTTTTCAAAAGAACCTATAAAAGGAGAATTAGATAATGCAACAACAAATTGATACCGAATATAATCCATAAAGAAAGTTTTGTTTATAGTTTTGTTAACTATAGGGACTATAAATATTAAAATAAAAATAACAAGTAATAAAAAAATCATATAATTCATTTTCCTTGAATCATTAGAACATATAAATATAAAAATACAGGAAATTTATTATAAACAAAAAAATGGATAACAAGCCACGTAAAATAGTAGTACTTGAGAATATTCGTTCAGCATACAATGTGGGAAACGTTATTAGAACAGCAGACTCATTATGACGAGAAGTATGGATTACATGATATACTCCTTCACCAATTGACAATCCTAAAGTAAAAAAAACATCATTAGGAGCAGAAGAGAATGTATGATTAAGACAATTTGATTATACAGAAGATGTAATAAAGGAATGTAAAAATCTAAATATTCCTTGTATATCAGCAGAGATTACACCAGATGCGACTTCTCTTTCAGAGTATTCAAAAAATTCTAATTGATCAATAGCCATAGTATTTTGAAATGAGGTGGAATGAGTCCTACCACAAACATTAAAACAAGTAGAAAAAGTAGTATATATTCCAATGCAATGAATAAAAGAAAGTATGAATATATGACAATCAACAGCAATATTCATGCGAGAATTAAGAAATAAATAATGTTTTAAATAAAATATAAAGTATGTCAGCAATTAAATGACTTATAGATTTCATATTACATATAGATGCACATTTAGCTCAATTATTTATTCAATATTGATTATGGATATATTGAATAATATTTGTTCTAATATTCATAGAAACTTGAGTTGTCATAATGCCTTTTTTACCATGAGATTCACTTCTTTTCGCAGCATGAGCTTTAGCATGAAATCCAGCTAATTGAGTAAATATTCATATACTTTGGATTATAGCATTTATGGCTGCAATATTATGAGACACAGCAAATTATGAAATAGGAAAATACTTATGACCTAAAGTATTTACTAGCAAATATAAATGGATTAAAAAAGAATACTTAGAAAGGACTCACGAATTCTATGAAAAACATTGAGGTAAAACAATAATCTATGCAAGATTTATACCAATTATAAGAACTTTTGCACCCTTTGTTGCATGAGTTGGTAAAATGACCTATAAAAAATTTATCTCATTTAATATTATAGGTTGATTTACCTGGTCATTGTTATTTGTATATGGATGATATTTCTTTTGATCAATACCTACTGTACAAAAAAATTTTAGTATAGTAATTATCTTGATTATATTTGTTTCAATATGCCCAATGATATATGAATGGATAAAACATAAAATTGAAACAAAAAAGAAATAGCTTTATAAAACAACAATAATGATAATATTACCTAATAATCGTTTAATACTTAATGGTCACAGAATAACTAATACAAAACAGTTATTTGAATATTTATCAAAAAAATTTAAAACAGATATAAATAATAAAGAAGACTTCTTTATTTTTGAAAAATATAAAGATCTTAAAATAGCTATATGGCATTCATGAAGTTTTCTAGAAGAAGAAAATAAAAATATACACGATAATATAATAGAAGAATTATCAAAATATTGAGAAATAAAACAAACATGAAAACATTAATTTAATATTACAATTACACCATGAAAACAACTAAAGAACAAAAGAAAAAGATTGTATTTATTTGTTTTACTATAATAATAACAGCATTTATTGTTATAACAATCTGGCAAAATCCAGCACTAAAAATTAATAATAATGAAAAAGAGAGAAAACAATCAACAGTATTAAGGCAAATAGCACTATGCGAAAATAAAATAATTGAAGATTTTCAAATAATAGAACCAGAATTTCAATGGAAAGAAAACTCAGAAGAACAAGATTCTTATATTTGAAAAGTAACTTATCAAGAATCTGAAAAACAAATAAAAATAACTGAATTTGAATGTAAAATTTGAAATAATTGAAATGAAGTACGAATTAATCGAGATATAGAGAATAATCCAAATATTGAAGATATAATATATGATAACCGAGAATAATTACCTTTTAATTTTAAATTCTTGTCTTTTCATTTTCCTAATATAAGCCTTCTTTTTCTTTAATTGCTTTTTATGAGCCTTCCAAAGTTTAACATTTTTCTTTAATAATTTAAGAGATTCAATAAACAATAAAATTTCAATTATCAACAAGAAAATAACCCAAATTAATAAAAGAAATTTTCATTTCATAAAAGTAGAAACTACTTCATAAATTCAATGAATCATAATAAATCAAAATACAATAGATAAAAGAAAATCTATTGCTACCAATTTAGTTGTTCACTTCTTAATTTTATTATGCATAAAAATCACTAAATTTAAACTACTTGTATTATAACAATAAAATCAAAATATACAAAAAAATTATAACAATTATTAAAAAAGAGTCCTAAAGATAATCAATAGGACTCTAGCATCAACTCGTGATGCCCCTATAATGAAAGGAGGGAAAATCACAAAAGCCAGGAGAATATAATTTTTTAAAAAGAAAATGCAAATATAAATAAAAAAGAGTCTCAAGGGAATCCAAGAGACTCGATTATATATAGTTTAAAGCAGATCCTATAACTGACTCTTACTTCACAGCAAAAGTCAGTAAAAAACAGAATTATTGATCAATTGCAGTGGTGGCGCACTCAATCAACAAGAATATATGAATTTAAGGATGGAAATTCAATAAAATATGTTAATCTTGAAATATTCAATAAATATTATTATATTAAACAACGCATTTTGTACCTATAATATATAGGACTCAAAAAAACTTACCGATCAAGCTTCTTCGTTGTGATAACGAGGAAGCCTTTTTTAAAAAAAACTCAGTGAATAATCACTAAGTTCTTTTTATTAAATTATAATTTTATCATAATCCCCAAGTAATAGCCTCCCATTGTCCTCAAGCTTTTCTACCAAGAGTCCAACTATATCAATCAATATCTGTATTAGGTTCAAAAGCTCAAGCCATCTCAACATCTACATCAGGAATATGAATATTAGAAACGAATACTACGCAATCATCATATTCTTCATAATTAGAACATTCATTATTTGATACTTCATCTCAAGCATATGAAAGATCTTTAAATTCAATAGGAACTGTAAATTGATTTGTAACTACATCATTTATAACAGAAGCTGCAGAAATTAATTCATCATCACTATACTTTTCAGAAACAACAAGTGGAGTTTCGTCAATAATTACTTCGTCATCTCCAATGGTATTATACATTATATCTCACTCAATACATTCTCCTCTATAATAGCTCCATTCCTCACAATAAGATCAATCATCAAATCTACAAATTCAAACAGATCATTCATCTGAATTTTCAATCTCCAAAGTTCATCAATTATCTTCACAATAAACTGAAGCTGGATTTGCTAGTCAAACATTTTCTTCATTATTAGAACCACATCCAGTCAAAATAACAGTACCCAACAAAAGAATAGATACTAGTGATAATGTTTTTATCTTCATAACATTAAAATAAGATATAAAAATTATTAATTAAGAATTAAGTAATTAGTAAACAAAAGCAAGAGAAATTACAAAAACATAATTAAAAAAAGAAAAAAGACTGTGTAAAATACACAGTCTAATGTCTCAATGTTTAATTGAAATTCTCTTCTCTATTTCATTTACTAAATCCAAAGTTTTTAATTCAATACCAGTAGAACGTATTAAATCAATAACAATTCTAAGATAAGATTTAGCTTCATTGATTGAAATCTCTGGGATAAAGTCACCTTGACCAGCAAATGATTCAAAGACCACCTCATTAAACAAGTTGCTAAATTTTGATAGTAATAATGAACATATTTCATCAAATTCATTAACATTATCATCTTTAATAATTGGACTCAAAGAGATAAACTCTTTGAAATTCTCGATAAGCTCATCATTTTTTAGAGCACTATCAACAATAATGCTTTTAATTTGATTTAATACATCAGAACGTTGTAAGTCATTAAATGCGCACTTATAAATAGTAGTGTACATATCCATGTCATAGCAAACGTAACCTTCATGATAAGATTTAGCATAACTTATCATTGCATCCAATAGGACGCTTTTAACCGAATTAACTGTAGAAGTTTTATAAGCTTCATACAATTCAACAAAAGCTTGTGTCATATAATATTAGATATATTTTTATGCTCTTTCGAGCAAAAATATAATACATAAAAATATATTTAAATACAAGTGAATAAATAATATAAAATAATTACCTGAAAATATATAAGGACAAAATATAATACCAGATGTAATAACTAATTAAAACCTCTTGCTTATGATTCATAATTACATGTACAGCGGATTTCCATATGATCCATTCGGACCATATGGGATAATGGATTATTATAATCCAAATGAGAAACCTGAAGACCAAGAAAACAGATCATTCACAAGCCTAATCATTGTAATTATATGCTATATCGGATTTCCGATAGCAATGGCAATAGGTTACGGTTTATATGAATTAGTTAAATGGTTTCATAACGTACCATTATGGTGACCTAATACGGTCACCATTTTTAAAATTAAGAATTTTTAAGTAAATGTTCTAAATATATTCATATATTTCTTGTAAACTCATCCTTACTTTCCTTATATGATTTTAATAATTCCATTACATTATTTTTAGATTTCTCATCCTTTGAGTTAATTAATGGTACTAACATTCAAATAACGTCTGTAACCCTTCATAAATTATACTTTGTTAAAATTACCTCATCAGACATCAACCATTTATTCTTCGTACAAGTAGTACCATAATTTTTAGTATCTACATCATATCTGAATTCATTACCTTCAGCATTTTTAGGGACAAAAGCAAACATCATTTTACTTCATTCTATATCAAATTGAGCTTTTTCACTAAGCATTGATAAAGTTCATATTTTAACCCAATGATTGTAACGATATAACTTAACATCTATATCAGTTGAATAAGGAACCATATTCCAATAAAAATAAACTTTATCATTATCTTCAGCAACAACATGACAAATATGAGCTTTTGAAAGATCTGCTCAAACGTCAGAAACGAATTCTCAGGTTCATTCATTATATAAAAGATATTTTGCATAATCTATAAGATTAGGATCGACAGCACTAACAATATTTAAAAGTGTTTGTTCATCGTATTTATTTAAATAGAATGAAGATTTAGTTTCTCAAGTGCCCTGTTCTATTTCTTCATCAGGAAGATATTTAATAACATTAAGAGCTGTTCTCATTAACATCAATAATACATTTCATCTTTTTTCAACTTTATAAGGATCTTTATTACTAAGAATTCAATTAGAACTTAAAATCTTTATATGGGGTTGATAAAATGGACTTCAATCAGAGGTTCAAAACACAAGTCTAGAAAGGACAGTAGCAAACTCAGATCTAAGTACATTATCATGAGGTTTAAAATTAGAAATTCAAATTCACATAATTCATAGCTTGCAAGCATCAGTTATTCAAAAATTATATTTCAAATCGAACTCATAAGGAACATCAGCAAAAGCACAAACAGCTCAAGTGTTTGGTTTTAATTTCATTACATTTTTAGCAAAATTAGCCATCATTTTCGCTAATGCAGCTCTAGATAATTCTCAATCTAAATTAGCTGATCAAATACTAATAGCATCAGTTAATCAATAAACATAAGCAAACTTATAAGCATTATATTGTTCTCTTGTATATCAATTATCTAATATTTCAAACTGATCACCTCAGACATACCAATTTCATTTAATAGATTTTTTAACTGGTTCTGTATAAAAAAAAGGATCTTCAGTTAACAAAAATTTAGTAGAATTATCAACAATATTACTAGATTTAACTTTTTCTTCAGATGAATTATTTCAAATCTTATCAACAGAATTAATAGAATCATCATTTAAAACATCAGTTCATGTAGCTAATAATGATCAAGCATCATAAGAACTATCGTCCAAAACTTCAGGCTCATCAACTTTAATACTAATAGTAGGTATACTTTTTTCGCAATTTAAAGCATAATTATGAACATTAATTTCCGATACTGATCATCGTCATTTTCATATATAATTTCAATTTTTTAATTCTACAGGGAAATATCATATATAAAAAGACCATAAATCATCACCAGTAAAATATCAATATTTTCAAACAAATTCACAATCAAGTTTAAGCACAAATTTTTCATCTTTAGATTGAACAATTGCGAAAGAATCACAAACATCTAATGAACTATCACATGCTTTAAAATCAATAAAATCATCACCAGAAAGAGCAGTCCATTTTAGAGTAATAACATTATTAGAAACAGAATGTGTAGGTTCTTCAAATCAGGCATTAATATAATTTAAAGAAAACACAAATATAAAAGATATTAAAAACAAGGTTATAAATTTAATATTCTTAATCATTTAATTAATAACTAAAGAATAAAATAATTTAAATCAACTAATCAACTAACATTAATAAATAAGTTCATATATTCTTAGTAAAAATATCATCACTATTCTTAAACTCTCTTAACATCTTTTTAGCACTATTCCTAGCTTGTTCATCCTTATTATTAATAGCCGGTACTAATCTTTCTAATACATAAGCCGCTTTTCATAAATCATTTCTTAATTCTTCAACTTCTTTAGTAATAACAAGTTTTTTTACTCTACAAGTATTCTCTTCAACCTTAAAATCTACATCAAAAGCATATTCTTCTCATTGAATATTTTTAGGTATCAAGGATAAATAAACTCTTTTATCAGGATTTTCAATATGATAATGGAAATTTTCATCTCACATAGGTATAGTACCAATAGTATAGAAAAAAGCATTATCTTTATCCCAAAGCCTTATATCAACATATTGAGAATAAGGCATAAAATTCCAATAAATTGAAAGATTATTTCAAGTTTCAACTTTGTAACAAACATTAGGTAAAGATAAATCAGCTTCTTTAATTAAATTATCAGATAAATTATTAGTTAATATATTCCTAGCTTCTCTTATTAAAGATGGATCTATAACTTCAACTATTTCAAGCAAAGTAAGCCATTCAGGTCTATCTAAATCAAATCAATCGATTTCTTTTTGTTCCTCCTTATCTTGAATTTCAATAATAATATTAATAGCAGATCTCATCAACATTAGTAATATGTTTCATCTTTTTTCAATCTTATAAGGATCAGTATTACTAAGAATTCATCTATTATTTAATAGTTTAAGATGTGGTTCATAATATGCAACTCAATTAGATCAATCATTAATTCAAAAAAGTAATCTAGAAAGTACAGTTCAAAATTCAGCTCTATAAACATTTTCTGAGGGTCTGAAATTAGGAATTCAAACTCACATTATTCATAATTGACATGCTTCAGTTATTCAATTATCATATTGTTTATCTAAAGAACTAGAAACATCTGTAAAAGAACATTTTTTACTACTATCAGGAGTTTTACCCATAATATTTTTTGCAAAATTTGCCATCATTTTAGCCAAAGCAGCTCTAGTTATTTTTCATTCCATATTAGCAGATTCAATATTTTTGGCTGAGGTTAATCAATATAAGGCAGCAAATTTATAAGCATTATACTTCTCTCTAGTAAATCAATTATCCAAAATTGCATTTTGATCTCATTCATAATACCAATTTCATTTAACATACTGTATTTTTGAATCTGATGTAGTAATATCTTTACGTATAGATGATTTATTTGAATCATCAGATGCTTCTTTACTAGATTTTTTATCTGAAGAATAATTAGAAGGGAAAACTAAAACTCAAGAAAGACAAGTAGCTTCATTCATACGAGTACTCACACTATATCTTAATTCACTTAAACTAATATCTCTAGGTATGAAAGAAAAAAGAAATTCTCAATCTTTACTATAATTTTTTAACAAATCACAATTAACATAAAAATCATATTTTTTAACATTCATAGAAACAGTTTGATATTTTTCATAATCTTTTTCATCAAAATTATACAGTTTAATTTCTAAATTTTCAGATCAAGTAATAGATTCCCATTGAAAAGAAATTAAATTACCTGTAACTTGATGGGATATATTAAGAGTTTGAGAACTAATCAAATCTACTCAGAAAACTTTATAATCTAACAAAAAATTTAAGAAACCAATTATTCAAGAGATAATAATCATAATAAATATATTCTTCCTCATAGTATTAACTAAAAGAAGATAAAATAGATAAAATAGATAAAATAGATAAAATAGATAAAATAGATAAAATCAATGTATCAAAATAAAATAAAAATACAAACAAAAAAGCAAATCATAAAAGAGATTTTCAATAAAAAAATATAATAATATTGAAAATAATAATTTGTTTATATATAAAGATTAAGTAAATAAAAAACTTAGTCTTATGGATAAATTAAATTTAACTAAAGAGCTACAATCATTCATACAAGAAAGATGTAGTGAATGGAAATTCTACAACATTGTTGTATATCTAAAATCAAATAGTAGAAAAACCAATGCAGAAGTAATAGCAAAAATACTAGAAGTAAATCCAGATTTTTCAATACAATGCATTGATTCAAATACAAAAGATGATAAAGATGAGGCAACAATAGTATTTAATCAAACAGGTTTTAAGGGCGGATAATTTCCGTCCTTATTTAAAAATACTTGAAAACAAATATATAAAAAAATATAAGAAATTATCGAATTTGCGAGATTCAAAGCAAAGAGGCAATGAAAGAATGTTGGTTGACTTGGAAGCCGTCATTCCATTAAATTATGTGTATAGTAAGCATTCAGAGTCTCTTAGTCCCTATGATTTCATAGGGACTTTTAAATACTTGACATTATACAATAAATTATATATAATAACAAAAGATATATAAAACAAATATAAAACAAATATAAAACAAATATAAAACAAATATAAAACAAATATAAAACAAATATAAAACAAAAAAATTAAAATTATGAATGTAATTAAGAAAATTTGGATTCTACTGGTAAAGCTTTGCGGATGGAAGCTTATTGTGCCAGAAAAGGGGACAAGGCCAGAAGTTGAAAGGTGCATATTCGTTGTAGCACCTCACACATCAGCATTCGATTTTATCTTTGGTGCTGCATTCTTATGGTCATGTAGTTCAAACGGTAAAGTATTCATTAAAAAAGAATTTTTCCGATGGCCACTAGGACCGATATTAAAAGGTCTTGGATGTGTAAGTATTGATAGAGGTAATCGTAAGAATGATATGGTTGGAACAGCCGTACGAAAATTCGATGAAGGAGGACCACTATCAATAGCAATTACACCAGAAGCAACTAGAAAACCGACAAAAAAGTGGAAGAAAGGATTCTGGGAAATTGCAAAGCAAGCAAATGTTCCAATCGTACCTGCATACTGGGACTTCGAAAAAAAGGAAATAGGAATTTTTGATACAATTATTCCAAGTGACAATTATGAAGAAGATCTCAAAAAAGTAAGAAGCCTATACAGTAAAAAAATGGCTAAATACCCTGACATGTACATTGAAGCATAAGAATTAAAAATAGAGTAGATGTAAACTATATCTACTCTTTTTTAAAAGAAGATTAATTTAACTTGATTTAAATAAAAAGAATATAAGCCTATGAAAATCGAATTTCCTATTAGTAGTTCATCATCAAATGATGTAATTACAATTACAATCGAGGTTAAATGTGCAAAAAAGCCTCAAATCAGAGTTGGCGATCATTTCATTGGAATAAGTCCAATAGAGGATTTTAATTTCATAGATGAAAAATCATCAACAAATTGGAGAGACAGATTCCTTGTAGGACCAAGTCCATATAAAGGAATATCAATCTATGGAAACAATCCGGAAGATTTATTCTATATGGAGTATCCCCCAATAATAGAGGAGTAATTAAATAAGTATCAGATTTCTGATACTTATTTTCAAAAATATAAATTAAGGAATTTATAAATATCTTCTCATTTCTTAGATTTTACCCATCAAACAATATATCATTTATTATTAGCTTCTGACCAATTTTTAAACATATTAATTAATTTAGATCAAAAATCAGATATAGCAACAATCTTACAATCCAAATCAGTTTTTAAAAATTCTCATAAAAAATCATTTCACAAAGGTCATTCTCGTCAATCAAAAAAATTATCTAATAAAATTAAATCTCAATCACATATTTTATCCAAAAACGGAAGAGGATCTCTTACATTTTTCTTTACAGGATAAGAGAATCAAGGTAAGTTATCATTTAAATAATTATAAATCTCTTCTCAATGTAAATCATCAAAAATCCATATTTTCATGTGTATAATATTAATAAAAACATACTATTGTATTTATTTTAAAAAATACTAAGAATAACTCAAGATTTATTCATATAAAATACAATGAAATCAAAAATTACATTATCAATTCTTATATTATCATGCTTAATATTAACATGATGTATAAAATCAGCAGGTGAACCAGAGTATGAAGAAGCAGAAAAAATATGTGTAGAAAACGAATGAGAAGTAACTAAAGATATTGATTGAAACCAAATTTGCTTATTTTATGAAGATAAACGATGTCCATTAGCAAGCATTGAAGAATGAGATTGCTTTTTAATAAATTATGAATGAGACAAGCCTTCATCAGAATACTGTATAGATTTATGATGAAACCCAGAATATTGGCAAGAATGATGAGAAGATTTTTATGTATGCACATTTGACGATGATAGTTTCTGCTATCTAGATGATTTACCAAATTGAGACTGTAAAAAAGGTGATATGCACTATGAAGATGATAATCTTTATTCATACGCTGAACAAGCATGTATAGATTCAAATTGAGAAATAGATACTGTAGAAAGTTGAGATAGATTATGCTTTTTTTGATGATCAAAAATATGTAGTATAGAAAATATTATAGAAGGAGACTGTGAATATCTAAGCTATAATTTGCAAGATATTATAGATATTCATGAAGAAGAAAAAGCATATCAAGAATATATAGCTGAATGCTATGAACAAGAAAATATACCAGTGTGTTGAGAAGATTGAAACACTTATTATAATAAATGCTTTATGGAAAAAGCTTGAGTAAATGAAGAAAAAGAATTAGCAGAAATAATAAGCGGCCAATGTGTATTTTGATAAATTTATATTAATAAAAAACTTAAATGAAGAATATACTATACTCACTAATAATTATAACATTAATTCTAAACTTAACATGATGCCAATCGAATAAAACTGAGAATTTAATTAAAGAAGAGAATAACGAAGGAATAGCACTAACAGGAAAATTAAATATAGAAAATAATAAAGAAGAAATAAAAAATGCTACTAATTCATGAAATGTAGAAACTGTTTCAATAGCAAATATATGAAAAGAAAATAATAAAAAATCAATTAAAAAGATAGAGGGGCAACCAAAAGAAATTAATACAAACACTAATAATGATCAAGTAGCACAAAAATATTGTAATGATAATAAATGAAAAATAAACGAAAATAATATATGTGATTTTTGAAACAATAAAAAATGTTCATTAATAGAATTAACAAACTGAAATTGTAAATGGATAGATTATTCAGAATGAACTGCAGTATTTATAGAAGAAAATAAAGTTGATAATAATCAAATAGCAGAGCAATATTGCAAAGACAGCTACGGTAAAGTATCAAAAAATAATGAATGAAATAGTATATGTACATTTTTAAACAGTGAAACTTGTGAATTATCAGAAATTAGCAATTGAGAATGTAAATGGATAAATTACAGTGAATGAACAGTAGTACAATTAAAAAATGCTGAAGATGCCTGTATTGATATATACGAACCAGTTTGTGGAAAAGATTGAAAACTCTATTCAAATAAATGTTTCCTTGAAAAAGCATGAATACAAGAAGCAGATAAAAATATTAAACTAATAGATGATGAATGTATTGAAATGTAAAAACTAATACATATAATATTGACATCAAACAAAAAATATATGAAACAAAGAAAAATAATAGCTGTTAGATATGCATTTTCCTCGATGCTATTAACAACAATTTTTATTCTTCTTTTATATTGGTTATTCAACAAAGGGGAAATCGGAAGAGACAATTCAATGATAATGGAGCTAATAATCATTTTTGCAACTATAACATATAACATCTTTAAGATAAAAACATATCTTAAGAAATATGAAGAAACAAAAATGCTATTTAACCTTATTAGCATTGTAAGTATAATAGGGAGTATATACACCTATTACAGTAATATCATCCTCTTTAATTATGTATCTGGTATAACGTTTACATCAGTTATCATAACAATATCCTTATGGATCCAATATATTAGGGAAGAGATTTAAAAAATAAAAACGAACAAACCAGGAGTTCAAAGTTGTTCTTGGCAAAATAATAGCATTCAAATTGAATGCTATTTTTAAATTCCTATTGAAATTTATAATAATCTATATAAACAGTTCATTGTTCATAAAACATAATTAGATGATTAAACATTTAAACTTCACACAGCGGTGTATCGGTCCTCTGTTTCAGAGGACCTTTTTTTAAAATAAAAGAATTGAATTATAAAAAAACAAAAATATAAAATTATTAATTTTATTAATAAATATTAAGATATGTCAAAAAAAGAATCAGCAACCTAAAATAATAGAAAAGAGAAAGAATCAATTAACAGGATCATAGCACAAAAAAACAAAGAATTATTAGATTGGGAAGTAAAAAATGCAAATCAGAAATAATTTTTTTGACTAGAAGAAAGAGAACAAAAATTATTAAAAATGACTTATTTAGTACGAATAAAAAATAATCTAGAATTATGACGAGAAGAATATATTAATAACTTAAGATTAGCAGATAAATGAAATACCGTTACAAAAGAAATAATTAAAAATACACCAATAAAGATTAGATAATAATTAAAATAAATGAACTATAATCTAAGGAGATTTAAAGATGCACACGACAGAAGTTATAGAGTAGCATTAGAAGAAATTAGAAATTGAAAAAAAGACTCACATTGGATGTGGTATATTTTTCCTCAAATTGAATGATTATGAAATTCATCAACATCCAAAAAATATGCAATTAAGTGAATATGAGAAGCAAAAGCATATCTAAAAGATAAAGAATTAAGAAGTCATTTAATAGAAAGCTTATTAGCTTTATTAGACTTAAAAGAGAATATATCCGAAGATATATTCTGAAAAGTAGACGCTTTAAAATTACACTCATGTTTAACATTATTCCACCAAGTTGAACCAGATAATGAAATATTCAATTCGGTATTAGAAAAATTTTATAACTGAGAATTAGATTTAAAAACACTTAGTATATTAGGAATACTATGAGAAGAAATGCAATGAAGATTAGATACCAAAATAAGACCAGAAAAATATGAAATAAAAAACATTAATGAATTGAAAGAATTTACTAAAAAAAAGAAAAAATAAAAATGGAGTAATAGAACTCCATTTTTAGTTATATAAAATACAATTATTCCTCATCTACAACAAGTTCTCATTGATCATATTTTTCTTCATTAATAACATTTCAGTCATCATCATAAGTAGTCCAAATTCATTGTTTTTTTCAATTAATATATTTTCATTCTTCTCTTACAGATCAATCATCATAAAAAGAAGCAAATTCTTCAACATCAACATCTCATAGATATTCTTCAAGAGTTAATCAATTATTCATAATTTTTTTAGCTATTTCAACATCTCAGACATATCTTAAATGCCAAGGCTCATAACCATATCATGTAATATCTTCTTTACCCTCAAGATATCTAAGAATAAATCAATAATTAGCTAATTTATTATGTACTTTTTCAAATATTTCAGTTTCTTTAACCATATCTTCATTTTCATAAATTAACTCACCATCTTTTTTAAGACATATATCAATAGCTAAAGCAGTATGATGCTCGGAATATCAAGGAATAGCAACATATTTTTTTGTATAATCAATTCAATATTTCTCTTCAAATTCTTTCCAAATCTCTTCTTGCTTAGAAACAGGACGATATACACTATCAAGTTCGATATCAACTCAATTCATCAATAAATCGTCTCTTAGCTCGAGATATTTCTCATATGCTTCTTTCTCAACTTTTATAGTCTCATCAAAAGCATTTTTAGTTTCAACTAAATCTAAATTAGATTCCCAATCTTCGGGTAATTTATGTTGTTTATTTACTAGAACTAAATAATCTAAATTTGATTCAATGTTTTGTAAATCTCATGTTTGTATTTCATCAACATTAAGATCATTATTAGAATTGGAAGTACATCAAGTAAACATAAAAGTTAAAAGTAATAACATAAAAGAGAAAACAGATTTATTCATAAAAAACTAATAATAAAATAAAACAATAAACTTATATAAATAAAAAAAATTAATCAATAATAAAAGAAACAGGAACAAACGAATTCCTGTTTTGCAAAAAATAAAATTTCAAATATTAATAAACATCGGAAGTATAATTCAAAGTGTAATAATTAGTAGTATCCGAACTATCTTCCCTTGTATCAAAGAAATAATATTTATTATTATTTCATATAATATAATCCTTATTAAGTCATTTTATAGCCATAAATTCTTTATATTTATCACTTTCAATGAACCGAATGTTAAATACTTTTCTAAATCATTCTATTCAAGAATCTCATTCTTTAGCAGACTCATCCTTAACATAAAAATCAGCAACATGATAATCTCCTTCATCATATTCACGAATAATTCAGTTCTTAAAAGCATCTGTTAAAGAAAGAATTAATCAATAATCATGGTTATTATAAACAGATTTTTTATTAGCAATAACTTGATCTCAATAATGTGAATCAAGAATTTTAGCATCTTCCTCAATTGGCACATAATCATCATTAACTGCAATATCTTCAGAGATGCAGTTCTCTTCGATTAAACAATCATCAATTACTTCTTGTTCTGGTGGTGTATTGTCACAACCAACAAAAAATAGAATCAAAGATAGAGTAGTTAATAATCAGACCTTTTTCATTATAATAAATTATAATATAAAATTATTTATTCTCATTAAATGTTTTAAATCTTTGTTCTTCACATTTTTTTATTAAAAGAGCTTCTTGATTAGAAAATTCTTCATCTAACCATTTATTAACAGTTGAATACAAATCTTTTCAATTTGGATCATAAACAATAGAATTAAATGTTCTCGCAGGTTCTACTGAAGAATCTGTATATGTAAAATATTTAGCATTACATTCTCATTCTTCATTACACTCTAAATAGCTTGTATCATTATTTTCAGCCCAATATCTAAATGAGTCCAAAGAATAAAATTGTAATCATAAACATCTTCAACATTCCTCAAAATCTAATGGATCAGAAATTCAAATTCAACAATTAGTAATAACATCATCTCAAGTAATAATAACTCAATTATTAGCTGAAGAAGAACTTCAAGTACTTGTATTAGTATTAGTACTATTAGTAGAAGTAGAAGTTGAACTAGATGTATTTGAATTAGATGAGCTAGCAGACTCAGGTGATCAACTTTTTATTACATTAGCACTTCTCATAAACATCAAAATAACATATCACTTAAGCTCAACTAAATAAGGATTATCAATTTTTTTCATAATTCAAACACTCTTTAACGCTCAAAGATGATTAATATAATAAGGTTTAACTCATCAAAATTTTTCTCACCAAAATAATCTTGATAATACGGTTCATAATTCTGCTCTAGTCATATTTCTATTTGGTCTAAACCAAGTAGATCACTGTCACATTAATCACATCGTACATGTTTGTAACGCAGCTGTACTCAATCATTCTCTAAGTCACTCAATATCATGGAATCAACAAGTATAAGTTGTTGGTATAGACATATTAACAATATTTTTAGCAAAAGGGACAAGCATTTCAGCAAATTCAGCTCTAGAAATAACTCTATCTAAATTTGCAGCATAGATTGAATTTTCTTTAATTATTCAATTATTATATGCCCATAAATAAGCATCTTGAAATTCTTGAGAATATTCCGCTTTTGAAAAAGAAAACAAAAGGAAACAGAATATAAAAGAAAATAATATTTTTTTCATTATGAAGAAGATATCTTTATTAAATTAACTAATCTATATCAAAATTTAAAAGAAATAAAAGTAAAAGTTTAAAAAAAATAAACAACAAATATATAACTATTTAAAATTTAAGGAATATTTCGAATAGAGTTGAAATTACAATAAAGAATAAATATAAGGATGAAGTCAACAAATCATAAACAAATATAATAAAGCATATGAAAAAAGTATTAATTAGATTCAGTGTAGAAATTGATAAAAATGAAGTTAAGCAATTAACTTTGTGTAGCGAGTTTGAATCAACTCAACACACCTCAAAAATGGTATCAATACAAAAAAATGGTACAGTGTATATTAACTCTAAGGAGAATCAGGTTGTTAAAAAAAATTCATCATCTGATTGGGAAAGATACTTCAGCGTAAATCTAAGCTTTGGCGGCGCCTACGTAAAGACCACACGCAAAGAAATAGATCTTCATTTCCCAACAGTATATGAAGAATAATTAACAATAAAAAAAGGTGTAGAAATTCTATCACCTTTTTCTTTAATATTGAAAATAATTTAACGAATAATTATATTAAGAACATAAATAAAACAAATAATAAAAGAAAGGATAATATATGAAATTAATCAGCTACAAAATTCAAAATGATGAAGCCGTAGGGTATGAAAGAGAAAATTCAACAATTCACTTGGTAGTTAATCAAGAAGGAGAAGAATCATTATCATTCACCCCAAAGAGAGTAAAACTACATAATTGTAGTATAAGAAATCTCGAGAGTTTAAGCGATAATTATAATGAATACTTCTCTGTATTTAATAGCTCAGAAGGCAAAAACGTTATAATAGAAAGCTTAAAATATCAATCTATCAGAATCACAAAAGAAAATGATTAATAGTGGTTAAATTAACCACTATTTTTAAAAAACTGACCCCTGTTATCTCAACAGAAGTCAGTATCAAATGAAAAGTACACTTCAACATCGTTGCAATAAATATATAAGAATTAAGTAAATAAATATCAACAGTAAAAATTAACTTGAATTAAGAAAATCAATTTAATATATTAATTAAAGCAAGAAGCGTCTTGCTGATACAGTATCACAGAACTGGATCTTATATTTTTTTTCAGTGTTGTGCACCGTGCTGGCACTGATTTCCACGGTCCCTTTGAGGTGCATAACACTACAGAGGGGCTTTTTTCTTATAATAAATTATACTATTGAATTTACCAAATAAAATAAATATAAAACAAAAGCTAAAAAAACAAAAACGAATTGCTTATGGAAAAATCAGAACTTCAAGAATTAAAAAAAGCGTACAACAACGTCTTTGATGAAAATGGTGAAATCAAAGGATGTGGTCGTACATGCACAAGAATTCTCATTAACACCCTAAAAAAGTATACGAAAGAAGACGTCGGAGACGAAAATACGGGTATGATGAAAGTAGAAACTCTTAAGTCTGTATATCAAAGACTTACAGCTTATCAAGGGGCATTGGTTATTTAACCAATGCTTTTTTAAAAAAACAAATTATTAAAAAAGACAACATCATTTTGTTGTCTTCTTTAAATAATCAGGATTATTAGGACAGGTCCACTCCTTAACACCGAAGTCGCGACAAACAGAGGGACGATAGGGATAAATCGCACAGAAATGCTTACCTTCATCATCTTTATCAAGGAACTCACATGGCGGAGGATTCTTACATCCAGTACCAAGTATAAGCGTATCAACACCTTTTTGTGTAAAATAAGCATACTCTTGTAATGCAATTCTTTTATTAAATCTACTAACTAAAGTACCAAACTTAACTTTAGTAAATTTAACATTTCTATCCCTCGTAATCTTTAAATCACGAACTTTCTTATACTCTTCACGAGTAAATGCAGGAGTAGAACAAATGCAGCAAAAGCCACATCTCAAACATACAAATTTCTTTTCCTCTTCTAATGGAGTAGGAACAACTTGAGCCTTAATTGGCTTTTTCTTTTTTTTCTTATTTTTACTCATAATTAATGTATTTGTTTATTATTTACATCATACTGATTCAAAACATTAATTTCAATATAACATAAAAAGGCCAACAAAATAGTTAGCCTTTATTCCATAAAGTAATAAGGTTGACCTGATTTATAAAGGATCTCTAAAGCTTCATAATAATCTTTATAATGCTGTAAAGTTCTATTATCACGAGTTTAAAGGACATTCTTAGCCCAATCAAGATTATGTACAGGTTCTACGACCTCTTTTCTCTCTTTCTTCTCAAATAGAAGAGCACTAAGATTCATCTTTGTTTTACGATGTTTCTTAATCTTTTTTAATCTTTTTTTTAAATTATTTTTCTTACTCATAAGCGTATTTGTTTTTTGTTTATAAGTAATAATATAACGATTTGTTAATATAATTTAAAGAATAAATATAATAATAGTATAACATATAGTTGAAAGTAAGATATTATATCAATATTATAAACATATTTAATTAACATGTGTGAAAATGAGTAAAAAATTATTATGAGGAGCAATTATTGCTACATGATTATTATCATGATGTTCTAAAAACCATACAGAAAACACAGAATATTGAATAGAAAAAAGTGAAATAACAGTAATAGAAGATTCAATAAAACAAGATCTATTTAAAACAATCAATAAGAAATCTAAAAATTATAAATCAACAAACCATAAAAAGATTCAATTAGAAGAAGTAAGGAATACAGTAAATCCAGAATCAATAAAAGATTCTACAAAAAAGAATATAGATAACATAATTACAATGTATGAAGCTCAAATAGATGATTGAGATGAAATGAATGAATACATAGAAAATCATGACAACACAATGAATGATATAGGGCACTTTATAATACCAGATATAGAATAAGAGGATGAAGACGAAGTAAAAGAATACGATTCAGAAGAAGATAAAATGTATATTAAAAAAATAAAGTAGAATAATATTGAATTAAGAGAAAAAAATCATTATCATAAGAATACACAATAAAAAAAATATAAAAATACTAAAGCTTATGGAAGAAAGACCTCCATTCTATTATGATCCACAACCTGAAGGAAACAGAGTGAGTAGAGATTTAGAAAAAGACATTGAAGAATCAACGAAATCTGCGATTCACAACACGGTTACATTAGTAGTAACACTAATCATCATTGGAGCAATCTATCTAATAGCAAATTGGATTAAAACGCTCTAATTAATCAAACAAAAGGTAATCAATATTTGGTTACCTTTTTTAAAAATAAAAAATGCTCTCCACTGTCTTTCAGGGAGAGCTAACGTGCAGCATAGTCCATGGTGTGAGGCATAGTCGCTCTAAAGACACATACCGCTCCATAGAGTAGCAACAAGAATATACATAACCATACTGTAAATTTCAAGAGAATTATTGAAATATGCTAAATAATTATTAAAATTATTAAAAAATTTAAAAATAGTAATTAAAAATGAACGATGAATTAATGATAATGCTTATACCATGTTGAGCTATAATATTGATAGTCTTAATACTATCCTTTATTAATTCAAAAAAAGAAAGAGAACTTAAAGCATTAAAATATGAATGAACATGAATACTGAAAAAACTAAAAATATCAAAAATCAGAAAAAAACATCATAGTTGAACAGAAAATAGATCATCGTATACAGAATTCTGGTTAGAAGCAGAGGATAATGAATGAAATACATACAGAAGTAAAAGCTATAGAGATCTAAAGGATGGATGACGCACAGAAAAAGAAATGATAAAAATACATAACTCTAAGGAGTATAACTTAACAAAAAAAGAAACAGCTATTAAAGAACTTACAGAAGAAATAAATATAATAGAATCAGAATTAAATAACGACCCTTGAATATTTAAAAAGCTTAAATTAAAATATGAATTAACAATATTTAACAGTTATCTAAGATTGGCAGAGGAATGATTAATTACACCATATATCATAATAAACAATCATAAAATAACAGAATGAGATATTGTAGATATATATATTAACCCAGATAACATAAAGCAATATTACTTCGACTTAGACTTCACAAAAGAAAAATGATTTTATGAAGAAAACAATAAAACAACTAAAGACATTATACACACAAGTTTAGATGAAATAATTTCAAAAATAGATTAATAAAAAACTGACTATTACAGAATAGTCAGTTTATTATCTTAAATGAACAAATACTATTTAACAGCTTTTTTGAATTCTGAACCAGCTTTGAAAGTAACAACGTTCATTGCAGGGATCTTAATCTTTTGAGATGGTTTTTGAGGATTAACTCCTTCTCTAGCCTTTCTCTTAGATTTCTTGAAAGTTCCGAATCCAGTAAGTCTTACTTCACCATCTTTCTTAACTCCTTTAATGATAAGTCCGATAGTAGCATTAACTAGTTCACCAGCTAATTTCTTAGATACTCCTAATTCGCTTGCAAGAGCATCAGTTAATTGAGTCTTTGTCATTATTATATCACAATAGAATATAAAACTAATGGGCTTATATCATTATTAAATCATTTTTCAAGAGAAAAATTAAAATAATTTATTGAAATTAAAAATATTAATCATTAGTATATGAATACCCGTGAGGGGCATTGAATTTATATAAATTATTTAATGTTATATTCAGCACTCGGTTTTCCTGAGTAAAGAGTCACAGTGGTGACTCTTTTTTTTACTAAAAAAATCCATTTGAAATTAAGAGTTTGATTGAGTATGTTAATCTCAACGATGTAAATATCTCACCGTTAAAGATAAGGACCAATTCTATCACCTAACATAAATTCCAAGCAATTCTTCCCAGCTGTGGAACCTCGCCAGAAAACGGCAATACTTCTACTCACTCCGCCCCTCTACGCAAGATGAAAAGAGAGGGGCTTTTTCTATAGCATTTATAAAATAATACTTGATTTTAATTAAACGAATGATTAATAATAAAACATAAACAAATACTAAATAATATGGAAGAATGGTATGAATATGAAACGACTATGGCCAGAGAAGGTGTAAGTAAAAAATACACCATATCGGTTATTACAGTAGTAGCCTTTGTACTCACTACAATTATCATCGCAGCAAATTATTGCTAAAGAAAGGACGCGTTGGAAGTCCTATTCAGTTTCCAGCGAAGTATAGTAGCATCTGAAATTAGATAGCTACTTTTTTTAAATCTTTTATATTGAAATCATAATAAACAATTAGTATAATAAAAACAACTAAATAAAAACTCATTAAAAATAGAAAAGTATGAAAAGGGTTTATAGAATCGTTATCAAACAAGATGAAGAACCCGATAGAGTACTCGTTCTAGAGAGTCATATATTAACACATGTAGAGAAGCCATCACCGCTCTATAACGGCAGGATATCAGTTCTAAAAGACGGATCATTCCGTATCTGGGAATATTATCCTCAAGTAAATAGAGAAGAATCATCAGAAGATTGGGAAGACTTCTTTGAAGTTGATACATTAACTCCAGTAGCACGAGTTAAATCTATACAGGGTCTTGAAGCATTCATTTACAAATCAGAAGTAGATGACAGCAAAGAATAGAGGAGCCTATATTAGACTCCTTTTTTATTGAATTTAAAATAATAAATTAATATAAATTTTAAAATAAAACAAAATTAAAAGAAAGGAGTATCTATGAAAAGAGTAATCTTCATGGGTAAAAACCCCATAAAACAAAGAGAAAAAGAAATAGTCCAAAAGAATATGAAAGCAATTTTCAAATTCAGAATTGGAGCTATGAATCCATTCAACAATGCTAGAGTTGTTATTAAAGTAACATTTAAACCTGGTATAGAAGAAATAGAACTAAAAATTGAAGATAATCATTCCGTATCAATATATGGAACTGAAAAATTTGAAATCATCAAAGAAAAATCTTCAAGATACATTGAAAACTATTATTCTATATCCATGAGCAAAAAATGCGAGGACAAACTAGAAATTAGCACAGTTGATGACGATTACAACCTCTATGTTGGCACTATTGAAAAGATCAATCAAACAAAAAAAGAAAGGAACTAGTATATTTAGTTCCTTTTTCTTTATATTGAAATCAAAGAATCGTTTAATTATAACAAAAACACAAACAAAACTAAAAAAAAGGACTAATATGAAAGCAAACATTAAATGTATTATGCCTAATGGTGAAGGTTCTGATGAACTTATCATCAACTGTGATATAGAATATACAGACCTTATTGTAAAAGATAACAAGTTTGTATCAATATATTGCAACAACGTGTCTATCGATGAAGAGGCTAGTAGTAAAGAATTCAAAGAAGCCTTTGAAGTCACTCCAGATGGTGACTATCATATATTGATAGAATTCAAAAAAAATCCACAAAAGTTGCGAATCTTCTCAAAACATTATGAAGGAAGTAAACCAAGTTGGAGAATCTTAATAGAAGGTGTGTAAGAATATCTTACCACCTT
>JAEEGL010574321.1_pt1 | contig 25283 bp, 19 predicted proteins | sample 9134231 | NCBI WGS metagenome assembly JAEEGL01 (sample SAMN16246548, study PRJNA631951) | gut metagenome | biome: gut microbiome; feature: rumen; material: fiber-attached | host: Bos | place: Iran: Karaj | collected 2018-10 | reverse complement strand
CTCCGCTGTAGTAGTTAGCGAAGGAGTTTTGCTATCGAATGTAATTGCAAGTCAGGCAGTACACTGTGCTTACGGCGGCGTTGTACCCGAATTGGCATCGCGAGCACACCAACAAAATATAATTCCCGTGGTAGACCAAGCCATCAAGCAAGCGGGAATCACCAAAAACGACATCTCAGCTGTGGCATTTACTCGCGGACCAGGTTTGCTTGGTTCGTTGCTTGTAGGCACATCTTTTGCCAAGGGTTTTGCTCTGTCGGCAGGTATTCCTCTGATTGAGGTAAACCACCTTCAAGGTCATGTGCTATCGCAGTTTGTGCATGAAAAAGACAAGCCCGAAAATCATCCTGATTTTCCGTTTCTTACACTTTTGGTTTCGGGCGGACACACTCAGATTATACTCGTAAAAGATTATTTCGATATGGAAATAATCGGCACAACCATCGACGACGCAGCAGGCGAGGCTTTCGACAAATGTGCCAAGGTGATGGCTTTAGGCTATCCAGGCGGACCAGTAATCGACCGCCATGCACAGGAAGGCGACCCCGAGCGTTTTCATTTTGCCAAACCGCATATCGAAGGTTTGAATTTCAGTTTTAGCGGATTAAAGACTTCGTTTCTCTATACGCTCCGCGACAAAATGAAAGACGACCCCAACTTTATCGACAACAATATCAATGATATATGCGCGTCGCTGCAGTTTACAATTACATCTATTTTAATAGAAAAACTTGTGGCTGCTGTGGAGCAAACAGGAATCAACCGCATTACCATCGGTGGCGGTGTAGCAGCCAACTCCGAACTGCGTCAAGTGCTTAAATTTGAGGCAAAACGCTACGGTTGGAAGGTTTACATTCCCGAGCGCAAATACACCACCGACAATGCCGCCATGATAGCAGGCGCAGGTTACTACAAATTTCTTAAAAAAGAATTTGTGGGTATGGATATTGCACCCGACGCTCGTTTAAAATTTTAACAACTCTAACTCATGGAACAACAGGTACAGGCATCGGCAATAAGGCGCAAAATATTCGCGCTATTTAGCGAGGAAACCCGCGACAAAGGATTCCCAAAGTATTTTAATTACTTTATTATGACGCTGATACTTGTAAATGTGTTTACTATGATTTTAGAAACCGTTAAAAGTGTTTACGAACCCTACAAAACGTATTTTCATGCATTTGAACTATTTGTAATAGCGGTATTTACAATCGAATACATTATGCGAATCCTCACCGCCGACCTTGCATTTCCGTGCGGAAACCGGCTGAAAAGCATTCTCAAATATATGTTTTCGTTTTATGGCTTAATTGACTTGCTTGCCATTTTGCCGTTCTATATGCCGTTTACAAAATTAGACCTCCGAATCGTAAGGACATTGCGCTTGCTGAGATTTTTAAGACTCTTTAAAATAACGCGTTACAACAATTCGATGGAACTCATCAAGTCAGTAATGAGCGAAAAACGTTCGGAACTTGGCGTAACATGTTTTGTGATTATCGTTGTTATGATAATAGCCTCATTTTTAATGTTTTATGCCGAAAACAAAGCTCAGCCCGAACATTTTCCCAATGTGCTTTCGTGCATTTGGTGGTCGATAGTAACGCTCACCACTGTGGGATACGGCGATGTTTTCCCGATTACAGGCATAGGCAGATTTATCGGCGGAGTAATCGCATTCCTTGGCATAGGTCTTGTGGCATTACCAACAGGTATCATAAGTGCAGGTTTTTTGGAAAAACTCAACCAAAACAACAAAGACAAAAACTCTGATAAAAACGATAATAGCAACTGTCAACACACATCAGACCATCAGAAATACTGCCCATATTGTGGGCACAAACTTGATACCTGATTTTTGAAACTTTTATTTTTATTGTAAGTTAAACTAAAAAAAGAAGAATCCATCATGGCTGCCTCATCATACCTAACGGAAAAAACACCTGCCGAAACAGTGCTGCACCGTAAGGCGTTTTCAGAAGAAGACACCGACGTTATGTTCGAGCGTATGGTTGAAAGCGACCTTTATTTTCCCACTCCCGAAAAAAAAGCCCTTGTCCGCAAAGCTTACGAAGTGGCAAAGCGAGTGCACCATGGGCAAAAACGTCACACCGGCGATAGTTTTATTTACCATCTGTTTGATGTAATGAGCATTGTGGTGCAGGATATTGGTTTGGGCGCCACGGGAGCTGCAGGTGCATTGTTGCACGAAATTACATTCCACACCGAGTTTAAAACCGAAGATATTCAGCAAATGTTTGGTCAGGAGATGGCCAACATAGTTGATTCGCTCAACCGTATTAAAGGCACGTCAGAATATTTTAAAGATTCTGAACCCGAAGTATATAAAAGAATAATTCTCGGCCTTACCAACGACTTGAGAATCATTTTAATAAAACTTGCCGACCGTCTTGCCAATCTGCGAACGCTCGAAATAAAGCCCAAAGACACTCAATATCAAGTGGCTTACGAAACTATGCAAATCTACGTTTCGCTTGCCCACCGATTGGGACTCAATAAGATAAAAACCGAACTCGAAAACCTCTCGTTTAGATTTCTCAACCGAAAGGCTTACGACGAAATATCATCAAAACTGCTTCTTAGCGAAGCCGAGCGCAAAAAATTTATCAACAAATTTACGCTGCCAATTATAGCAAAATTATCGAAAAACAATATCAAATTTGACCTCAAAGGCCGCCCAAAAAGCATCTACTCCATTTATCAAAAGATGCAGAAAAAAAAGGTGAGTTTCGACGAGGTGTTCGACAAATTTGCTATCCGCATTATTTTTACACCGCACAATCCCGACCTCGAAAAAGAAGAGTGCCTATATATTGTAAAAATCATTAGCGAAGATTTTTATGTGCATCCCGAACGCACTCGCGACTGGATTACAATGCCCAAAGAAAACGGTTACGAAGCTTATCACCTTACAGTTTTTGATAATGTCAACCAGGTTTGGGTAGAAATTCAAATCCGCAGCCAGCGTATGGACGATATTGCCGAATACGGTTTTGCAGCACATTGGAAATACAAAGGCATCACCGACAAACGCAAAGATTTCGACGACAAACTTAAGGCATTAAAACAAAAACTTGAAGCCCCCGAATCGGTAGAATTTGATTTTTCGCAAGATTTCAAATTCCTAATGTCCGACGAAATTTCGGTGTATTCGCAAGACGGCACAATCACCACATTGCCTCAAGGCTCTACGGTTTTGGATTTTGCTTATTATGTAGATCCTGCAAAAGCTTCGTCGTGCATAGGTGCCAAGGTGAACCACAAAATGGTAACAATAGCGTCGAGGCTTCAAAATGGCGACCTTGTAGAGCCCGTTACATCTAACCGTACCAAGCCAAAACCCGAGTGGCTCTCTATCGTGCACACCGAAAAAGCCCTTGGTATACTTAAAGAGCAATTGCACGACTATCTGCGCGTAGAGATTGCCGAAGGTCAGCGCATACTTCATAATCTGATACGTAAATACAAGATAACCAACGAAATAGAGGTTACAAACCAATTGATACAGCATTTTAAATGCCTTACCAAAAACGATCTTTTAACTAATATTTCAAATAAAAAGATTACTCCCGAGGCATTAGAACAAGCTGTTCGTAAATTATCGCCCAACTCGTTTGTGCGTTTTTGGCGATTGCAATTTGGTGGCGACAACGAAGAGATTCCTCGCACCGATTCTGACGTTTCGCGCTATCTCACAGGACAAAACCTCAGCGGCAACTACGAACTTGCCGACTGCTGCAACCCGCTCCCCGGCGACGATGCTGTGGGACTTATCGACCGCGAAAAAAACACCGTTTTTATACACAAAGCCAAATGCCTGTATGCGGTGTCGAAAATCCGCGAAAACCCCGGAATGCTTGTCCCCGTATCGTGGAAACCTCACGAGGAACTATCAGGAACGGCTCGCATATCTTTTGAGGGTGTGGACCAAAAAGGCATGGCTCAAAAAATTGTAACTGCCGTAACTGCCGAGGTGGAAATCAACCTCAAAACTATCCACATCGAAAGCGACGATACAAGTTTTTCGGGTTGGATAGAGGTGTATGTGCGCACCAAAAATCATTTAGACAAATTAGAACGAAAACTTCGCGAATTAGACGGAATGTTAAATTTAACAGTACAATAAATGACACAGTCGGACATAAAACACTGCGAAAACTGCAGACTTAAAGAATTGATGTGCAGGGGGCTATCTCCCGAAGACATGAACTCGCTTGTGAGCCAAGCGAAACTGCGCCACTACCGCAAGGGCGAGGTTATATTAAAGCAAGGCATTAAAACCACTGAGCTTATCTATCTGCTCAATGGTATAGTTAAGTTTTCGCTCGAAGATAACGGCCGCGAGTTTATTGTAACCATCGACAAGGCTCAAACATTTGTTGGCTTAGCCAATATCTTAAACGAAGATATCAACTATTTTACCGTAACAGCCGTGTCGGAATGTACGGGATGCGCACTTAATCTTTCGCGCTTTAAACTCTTGATGCTCAACAATAGAAACTTTATGTTTGAGATTATGAGCCTATCCACACAGATGTTTCGTGGTGCTATCAATAATTTTATCAGCATAGCCCGCAAGCAGAGCAATGGACGCATTGCCGATGTGCTGCTATATTTGAGCAACAAGATTTACGAATCCCGCTCGTTTGCGCTCTCGTTTTCGCGACAAGAACTCGCCGATTTTGCCGGCTGTAGCAAAGAACAGATTATACACACACTGCGCAATTTTGCCGCCGACAACATTATTTCGGCAAGTGGCAAAAAAATCGAAATCATTGATTACGAGCGACTAAAAACCATTAGCCGCATAGGATAATTGCATTGAATATATTTTTCGAAACTTTTTTACAAAAATTGTTGACAAAATAAAAAATAGTCCGTATATTGTGCCAAAAATCCGATACTCATTTTTCAATAGTTACTATTATGAAATTTAAGGTAGAATATAAGGACAAACAAAAATTCGGCAACGAAGACTTGCTGAAAATGAAACAGTTTGTAGAAAGCAAAAATATCAAAACTGTAAAAAACGTAGGTCTTGCGCAAGAAAAAATCAAAAAGGGACAAATGGGACCCGGACTTGGTTCGGCACTTGTGGGACTTGTAGGAGCAGCCACCGAACCTCTCACTATGCTTTTTAGCTCTATTGTAGAATGGGTGCGTTTGCACCGAAGCGATGTTAAGTTACGTTTAGACAACGGCGAAGAACTTGTAATTTCGGGTAACCTTTGCAAATCTAAAAAGGCCATCAACGATATAGTTGAAACCTTTGTAAACAAAACACTCGAAATGCGTCAAAAAACACCCGCATCAGCCAAAAAAGAACATTCGCTACCTCCTACTCCACCGCCCCCACCACAGGCTCCACAGCAAGAGAAAGATAGCAAATAACTACAACTGATTTTCGTCGCGTTTGCGCAATGAGCGACGCCACAAAAACATCAACACACACAACGCCGAGCCGGTATACATAACTATTCCTTCGTTAAAACTAATGGAGATAGTTCGTATTATTGCAATAATCAGGCACATAACAGCCATGCAAATCCACAGCACCTCCATAGGGCTTTTTTTCATCTTGGGTTTCATGGCTGTTGTGTATTTGTAGAATCGGATACAACCGACGATGACATATTAAGTTCTTGATATTCGTTTTTGAGCTGCACCACGCCATTGACGTCAAGAAATTTGTAATTCTTGAATGTAAGGTCGCTTTCAAAACCGCTTTTGCCATCGATTGCAAATCCATCCCCAGGCTGAGCCACCGACACACGCTTTACCGAAAAAATCTTTTGCTTGTTTTCGTCGCAGAAAATCTGTTCGGTTTTGAGTGTAGTGCCGTCGTCGTTGGTAATCACCACATTGCGGCGTGCTTCGTATAGTTTTTTCTTCTTGTAATAAATGGCATAATCGGCAGTAAGACGCGATTTCTGTTTTAGTTCTTCATCAAAAAAAATCACATCCACACCCTTTGGAAACTCGATGTACGAAGCCAAATCGCCATGTTCGTAATCGTCGGCCTGAGGTGCTGTAACGATGGTTTTCATCTTGTGCGACGAATAGTACTTGAGGTCTAAATTATCAACCGACTGCTGCGGAAAAGTAGCGTCAATGTTAAAATTGTTTAGCTGCTCCATTTTCGACGAGCACGATGCCACAGTCAAAAAGATAGGTAGCAATAATAGTCTGTATTTCATAATTCGATATTAAAAAATGTAGAGACGCACCATGGCACGTCTCTACAAAAATATGAATAATTTACAAATTAATCAAAATTAGAATCTTGCGGTGGTGGTTTCACCAATCCAACCGCCGATTGTAACCGACGAACCTGCAGTGATAGAGTGCATAAAAGCATCCTCTTTGTTGGGGCAGTGTCCTTTGTAAGTGGCAATCAGCTTATTAACATCGCTGGTAACGCTTGGGTCAACAGCTTTAGCGCGGTTGAGTTTGTCGAGAACAAGCCAATAGGTTTTAGATTTTTCAAAACCATCTTCGCCTACAGGGTTTTGAGCGTACATAGTGGCAATAAGGATATACGGCTGACCGTACTGACCATTAAGATCGATAGCCTTGTTGCAGTAAGTGCGGGCTGCGCCAAACTGTTTTTGTTTAAAAAGGTCAACTGCAATAGAATAGTTGTAGTTGGCTTTCATAGAGTCGGCAGTAGCAAATTCGATAGCTTTTTTGTAGTTGTCGATAGCTTCGTCGTAGCGGCCTTTTTTGTCGAGCATACGACCAAGGCTGCGGCAAGCGAGTTCCGAAGGTTCTTTTGCGGTAAGTTTGATAGTAGCATCTTCGTAGAGTTTAAGGTCAGTGCAACCTTTTTTGTCGAGGATGTTAACAATCTTGCGCAAAAGGTCGATATCGTCGGGGTTTTGTTTAAAACGGGGTTCAAAAGCCTTGTTGAGGGTTTCGCACTGAGCAGCAGTGCTGTTAGAGAATAATCCGTCAACACCAGTGATAACGAGGTGGCAGTCGTTGAGTTCTTTTTGAACAGCGGCAGGGTCTTTTTCCTTACCACCTGCGATGCGTTCTGCAATACCGGCGCGTTTTTTCTGCAAAAGGTCGGTGATAATGAGGTAACGGTCAACAACCACCGAAGCGTCGATTTTTTCAGCATTGTACATATCCACAACAGATTTCATAGCTGTTTGGAACACAGCCACTTCGGTAGCTTCTTTACCAAGGTCAACCGATTTGTTGAGAGTTTCGTAATAAGCGTCGATCATAGCAGGACGGTACTTAGCCATATCAACACCCTTGCGGCCAAGGATATAAGCCTCGCCATAGAGTTTACTTGTTTTTGCAAAGAACTTAATACGATTGTCGTAAACCATCATAAGAGTATCGATCCAAGGCTGTTGCTCCGAACCGGTTTTGCATTGCTGCAATTTAGCTTTTACTATGTTAACACCGTGAGAGTAAAGGTTTTGGCTACACATAGGATAGTCTTTTACAAGCACTGTCCAAGGATTGTATGCGTCTTTGAGGTTTTTCTGTTTCATAAACTCGCTAAACATAGAGAGCTGGCGAACGCAGAAAGCACTGTCGGCACCATATTTTTCGTTTTCGCGCATAAGGTCCGAAATTTTGTGTTGTTCGTTGCGCAGTTGGCCTTCGAGTTCGTCGATAGTGCCCGCCTTTTGCATATCTTTAAGAGTTTTAAGGTCGAACACAGAAAGAATTTCAGCATCGGCACCACCAAGTTTGAATTTTTCAACCTCGTCGAGGCCATCGTGCAATTGTGCGTAAAGTTCGCGGTAACGGGCTTTAAGAGCCTTGTTGTAAGTTGTTTTGCCGGGAGTAATTGCAAGTTCGCCGGCTGTTTCGGGAAACTTTGCTTTAATTACATCTTCCGGAGTTTGAGCCATGGCCATGCTTCCTGATAGAAGCACTGCCGAAAATGCTAATGCTAATTTTTCCGATTTCATCTTAATCATAATACTAAAATTTTAAAATTTAAAAATTAATTCTTCGCTATTGGAACTTCCTTTTCACAAACCAAACGTCATGTATAGTAACGTTGAAATGCATTAGAAAGTATTTTTCTTGGTATAAATTGTTTGCTGTAGTTCCCCTTTTGCCCATATCTAACGACAAATTGAGCAGTATGGAACGAAGCGGCAGGCCTAATCCGAATGTTATGCCTTGGTTTTTGATGGCGGTGCCATTGAGTTCAAGGTAGGTGTCTTCGGTGTGAAATCCGGCGCGATACATAATGGTTTTAAAAAATCGCGACGAATAGCGGTCGGTAACATATTCGATGCCTCCGCCTAAATATGTGCTCTTGCGGAGGGGGGTGTGGTTCTCGCCTTCTATGTCAAAGTTTTTCCAATCTTGGATAGTATAGTCGGCGGCAATGGTAAAGCGGTTGTACAGTTCTACTGCTGCACCGATTCCGATTTTTTTCGGAATTGTTATCTTTCCATTTGCTAATGTATCGTTGCAAATTGTGTCGGCAAGTGAAGTTAGGTTATTAACGTTTGTTAACAACAACTCGTTGCGAGTATTAAGCTTGGTATCATTTCCAAATGTGGCACCTACGCTTAATTTAATAGCTGTTTTGGTGGTATCTTTGCGCGAGCGGATGGCTTTTTGTGCCAAAATGCCAAACTCGTATTGAAATCCTGTAACGATGTATCGGTTGTTGTAGGTAGTGTATGCTAAGTAAGTATCTGATTTCATGGTGGATACCTCTTGATTACGGTCGAGACTTCCCCAGATGTACGAACCTGTAGCACCTACCGAAAACATCTTAAGAAAATCGAACGATGTGCTAAGCGAAACCCTGTTGAGACCACCCGAACCTTCGTATTCATGAGCAAAACCATAATAAGAATTATCCGAAGGATTGTGGATAATGGTAGTATCTTTCATTGAGTAACCCACTGCGCTATAAGGTCTTAAAGCAAATGCAAAACTCCACCATGGTTTTGCAGAAAAACCGCCTGCAAGATATTTGAATGTGGTATTGTTGTTTTTTTGCGATGCCGAAGACGATGAAACCGTAGTATACTTGGTGTCCATACCCACGTCAAATATAAAGCGTTGCAACGGCAAATCGGCATTAGCTGCGGGATTTAGGAAGTTGAGATACACTTCTGAGGTATGTCCTATGCCCGTGCCGCCCATCGCAATATTGTTTCCAATGGTGGGTGTATAAATGTCGCCTATGCCGTAACGCGAATATGGCGAAAGTGTAACTTTTTGAGAATAAGACGGTAACGATACCGTCAAAAGTAAAAATATTACTATAAATTTAATTCTGTTTAACATTATATTCCAATATTCTGTTTAATCCAATTGCCACTAAATTTGGCTCTGCAAATATCGTGTTTTTTAATTTCTCAGCCAAGAAAAAAGTATCACCCCCAGTTAAAATTAATGCAGGATTATTCAATTTTTGTTGAGCATACGATATTTGCCACATTATTTCAGCTATTACACCGTTGATAACTCCGTTATTTATAGCGTTTTGCGTATCGGTTGGAATATTATCGGATATGGGTTTTGGCTGCAATAATGGCAGTTTGGCGGTGTGTTCGTGCAATGCGGCAAAACGTAGCGAAAGTCCCGGCGAAATGCAGCCTCCAAGATAGTTTTTTCCGCCCTCGATAAATTCGTAAGTGATTGCAGTTCCAGCATCTACAACCAAACAATCGCGATTTGGAAACATCACCGAAGCCCCCACAGCTGCCGCCAAACGGTCGTTGCCAAGTTGCGACGGATTGCTGTAACTATTTGATATTGGCACACTTGTGCTGCTATTAAGTGTAATTATTGAGTAACGTTCTGATAATAAAGATGTTAACTTTTCAGGCATATTACCCACAGATGAAACAATAGCGTTGTCGATTTTTGATTTATTAACAATAGTTAACACTTTTTCAATAAAATCTGAGGCATTATGTTCAAATATTTTTGTGTCTGTCAGCCGTCCGCCATCAAAAAAATAAAATTTGCAGCGAGTATTTCCAAAATCTATTACCAAATTCATACGCCGAAAAGGATTTTTTTGTAATTTTGGGGCGAAGTTACTAATTTTGCAAATCAAAATACTTATACTACCTGATAAATGAAAGCAAAAAAAATTCTCATAGTAGAAGACGACAAGATGTTGTGCACTATATTTCAGATGTTTATCCAAGAGTTGAACTATGAAATAGTATCTACCGTGCGCACAGGCGAAGATGCAATTGCAGCTTGCGACACCTACAACGACATCGACGTAATACTAATGGACATACATTTAGACGGCGACATCGACGGTGTACAAACCGCTCTCGAAATCTCCAAAAAACACAAGACACCTATTATATTTATAACTGGCGATTCATCACCCGAAACCATCGAATCGGCCACACTCGAAAACGTATACGGTTTTATGACCAAGCCCGTATACAAGCGCAACCTCGGCGTGGCAATAGAGTATGCATTTGCAAAATCTAAGAAAGGATAAAATAGGAGGATAAAATAATTGGTAATTAGTGATATAAAAATAAGTAGGGCTGTGAAAACATCACAGCCCTACAACTATAATATGGATTAATTCATAAGCTTAAACGATTGATTATCAATTATAACAATTAATAATCCTGTTTTATTGATTTTGATTTCTTCTTTTGTAGATTTTGTTGTTGAAGTTGTTATTAAACGACCATTGGTATCGATAATGGTGTATTTGGTGTCGGGTGCGTTTTCGATGTAGATGGTAGAGTTGTAGCACCATACTTTGATGCTGCTTTGATCGGTAATAGAGGATACGGGGGTAGTAGTTGTTCCAACCTTAACAGTGAATGTGGTTTCTACTCCTTGATATTCGACTTTAAGGGTTTGTTCGCCGTTCTTGGTATTATCGTAGCCGGTGATGGTGGCCTCTGAGAGTTTTACTTTCTTTGTCTCGCCAGTATTGTAAGTCAAAGTCAATTTGCCGTTTTCAGCTGAGAAGTTTTGACCAAATGCATACTCGGTTTGGGGCAAAGTAGATACTTGAATCGATACAATAACCCTTTGGAATGCAGGATCACCCGATTTGGTAAAGTATCCGGGATTTTCTGCGCCTCCGTCGATTTTGGCGTATGTGGCATCGTAAACTTGCAAAATGTTGGGAGATGAGCCCTTGCCGCCAAGAATAAGATAACAGAATTGGAACATATCTGCTGATGCAGTTACAGCTGCGGTAGACCAACCATCACCAACGAAAACAGCTTCGAGGTTGGTGTTTGTAAACATTTTACTCATGTTTTCTACCTTCCCTGTATTAAAACTGCTTAAATCTAACGTAGGAAGAGCGATGCATCCATAGAACATCTCCGCCATATTTGTAACATTTTCGGTATTGAAACCGCTTAAATCTAACGAAGCTACTGCATTGCATTCTCTGAACATATATCTCATACTGGTAACATCCTCGGTGTTGAGGTTTTCTTTTATACCGATTATAGTTGTGAGTTTTCTAAATCCATCGAACCATAAAGCACAACTTGTAGGACGGTAGTTTTTGAAAGAATCATCAAATACCACTTTTATAATTTTATTTTTGAGAGAACGCCAATTATCTGAATTAGGATTCAGATCACACGCACCTTCAGGCGTGTTGGTGTCGTAGTAGAATGTGAGGGTACTGTCTTTTTCTACAACGTAAGCATGATATGGCCAAAATGCAGGGTCGCCCGATTTGGTTAGGTAGCCGGGGTTTTCTGTACCGCCGTCGATATGTGCGTAAGCAACATCGATTTTGTCTTCATTGTATGCAGTGCCTTTGCCTCCAAACAAGGTGTAACAATCAGAAAACATACCCGAAGATTTTGTTACCGCAGAGGTAATCCAATTGTCACCTACATATATACATTGAAGTTTTTCGCACCCCCAAAACATCTTGTCCATTGTGGTTACTTTTGCAGTGTTGAACCCTGAAAGGTCGAGCGTTTTAAGTTTTTTGCAAAACTGGAACATCTGATTCATAGATTCCACGTTCTCGGTTTTGAGGTTTTCTAATCCTGATATTTCTTGAAGGTTCGACATACTATTGAACCAATAAGCAAGTTTTGTTGGTTGAAAATTTATAAACGATTTGTCGAAAACCACTTTGGTGATAGAAGAACGGATGTCCGCAGTCCAATTTTTGTCATCCATTTCGGTACGCATTGGCAGAGAGCCATCGGGTATCGAAGTTCCAGAATAGAATGTAACTGTGCCATCTTTAACAATAGCGTAAGCAAATATAGGGATGAAAGCCGGTTCTCCCGATTTTGTAAAGTATCCGGGATGATCTATACCACCGTCTATTATGGCGTATGTGGCATCAGTAATGTCAGCATTATAAGCTGTGCCCTTACCTCCGTAGAGTTTGGCACAGTCTTCAAACATACCTGACGATTTGGTAACAGATGAAGTAGACCAATTATCGCCTACAAATATTGATTCAAGGTTTTCGCAACCATAAAACAATCGTGTCATATCAGTAACCTTGGCGGTGTTGAAGCCCGAAAGGTCGAGAGTTTTAAGTTTTTTACAAAATTGGAACATTTCCGACATATATTCCACCTTTGAGGTATTGATATTCTCCATGCCCGATAGCTTGGTGAGGTTTTCCATGCTATTGAACCAATAAGAGAGTTTTACTGGCTTATATTCTTTGAACGTTTTATCAAATACCACCTCGGTGATAGAAGAACGAATATCCGCAGTCCAATTTTTGTCATCCATTTCGGTACGCATTGGCAGAGCACCATCGGGAATTGATATGCCCGAATAGAATGTGGCAACACCGTCTTTAACAATAGCGTAAGGTTTGTGAGCATCAAAGGCTGGCTCGCCTGATTTTGTCAAGTAACCGGGATCGTCTTTGCCTCCGTCGATTTTGGCGTATGTAGCATCGGCTATATCGGCATTGTAAGCCGTGCCTTTACTGCCATAAAGACTGCGGCAACCAGTAAACATGTCAGATGAAGATGTAACCGCAGCAGTAGACCAGCCATCACCTACAAAAATAGCTTCAAGGCTGCTGCAACCGCCGAACATATATCTCATATTCTTAACATTCGCAGTATTAAAGTTGCTTAAATCAAGGGTAAGGATGTCGCAACAGCCGAACATATTCTCCATACTCTTAACATTTTGAGTATCAAACCCACTTACATCAAGGGTAGTTAAGCTACATTGATAGAACATAGAATTCATATTCGTAACATTCGTAGTGTTAAAATTGCTTACATCAACGGTTGTAAGGTCGACGCACCAGCAAAACATATGATACATATTCGTAACATTCTCTGTATTAAAGTTGCTAACATCAAGGGTAGTTAGACGGAGGCACCAGTAGAACATACTTCCCATATTCGTAACATTCTTAGTATCAAATCCACTTACATCAAGTGTGGTAAGGCTGCTACAACCGGCGAACATACGAACCATACTCTCAACATTCGATGTATTAAGATTCTCCTTCATCCCCGATATTTCGGTAAGGTTTATGAATTCATAAAACCAATAATCGCAACTTGTGGGTGTACATTCTTTGAAAGAAGCATCAAATACCACTTTTGTAACAGAATTACGGGTATCTTCGGGCCAATTACTATCGTCATAGGCCGATTGTATTGGCAAGGCTCCTTCGTGGGTGCTTTTGTCAGTATCGAAATAAAACGTGGCTATTCCGTCTTTTATAACTACGTATTGTTCTTTTGTACCTTGCGCAAATGCGGCAACAGATAATAGCATCAAGAAAAATGCTAATAATAAAGTTTTTAGTTTCATTTAGATATAATTTTTAAGTTAGTATCTTTATTGTTAATAAGTGCAAAAATAAAAAACTTTTCCATTATTTCAAAAAAATCCCTACCTTTGCCAAAACAATTACTCATTGTATAATGAACACCGAAAACCAAAATATTGAGTTTAAAGAATCTTGGCGCGACGAATACCTAAAATGGATTTGCGGATTTGCCAACGCACATGGTGGTACATTATATATAGGTATTGATGACCACGGCGAGGTTTGCGGTGTAAAAAATCCCAAAAAACTATTAGAGGATATTCCTAACAAAATTTGCGACACAATGGGTATTCTCGCTGATGTTAACATTCGCGGAAAAGACAATAAACAATATATTGAAATTCAAGTATTTCCAAGTTCATATCCTGTAAGTTACCACGGAGAATACCATTACCGAACAGGCAGCACCAAACAACAATTGCAAGGAGCGGCACTTACCGAATTTCTCATCAAAAAAACAGGCTACCAATGGGATTCTGTTCCCGTGGATTGGGTAACTGTTGACGAACTTGACAAAGAAAGTTTCGATATTTTTCGCCGCGAGGCTGTACGCACAGGTCGTATGTCGCTAATCGACGTACAATGCCCAAATGCAGAACTTTTAGACAAACTCGGTTTGCTCGAAAAAGGAAAACTAAAACGCGCCGCCGTTTTGTTGTTTTACCGTCGTCCTGAGCGTTTTATTACAGGCAGTTACGTAAAAATAGGAAAATTTTCGTCCGACAATAGCGGCAATCTATTGTTTCAAGACACTGTGGAAGGTTCGCTTATGCTTATGGCCGACCGCACTATCGACCTCATATACCTTAAATATCTAACAGCCTCAATATCTTACCATCACGATGTGCGGGTAGAAACATATCCATACGCTCGCGAGGCTGTACGCGAAGCGGTTTATAACGCACTGATACACAGCAAATGGCAAGATGGAATTCCAATTCAAATACGCATTCAAGACGATGTAATGTATATCAGCAACCAATGCGCTTTCCCTTCTGATTGGACGGTGGCCGATATCCTTAAACCACACCGTTCTCGTCCGTATAATCCATTGATTGCCTCTACATTTTACCGTGCAGGATATATCGAATCGTGGGGACGCGGAATTGAAAAAATCGAAAATGAATGTAACAGCATCGGTGCAGATGCTCCTAACTACGAAGTTAAAGGCGATGGTTTTATTGTTAAATTTGATGCATTAACCGCAGAAAGTAACCCAATAAGTGACCTAAAAAGTAACCAGAAAATAGAAACACAAAATACTACAAATCAAGAAGATAACCAAGATAGTAACCAGAAAAGTAACCAGAAAAGTAACCAGAAAAGTAACCAGAAAAGTAACCCAATAATCATAGACTTGATGGTAAATAATCCAACCATCACAATAGCGGAATTAATGAAAAATACAGGTCTCTCTGAAAGCGGTATCAAGAAAATAATCCGCTCACTCAAAGCGGATGGATTAATCCGCAGAATCGGATCCGATAACGGTGGATATTGGGAAGTTATCAATAAAAAATAAAACAAGAAAAAGTGCTAACCCTCTTAATCATAACCCTCACCCTCTCAGCCCTCTCGTCGGCGTTTTTTGCGGGGATAAAAACCGCACTGACGGGGTGCGACCGCCTTGTGCTGGATATTGATATCAAAAACGGCACTATAAGGCAGGGGATTGTGTTCCGTCCCGCCGATAATATCGAACTATGTATCACTTGTATGCGCACAGGCGAAATCCTGTCGCAGTGTGTGTTGGCAAGCACATTGTTTATACTCTGTGGACGGCTTGGACTTAGCAACACCGGCAACTGTATATTTTTGGTGTCGTCGCTGATTGCCGTTGCCATATTGTGCAAGGCGGTGCCAACGGCGTTTTTTTCGCGAAATGCAAACCAGATGTTGCGCACGTTTGTGCCGCTCGCCGATTTTATTTCCAATTTTCTTTACCCTGTGGTATATTTGGTGATGTTTCAGGTGATTTCGGCAAGCGGAAAAATCAAAGGCAAATCCACAGGCGACGAGCCAAGCAATATTTCGGAACTTATACCCACCACAGCATCCAAAACCGATGACGACGATTACGACGACGGACGTCTGCAATTCTTAAAAAAAGCATTGGATTTTAAAGAGATACGTATTCGCGAATGTATCGTTCCTCGCAACGAAATTGCTTCGTGCAACATTACCGATTCTATCAAAACCCTCACCGAAACTTTTGTGCAGAGCGGATACTCCAAAATTGTAATCTGCAACGGAAGTCTCGACCGTATTACAGGCTATGTCAATGCGTTAGACCTTTTTAAAAATCCCAAAAGTATCAAATCGATAATTATCCCAGCCATTGAAGCTCCCGAAACAATGACCGCCGACAAGCTCTTAAAACAGTTTGTAAAACGCCGCAAAAGCGTGGCTGTGGTTACCGACGAATATGGCGGAACAGCAGGAATGCTCACCGTGGAAGACATTATAGAGGAGATCACCGGCGAAATCGAAGACGAACACGATATTCAAGAACTTGTGGAACGTCAGATTGGTAAAAACGAATACGTATTTTCGGGACGCTTAGAAATCGACTACATCAACGAAAAATACAAACTCCATCTACCCAAAACCGATGACTACGAAACCCTTGCAGGATACATACTTACACTCAACAAGGATTTCCCCAAAAATGGCGACGAGTTTACGGTCAACGAACTAAAAATAAAAGTATTGCAAGTTAAAAAACCCAAGATAAACACAGTTAGAATTACAGTAAACAATTAAAAATGAACATAGTACACCTTACCATAATAGATTCTACCAACGACGAGGCACAACGCCGCATTCAGCAAAACCGTGAATCAAAAGAAGATTATGTAATCCGTGCCGATTTTCAAACCGACGGTCGCGGACAGCGCGGAAACATTTGGGAGAGCGAAAGCCGCAAAAACCTGATGTTCAGTTATGTTTTTCATCCAAAAGAACTTGCTGTAAATAATCAGTTTATGCTGTCGCAAGCCACAGCCGCCGCCGTTGCCGAATATTTTGAAAGCCGCAACATTCCCGACGTATCTATCAAATGGCCCAACGACATCTACACTGGAATGAAAAAAATCTGCGGTATGCTTATCGAAAATTCAGTTTCGGGTAAATTTATCAAAACCAGCATTTTAGGCATAGGCATTAATGTCAATCAGGAGACATTCCCCGAAAACCTGCCAAACCCAGTGTCGATGAAGATTATTACCGGCAAAGAATACAATCTCGACACCGAAATGGACGTTTTTTTAGAGATATTACAAAAGCACCTTGCCCATATACAGCACGATGAACGCGAGTTATTAAGGCAAAACTATATGAAACGCCTTCTTGGATTGCACAAAACATTGGTATACAATTCGCAAGGCAAAGTATTTAAAGGAATTATCCGCGAAGTAGACCCGTTTGGATTTATCACGGTAGAAAACGAGCAAACCGGCGAATGTAAGCAATACGACTTTAAAGAGATCGAACTTATTATTCCCGAACAAAACAAGTATACAACGTTAAAATGAAGAATATCAAATACATAACCGCATTTTTATTATTAATAGCCACATTTTCGGCGCGGGCACAGTTTTACAACGGTCACCAGATGAATTTTGGACAAAACCGTGTGCAATACAGCGAGTTTCAATGGATGTACTACCGCTATCCGCAGTTCGACACCTATTATTATCAACAAGGCAAAGACCTTGCGCAATACGTTTGCGACCGCGCCCAGGAGGTGATTCCCGAAATGGAAAAGTTCTTTGGCAAAAAAATGCAAAAACGTATTATATTCCTCGTTTACAATCGTTTAACAGAATTTCGACAGAGCAACGTGGGGCTGCAAACTCAAGACATTTCGTCGAACCTTGGCGGCACCACCAAAATTATCGACAACAAAGTTTTTCTTTATTTCGACGGCGACCACATTAAATTTGACCAGCAGATACGCGAGGCTGTGGCTTCTGTGCTAATGACTTCGAGCCTATATGGAACAGGACTGAAAAGCAAGGTGGCAAACTCGGCTGTAATTTCGTTGCCCGAATGGTATAGCCAAGGACTCACCGCATACGCCGCCACAAAATGGAACTCCGACGTGGAAGATATTATCCGCGATGGATTTGAAAGCAAGAAATACAAAAAAATCAATCATCTGCGCGGCGACGACGCAAAATATGCCGGATATTCGCTATGGCATTATATCACAATTGCTTACGGTAGAGATGCTATTCCAAATATTATCTATTTGACAGGCATTAACAAAAACCTCAACAACGCAATTTCGCAGGCATTGGGCAAAAACATCAAAAAACTTTCGCCCGATTGGAAAGAGTTTTACGCCGAAAAATTTGCCCTCAACCGTCCCGAAAACCCGATTCCACTATCCGACACCATTATCAAAAAGCCCAAACGAAACACAGTTTACGACCATCCCACCACTTCGCCCGACGGCAAATACACATTCTACACCACCAACTGCATGGGCAAATACAAAATTTACCTGCGCGACAACACCACCGAAGAGTTTACAAAACTGCTCCGCCGCGAACAAAAGTTAGAACAAATCACCGACTACTCTTACCCCGTGGCGGCTTGGCATCCCACCTCAAAAATTCTTAGCTTTGTAATCGAAGAACGTGGTTATGTGTTTCTATATCAATACAATACCGATACAAAGACTATGACCAACAAAATGCTTCCCCGATTCGACAAAGTGTACTCTATGGACTATGCACCCGACGGATTAAATATGGTGATGAGCATCCAACTTTCGGGTATGCGCGACATTGTATACTTCAACGTGGCATCGGGAACATTTACAAACATTACCCAAGACCTTGCCGACGACATCGACCCAAAGTTTGCTGGTGCTAAAAAAATCGTTTTCGCATCCAACCGCCTCAACGACACTCTCGTGGCAGAAAAACCCGATCAACATCAACCCGTTGGTCGCACTTACGACCTTTTTGAATACAACCTTGGAAGTAAAAATCCTGTTTTAAAACGCATTACATCAACACCATACGAAAACGAAACCGCTCCTGCCGAAATATCATCTGGTTCGTATACCTACATAAGCGACAAAAACGGTATCAAAAACCAATATGCATCAGTTTTCGACAGCACAATTATAGCCATCGATACTATTGTACATTACAGATACACAAATAGTTACAAATCAACATCTAATTTTGGCAGAAACATTTTAAGTTTCAACGCCAACACTCGCAACCAAAAGGCAGATAAAGCATTGCGCTACAACGACCGTTACTACATGTTCGACAATCAGTTGCAGCAGTCAACCGCCGACATTCCGCAACCTCTGCCCCTCACCTATTTCAAAGCACGCGAAAACCGTCGTCAGCACCGTCAAGATAGTCTTGCCGAGGTACGCCGCCTTAAAGCCATTCACGACCGCGAAATTGCCGACAGCATTGCCGCCAATCCTCCAAAAGAATGGATTCATCCCGATAGTTTAAAATACGATATCACTCATTATATTTTTGAAGAAGAACGTCCGCTTGCTCAGCAACTTACATTCTATCATCAAGACCTTAAAGAACGTCACAAAAACGAGGCAGCTGTGCGTCCTCACCAAAGGATGTATTTTACAAATTTCTATATCGACTACCTTGTAAGCCAGATAGATTTTAGCGGCAAAAACCAAAGTTATCAAGCGTTTACAGGCGGACCATATTACTTCAACCCAGGTGCAAGCGCATATTTTAAAATTGGCATCAAAGATCTTTTTGAAGACTACCGACTCACCGCAGGCATCAATATCGGCGGCAATTTTGATAGTTACGATTTTTACCTTTCGTTTGAAGACCTCAAACACCGTATCGACAAGGAATACATATTCCATCGCAGCACTTTCCGCAATATCTACGACTATTACGCCACCAAGGTAATCACAAACGAAGGCTTGTTTATAGCAAGTTACCCTTTTAACCAAACCTCGGCTGTAAAAACCACTCTCGGATTGCGTTACGACCAAGCGCAATATCTCGTTACAGATTATCCATATTTAGAGCAAAAACCTCAATATCAGGTATTTGCCAAAGCAAAAGTAGAATACAATTTTGACAATACACGTAGCCTCGGCACCAACACTCCATCGGGCGTTAGGGCTAAGGCATGGAGCGAACTATATCAGCAGGTAGAAGGCAACTACGACATTATTTCGTCGTGGGGTTTTGACGTAAGATACTATCAGAAAATACACCGCAGCCTTATATTTGCATCGCGACTTGCAGGTGCCACATCGTTTGGAACAGGCAAAATTATCTACTACCTTGGCGCGGTAGACAATTGGACAAAGTTTAAAACCGACGGAATGTTTGACCAATCGATACAGATTGACCAAAACGAAAACTATATCTATCAAGCAGTTGCCACCAATATGCGCGGCTTTATCCAAAACTGTCGCAATGGCAACACATTTACCGTGCTCAACAACGAAATACGTTGGCCGATATTCCGCTACTTGGCAAACCGACCAATCAACTCTAAGTTAATCAACGACTTTCAGATTGTAGGATTTTTTGATGCAGGTTCGGCTTGGAAAGGACTCGTGCCATTTAAAGACAAAAACGCCTACGACAAATACGTGCTCGAAAACGGCTCAATTACCATGACCATAGATGTAGACCGTCCCTCGATTGTGGCAGGCTACGGATTTGGACTACGCACCTCGTTGCTCGGATATTTTCTGCGTTTTGATTGGGCCTGGGGCGTAGAAGGTCGCGTAATATTACCCCGTGTATTTTATTTTTCGCTCGGCTTAGATTTTTAAACCTTAAAAAAATGCGACACCTTTATATAATAGCAACTCTATCGATCCTTATTGCCGCTTGTACACCCCAAAAACAAGAAATCCAAAAGCCTCGCCGTTTTATGCAAATAACCACAGCCGCCAACGACCCAGCTCACAAAATAGCCAATATGTTCGACAATATGAAATACACCGCCTTTGCGCCCGACGAAATGCGCACATATAATCTAAAAATCTCACAATCAACGATTTCGAGCATAAAATTTACTCCTACCAAACGCCGTGGTTACAGCACCGATTTTTCTATTTTTGTTAAAGTCGGCGGACAGTATTACAAATGTACCGGCAACAAACCAGAACTCAATATCAATCCTGTTGAAACTGATTCGCTGTCGTTTGTAATCATCAGCAACGAAAAAGGCCGCCGCACCGAATTTGTAAAAGATTCGCTTGCCTCAGTAGCCATCAGCACCGCCGAACAGCGCCACATTCACGCTATCGAACGTATCGATATTTACAACAACGGCATCTTGCTCAACGATTCGTCGGAGGTAAAAGCCAACAGCGAAAATCCATCGCAAGGTTCACTAACACCTTCGCTTATAGCTAATTATAAAAGTCAAATCAACGGCAAGCTAACCGATAAAATACTAAAAATCAATAATAATGGATTCCATGCATCGTGGACTATCCGAGCCAACGGCACAGCAGCATTTTTTACCGAAAATAAGCACTATTTTGAGGGAACAATCGAAAACCGAAGCGGACGTGCTATTTTAAAAATCAACAATGCCATAGGTTTTGCACCACAAAACGAGGTAGAAATCCGCATTATTGCCAACAACTTGGTGATACCCCAGATGAAACTCGCCCTGCCTTTCGACGGCACAGATGCCGACTTTATCAATTTGAAACTATTTCCCGAACTATTTAGTTTCGACATCCGCTATGCCACCGAAAACAATTTTACGCACACGGTGCTTTACGACGAACCATTCTGCTACATGCGCTACGCACCCGCTCGCGACCTTATAGAAATTGCCCGCGATTTTTTGGAAAAGGGTTACAAAATAAAGATTTTTGATGGCTATCGTCCTCATTCGTGCCAGTTTTTGATGTGGAAAATTATTCCAAATCCTAATTTTCTCACCGACCCGGCAAAAGGCTCTATCCACAATCGTGGTGGTGCAGTAGACCTTACTCTCACCACTCTCGACGGCAAAGACCTCGATATGGGCACCGACTTTGACCATTGCGGCTACGAGGCGTATATGACCAATATGAACCTTCCGTCGGAGGTGATAGCCAACCGCTCGTTGTTAAAAGAGATGATGGAAAAACACGGATTTCGTGGCATACGCACCGAATGGTGGCATTTTAGCCATCTGTCGGCATACTCCTACCCTCTCGCCGATATCAAGCTTAAAGAGTTTGTAGAAAAATAAACAATAAAATTTTTTTTGACATTCAATCTTTTTTTCGGAACTTTGCGATAGTTACCAAGCATTAAAAAACTAATAACTATGAGATTTACTGCCATAGCCGACCGAACAGAATATTTTTTGCGCCGATTTTCTAAACGCGCCAAATCGTGGCTCACTGTGGGCGTGCTTGCCGCCGCCATACTTATGCTGCTTTTCGGCACACTTTGGATCTACAACCGCATAAAATTTAACCGCGAACGCGCCGAATACGAACGCAAGTTGCAGACATCGCAACAAAACTACTATACATCTACATTAGAAAACGCCAATCTCGAAAAACGGCTTCAAGATATGAACCTCCGCCTTGCGCAAACCATCGGCTCTATGGTGGAACTTCAAACCATGCTCGACCAGATCAACAGCGAAAAAGCCAATCTCGAAGAGGTGAAACATCAACTCGAAACGGGTCTCAAAAGCACCCGCACACAGTTAGACAAGGTTCAAAAATCGGTCAACAACCTAATCGACAGCCGCTCTCACACCATCACCACCACCGAAGAAAACGTTATCCACGATTCGGAGTGCGAAAACTGCCCATGATACATAGTGCAAAAAAAATTACAAATTTTTGTTTCGCATATTAATAATTGTATATATTTGCAACTTTTTTTGAAAAACGGCAGTTATAACATAAAACTTAAAATAAAACACTATGTATTGGACACTTGAATTAGCCACAAAGTTGGAAGACGCTCCCTGGCCGGCAACCAAAGACGAACTTATCGACTACGCTCAAAGGTCGGGCGCACCGCTCGAACTTATCGAAAACCTGCAAGAAATCGACGACGACGGCGAAATTTACGAAGGTATAGAGGATATTTGGCCTGATTACCCAAGCAAAGACGATTTCTTTTTCAACGAGGACGAATACTAAAATCCATACCACAAAAAAAACGCCGAGCAACAAATTTGCCCGGCGTTTTTTTATACCCCAAAATATTACAACATCATCTTGATTAAATCATCCTCTGAGAGTCCTTCGGCTTCGGCTTGGTAGTTGCGAATAATACGGTGACGAAGCACTGGCAGGGCAACAGCTTTTACATCATCAATGTCGGGAGAATATTTGCCGTGAAGCATAGCGTATGTTTTGGCTCCCGAAACTAAATATTGTGACGCACGCGGACCAGCTCCCCAGTTTAAATATTTATTGGCAGCCTCGTGAGCTGTGGGGGTATGCGGACGTGTTTTGGCGGCAAGTGTAACGGCGTATTTTACCACATTGTCGGATACGGCAACTTTTTTTATCAAGTTGCGGAAATAGATAATTTCTTCGGCAGAAACCACTTTTGAAGTTTGCACCGTGGTATCGCGAGTAGTATTTTTTACAATTGTAATTTCCTCATCTACCGAAGGATAATCAAGAATAACGTTAAACATAAAACGGTCTAACTGTGCCTCAGGTAATGGATATGTACCTTCTTGTTCCACAGGGTTTTGAGTAGCAAGCACAAAAAAAGGTTCGTCTAAAACATAATTATTACCCGAAACCGTTACAGTATGCTCTTGCATAGCCTCCAACAGAGCAGATTGCGTTTTAGGCGGAGTACGGTTAATCTCGTCGGCAAGGATAATGTTGGCAAAAACAGGACCTTTGATAAAGCGGAAATTCTTTTGTTCATCAAGAATTTCGCTACCAGTAATATCCGACGGCATAAGGTCGGGCGTAAATTGAATACGCTTATATTTAAGGTCAAGAGCCTTGGCAATAGTGTTGACCAAAAGGGTTTTAGCCAACCCAGGAACGCCCACCAAAAGACAGTGTCCACCGCTAAACATCACCGTAAGCACTTGTTCAATAATCTCTTTTTGACCAAACACAACTTTACCTATTTCGGCAATCAGTTGATCGTGCTTTTGTTTTAAAACGTCGGCGGCTTCTACGTCGTTGCTGTATTGTGTCATAGTTTGAGGATTTTTAACGTTCGAGGTCGGAATGAAGCCAACCCGCAAATCTAAAATTGTAATCTTTGTATTCGTCGTTGATTCTCACATATACCGATTTGGCTTTCTCTTTCACCCATTTATCGTAAGTTTGCGAATATTTGTGATTTAGAGCCATATCTTGTATAGTTTGATAGTCGGTTTCGATGGTGGCGATGTGCGGCTCGGTTCGAGATTTTAATAAAATAATCTTGTAAGCCTGATTGCCACGGTCGTCGTACGAATCAAGGGGTTTAGAAATATCGCCAGCCTTCATATTTTGAATATAGTAATAATCAGCGGGCATAGCCTGCTGCAAAGCTTCAACAGTAAACTTGGTGTCGCCAGAATACGGATTAACCTTTACACCCCCATTTTTGCCAGTTTTATCGTTGGTAGAAAACAATTTAGCTGCATCTTCAAAGGTCATTTTCTTATCCATTATCACAGAATAAATACTGTCGGCTTTTACTTTGGCCTTAGCCTTAGCTTCGGGGGTAAATTTTGGTTTCATAAGTATGTGGCGCACATTGATACGCTCGCCTTTGCGGTCGATCATTTGAATAATGTGAAAACCAAATTCTGATTCAATTACATCCGAAATAGAATCTTTTTTGAGCGAAAAAGCAGCAGCTGCAAATTCGGGAACAAGTTCGCCACGCGACATCATACCAAGTTCGCCACCGTCAACAGCCGAACCGGGGTCTTCGCTATAAAGCACAGCCTTGGTTTCAAACAGCGAACCGCCTGCCAGCACCTCTTTTTTAATATCCATTAAACGCTGTTTTACGGCATCGCGGTCTTTTTTAGAAATGGCAGGGTGAATAACAATTTCGCAAACTTCAAACTGAAGGTCGATAAGCGGAAGCGAATCTTGCGAAAGCGATTTGTAATATTTATTTACCTCGGCAGGAGTTACCTTAACATCTTTTGTTATTTCGTCTTGTTCGGCGCTTGCAATCAATTGGTCGCGGGTAACATCGCGGAGATCTTCTTTAATTTCGGCGAGAGGCTTGTTAAAGTATTCTTCCATTTTTTCCACACCGCCCATTTCGTCGATAAAACGGTTGAGTTTTTCGGTAACTTTGTCTTCAACCATTTTGTCGGTAATTTTTACGTCCACACTATCGATTTCAGCTTGAGCCACAAGCAGTTTTTGGTACAAAAGATCTTCAAACACAGAAGCCTTGCTAATAGCAGCGCTACGGGCTTGAGCCTGCATATACTGAGCCTGCAATTCTGATTCAAGAATAATTTTGTTGCCCACAACAGCAATAACCTTATCTACCACAAT
>JAEEGL014670010.1_pt1 | contig 25284 bp, 25 predicted proteins | sample 9134231 | NCBI WGS metagenome assembly JAEEGL01 (sample SAMN16246548, study PRJNA631951) | gut metagenome | biome: gut microbiome; feature: rumen; material: fiber-attached | host: Bos | place: Iran: Karaj | collected 2018-10 | reverse complement strand
TCTTGTCTTCATCCAGAACAACCTTGCCGTCTTTATCGATCACCGGCTGTTTGTTTGCATCCGTGGCGATCCAGGTGGCGATCTCGTGCCGGTCGGCATCCAGTGTGATATCACCATCCGAATAGATCACTTCGGCATTTTGCACCTTATTGACCGCGTCCCATCTCTTTAACACCTGTGCCTGCATTGCGGTAGCCTTCGGAAGCTCATATGCATCCTGCAGGTCACAGACCGTTTCACCGCTTTTTAAGGCATTCAGTACTCTTTCCGTAGCATCAGCCGGATTCAGTGCCTTTTGTCTTTCATCCCTTAATGTGAAATGATTCATGCGGTTTTCGATCGCAACCACTGCATCAGAGTTCATTTCTTTCTGCCTGAAACAATCCAGTTCAGACAACATCGCCAACAGTTTGCCTTCATCGTAAGTTACCGCAGGCTTAGCCTGATAGGATGCCTGATTCATGAGATACCATGGCCATTCATAGGATTTCTGTGAAGCCAGGATTTCGTTCAGCGATCCCATGTAATCATTGTCAAAGTCAAAGTCTCTGCCCTGCAGCGTTTCCGTTTTCCCATCCGCAAGCGTCAGCGTCATGGTATAGTCTTCATGATCCCTGCAGAATTGTTCGTTGACCTGAGATACGGTCCGGTTTTGCACCAAAGTATCTTTGATCACGGTACCGGGCATAAACCTTCCCGTATAAAAGATTGAGATCCCCGCATAGGCCACACACAGCACAAATGCCGTTATACCGCAGGTTTTGAGAAAAAGATTGCCGTTTTTCTTTTCTTCCGTGCCGGCAGGCTGGTCCGGATCTGGTTCTTTATCAGCCGCTTTATCGGCATCCTGATCAGCAGCTTTATCGGAATTCTGATCAGCCGCTTTATCGGAATCCTGATCAGCAGTTTCTTCCGGATCCAGGTCAAAATCATCCTCCGGCTCCGTTTCGGACTTTTCTTCCCCGACAGCCTCTTCTTTTACGGAATCCTCATCCTTTTCAGGTTTCTCCTTTTCAAGTTCTTCTTTTTCGGATGTTGGTTCCGTTTTCTCTTCAGGCGTTTCTTTATTCAGTTTCACATCTTGCGTCTTTAAGTCCGTCTTGCGTCGTTTAGCCACTTACTTTCCGTCTCCCGTCTGTGCTTTCAGATCGTCGGCATCAAAAGCTTCTTCAATGGATGATCCTGCGGAAACCATCGGAAATACTTTATCATCTTTATCGATCACGCATTCGATCACAACAGGTGCATTTAATGAGATCGCTTTTTCGATCGCACCTGCTACCTCTTCCTTGGTCGTAACGCGGATGCCTTCGCACCCGAGTGCTTTCGCGACGGCAATATAATCCACTTTATCCGTTAGGACGGTGTTGGAATAACGGCTTTCATAAAATAATGTCTGCCATTGCCTTACCATACCCAGGACTTCATTGTTGATCACGATCTGGATAATGGGAATATTGTATCTGCTTGCCGTGGCAAGTTCATTCATATTCATCCGGAAACAACCGTCCCCGCCGATATTGCAAACGATCTTATCCGGTCTTCCGACCTTTGCACCGATGCAGGCACCCAGCCCGTACCCCATGGTCCCGAGTCCGCCCGATGTCAGAAAAGTTCGGGGTTCCGTATACTTATAAAACTGTGCGGCCCACATCTGATGCTGTCCTACATCCGTTGTGATGATCGCCTTTCCTTCCGTGATCCGATACAGTTCTTCGATCAGATACGGACAGGTCAGTTTCTTCTTCGGATATTTCAACGGAAACTCCGCCTGATAATCGGCGATTTCCTTTAACCATTCGGCATGATCCAGAACATCAAGTCTGTTGTTTAAGATCGTAAGGATCTCCTTGACATCACCGATCACGGAAGCATCCGTTTTGATGTTTTTATTGATCTCTGCAGGATCAATATCGATATGCAGGATCTTTGCTTTTTTGGCAAATTTCTTGGCGTCCCCTACAACACGATCGGAAAATCTGGCGCCGAGAACGATCAGAAGATCTGCTTTTGAAACGCCGAAATTCGTCGTTTTGGTGCCGTGCATACCGATCATACCCGTATATAGCGGATCACAGCCGTTGAAACCGCCTTTTCCCATCAGCGTATCGCAGACCGGTGCCCCGATCTTATGTGCAAATTCCGACAGTTCCGCGCTTGCACCGGATATGACCGTACCGCCTCCTGTACAAATGAACGGACGCTTGGATTTTTTGATCATTTCCGTTGCGATATCAATATCTTCGTCTGTATAGCGCTTCGGTATTTCCAGATCATACGGTGCCTGATAGGTATATTCCGTTTTATCCGCAGTGACGTCTTTTGTAATATCTACAAGAACAGGCCCCGGTCTTCCGGATCTTGCGATCGCAAAAGCTTTACGCAATGTATCTGCCAATTGCGTGATATCCTTGACGATATAACCGTGTTTTGTGATCGGCATCGTGACACCGGCAATATCTACCTCCTGAAAGGTATCTTTCCCAAGAAGCGGTAAGATCACGTTTGCAGTGATCGCCACCATGGGTACGGAATCCATATATGCCGTTGCAATCCCGGTAACAAGATTGGTGGCACCGGGACCCGATGTCGCCATACAAACACCGACTTTTCCCGTGGCTCTGGCATAACCGTCAGCAGCATGCGCCGCACCCTGTTCATGACTGGTCAGGTAGTGATGGATCCTGTCCCGGTAACGATATAATTCATCATAGATATTCAGAATGGAACCGCCCGGATACCCGAAAACAGTATCGACACCCTGCTCCAGCAGGCATTCCATAACGATCTGTGAACCGGTAAGCTGCATTTTCTCCCTCCTTATGTTTCTTAAAAAACATTTATTCCGGATTAATCATTGATACTTAAAACAGCGCCTTTATCTGCGGTAGTGACCAGTTTCTCATAACGGGCAAGATACCCGGTCAGCTCCCGTTTCACCGGCTTCCAATTTTCTTTGCGTTTCTGAAGTTCGGCGTCATCCACTTTCAGTTCCAGCTTGTATTCGGGAATATTGATACTGATGATATCGCCTTCTTTGACAAAAGCGATCGGACCGCCCATGGCTGCCTCCGGCGCCACATGACCGATGGACGCACCGCGGGAGGCTCCGGAGAACCTTCCGTCCGTGATCAGGGCAACACTGGATCCGAGTCCCATTCCTGCGATCGCCGATGTAGGATTTAACATCTCGCGCATACCGGGGCCGCCTTTGGGGCCTTCGTAACGGATCACGACAACGTCTCCCTCATGGATCTTTCCGCCTTTGATCGCATCAATTGCATCTTCTTCACAATCAAATACACGTGCGGGACCTTCATGTACCATCATTTCGGTAACAACGGCCGAACGCTTGACAACAGAGCCGTTCGGAGCAAGATTCCCTTTCAGCACGGCCAAACCGCCTGTCTTGGAATATGGATTATCCGTCTTTCTGATAACTTCCGGATTCAGGTTGATTGCATCTTTGATGTTTTCCCCGATCGTCTTACCGGTTACCGTCATACAGTCAAGATGCAGAAGTCCCAGATCTGCCACTTCTTTCATGACCGCATAAACACCGCCCGCTTCATTGAGGTCCTCCATGTAGGTCGGCCCCGCCGGCGCAAGATGACAGAGATTCGGTGTTTTCTCACTGATCTCATTGGCGAGGGAAATATCAAAATCAAAACCGATCTCATGTGCTATGGCAGGAATATGAAGCATCGAATTGGTCGAGCATCCGAGTGCCATATCGATGGTCAGGGCATTGAGGATCGATTCTTTTGTGATGATATCACGGGGACGGATGTTTTTCTTTAACAGTTCCATAACAGCCATACCCGCATGTTTTGCAAGACGCAGACGGTCGGAATAAACTGCAGGGATCGTTCCGTTTCCGGAAAGTCCCATGCCGAGCGCTTCCGTTAAACAGTTCATGGAGTTTGCGGTATACATACCGGAACAACTGCCACAGGTGGGGCAGACTTTCCGTTCAAATGCTTCGAGTTCTTCATCACTCATTTTCCCTGCCGCATGCGTTCCGACAGCCTCAAACATGGACGATAAACTTCTCTTCTGTCCGTTGACATGACCTGCAAGCATGGGGCCGCCCGATACAAAGACAGTCGGAATATTGACACGTGCCGCAGCCATCAGAAGACCCGGAACGTTTTTATCGCAGTTCGGAACCATGACAAGTGCATCAAACTGATGTGCGATCGCCATACATTCTGTCGAATCGGCGATCAGGTCCCTGGTCACAAGGGAATATTTCATTCCGACATGTCCCATGGCGATACCGTCACAGACCGCGATCGCCGGGAATACTACGGGAGTCCCTCCGGCCATAGCCACACCCTGCTTCACCGCATTAACAATCTTATCCAGGTTCATATGACCGGGAACGATCTCATTATAAGAACTGACAATTCCGACAAGCGGTCTTTCCATTTCCTCTTTCGTAAAGCCGAGTGCATTAAACAAAGACCTGTGCGGTGCCTGTTGTGCTCCTTTTTTTACTGCATCACTCTTCATGCTCCGATCCTTTCCGCAATAAGCTTACCCATTTCCTTTGTTCCGACTTTTTTACATCCATCCGACATAATGTCTCCGGTTCTGAATCCGTCGCGCAATACTTTTTCCACTGCTTTATCGATCGCATCCGCTTCCGAAGTAAGATTCAGCGAATAACGAAGCAGCATGGATGCTGACAGGATCGTTGCGATCGGATTTGCCTTATCCTGCCCCGCAATATCAGGTGCGGAACCGTGGCTTGGCTCATAAAGGCCGAAAGATGTCTCATTTAAGGACGCGCTCGGCAGCATGCCGATCGATCCCGTGATCATGCTTGCCTCATCCGAAAGAATATCGCCGAACATGTTTTCCGTAAGGATCACGTCAAATTGTCCGGGATCCCTGACAAGCTGCATTGCACAATTATCTACGAGCATATGTTCCAGTTCCACATCCGGATAGTCTTTCGCAACCTCATTGACAACGCTTCTCCATAATCTGGAAGAATCAAGAACATTGGCTTTATCAACACTTGTGACTTTTTTTCTGCGTTTCATGGCGATCTCAAATCCCTTGATCGCTATCCGGCGGATCTCATTTTCATCATAAACCAGAGTATCTTTTGCTTTCCTTAAGCCGTTTTCAACCACGGTTTCCCGTTCCCCGAAATATAGCCCGCCGGTCAGTTCACGCATGATCAGAAGATCAAACCCGCCGGATGTCAGTTCGGTTTTTAACGGGCATGCATCGGCAAGTTCCCGATACAGCAGTGCAGGTCTTAAATTTGCAAATAATCCGAGCGCTTTACGGATTCCCAGAAGGCCGGCCTCCGGACGAAGATTCGGCGGAAGCTGATACCAGGGGGAAGTAGAGGTATTACCGCCGATCGACCCCATCAGCACAGCGTCTGCGCCAAGGGCCCCCTGTACGGTCTCTTTCGGAAGCGGAACACCCGTCTGGTCAATGGCGGCCCCTCCCAGAAGCAATTCCTGATATGCAAAATCATGCCCGAATTTTCCGGCGATGGCATCGAGGACATAGCGCGCCTGCGAAACGATCTCCGGGCCAATGCCGTCCCCGGGAATGCATGCGATCTTTGCTTTCATAGTCTTTCTCCTGTCATTCCTGAATATTTCTGTTATAAACTACACAAATTCACGTTCTGACATAATACCACTATGCCAAAACGTGAATCAGACTGATACTACCATATGAAACTTATAAATCGGATCATGCATCAGAGCCCGGCTTCTCAATCTGCGTGATAGCAGTTTTCTGCATCGGGATCCGGCAGTTCTTGTTATTGCCGAATTCTACGATCACCGTATCCTCATCCACATCGATCACGACACCGTAAAATCCGCTGGATGTGAGCACGCTGTCTCCTGCCTCCAGTTCGGCCAACATGGTCTTGATGCGGTTTTGTTCTTTTTTCTGCGGTTTGATCATCGTGAAATACAAGAACACACCGATGATCACCACCCATGCGATCAACATGATATAACTGGAATATCCTGTCTCCGCAACTGCTGCGCTGAATAATGCCATATGGAAACCTCCTGTTTATCGAATCTGCAAACTCATATGAAACATGATACACAAAATCCGGTATATCATCAAGTATTTTTATAAGAAGAAGGTCAATCGGGCCCCTGTTCCATCTGATACAGTTTTTCGGCCTTATAAGACGCAAATCTTCCTTCTTCGATCGCTTCCCTGATCTCCGTCATCATACGGTTGTAAAAATACAGGTTATGCAGGACGCACAGACGCATGCCGAGCATTTCTTTTGCTTTCAGTAAATGTCGGATATATGCCCTGGAATAAACCCTGCAGGTCGGACACTGGCATCCTTCCTCGATCGGCCGGTCATCCAGTTTGTATTTCTCATTGAACAGATTGATCTTTCCGTGGTTTGTATAAAGATGCGCATGACGTCCGTTTCTGGTCGGATAAACACAATCGAAGAAATCAACCCCGCGTTCAACCCCTTCCAGAATATTGGCCGGTGTGCCGACGCCCATTAAATATGTCGGTTTATCCTCCGGAAGATACGGGATTACGGACTCCAGGATGCGATACATTTCGGCATGGGTTTCTCCGACTGCAAGTCCGCCGATGGCATACCCGTCAAGATTCAGTTCCGTGATCGCTTTCGCATGCTCGATACGGATATCATCATATACCGCCCCCTGGTTGATCCCAAAAAGCATCTGTTCCCTGTTGATCGTATCCGGAAGCGCTTTAAGCCGTTCCATTTCTGCCTTACATCTGATCAGCCATCTGGTCGTGCGGTCCACACTGTCCTGCACATAATGCCGGTCGGCTCTGGAACTCGGGCATTCGTCAAAGGCCATGGCGATCGTGGATGCAAGGTTAGACTGGATCCGTATGCTCTCCTCCGGACCCATGAAGATCTTTCTGCCGTCTATATGTGAATGAAAGGATACGCCTTCTTCTTTAATACTTCGAAGCGAACTTAAGGAAAACACCTGGAATCCGCCGGAATCCGTCAGGATCGGACGGTCCCAGACCATAAAACGATGCAGACCGCCGAGTGCTTTTACGACTTCATCACCCGGCCTTACATGTAAATGATAAGTATTGCTCAGTTCCACCTGGCATCCGATCTCTTTAAGATCATTCGTGGATACGGCACCTTTGATCGCGGCAACCGTACCGACATTCATAAATACCGGTGTCTCAATGGTTCCGTGGGGCGTTTCGAAAACTGCGCGTTTTGCATTTCCTTCTTTTGCAATGATCCGGTACAACTATTGATCCCCCATGCTCCAAAGATACTCTTCCAACGTGATCTCATTTCCCATGATCTCTCTTGCAGCTTCCCTGCCGACATAACGGAAATGCCAGGGTTCGTAGATGATGCCCGTAATGTATTCTTTTCCTTTCGGATAGCGGAGAATAAATCCGTATTCATCACAATATCTGGCAAGCCACTTTCCTGCCTCCGTATCACCGAAAGATTCATCAAGTGCCTGATGGCCCGATCCGACGATGTCAAGCGCCAGTCCCAGCTGGTGTTCACTGCTTCCGGGAACCGTTACGGATTCCGATGCTTTGGAATAAGCATCCATATAAGTGGTCCCGTTTTTCATACAACGTCTGATCTTTGCCTCAAACAGTTTTGTCTGCTTATCCATATCCCGGTATGCGCTGACGATCGATAAAGAGACGCCGTCATCTTTTGCCGCACGTAACATCGCGGCAAGATCCGTTGCGATCCGCTCATCCACCTGCATCGAGCCTGAAATTTCCGTAAGTTTTACTTCATAATCCGCAGGGACGGGATTTTGTTTGTTGACCAGGATCAGTCTCCAGTTATCCCTTTGATCCGTCTGATAACTCTCTTCTGTCTGTATTTTTGCATCTTCCGTTTCTGCTTCGGTAATGCTGTCCGTATGATCCGGATGTTCTTCCATAAAAGTTGAAAGATCAGGATGCGTGACGGGCTCTTCACCTGCCTCCAGAAAATCGGAAAGATCCATAACCTCATCCTGCTCCGCAACGGGATGTACCTGTGAACCGTCTACATTATGTTTAAAAAGCAGCAAAAGAAGTGCCGCCAGACAAAGCAGCACTTCCATTGCGATCATGACATTTTTCATACTTGCACTTTTATTCATCTTAACTCCTTTAAACGTGCGGAATTAGGATAACACAGAATAAAAGCGCTTGTAAATGCCTTTTTTAATAGTTTTCCGCGTGAACTTCAAAATAACTCTGCGGATGTGCACACACCGGACAAACATCAGGCGCATTCGTTCCGACAACAATATGTCCGCAATTACGGCATTCCCATACCTTCACTTCACTCTTCTTGAAGACTTCAGCCGTTTCAACATTCTTCAGCAAAGCACGGTAACGTTCTTCGTGACGTTTCTCAATGGCCGCTACGCCCCTGAATTTTGCGGCAAGTTCTGCAAATCCTTCTTTTTCCGCGGTTTTGGCGAAATCTTCATACATATCCGTCCATTCGAAGTTTTCCCCCTCCGCTGCGGCAAGAAGATTCTCGGCAGTCGTACCGATCCCGTTTAATTCCTTGAACCAGAGCTTTGCATGCTCTTTTTCATTATCGGCCGTTTGCAGGAACAGTGCGGCAATCTGCTCATATCCTTCTTTTTTTGCTTTGGAAGCAAAATAGGTATATTTGTTCCTGGCCTGGGATTCACCGGCAAAAGCAGCCTGCAGGTTCTTTTCCGTCTGTGTCCCTGCATAAGGATTGGAAGAATTGGATCCGGATTCTTCAACAAGTTCCAGCTTATCGCCGCTTACGCCGCAAAGCGGGCAAACAGCCTCCGCGCCGTCTTCAACCGTAAACACTTCTCCGCATACCAAACACTTATAAGTTTTCATGTTTTATCTCCTTTATGATGAATTCTGATTGTCTGTTTCTTAAATTACGCTTTCCAGAGACTGTGCAGATTACAATATGCATAAACCGATTCCACGACATCCCCTTCTCCGATCGCAAATACCGCTTCCGGTTTGTCTCCGGGCTTCAAAACCTTTCGCTGATTACCGGTATTTGTCTGTAATGCGATCCATTCAATATAATGCTCCGGTTCCATCGGATGCAGGGTTGCACCGACCGTGACCGTGACTTTTCCGCCGTTTACCTCATATACGGGAACATGCTTTTCTACAGCGGCATCCGTTGTACCGGGAACGATCTCTTCCATGGCCTCACCACAGCAGATGATCGGTACGCCGGTCGCTTTGACAACGGCAATGATCTGTCCGCAATGTTTACAACGATAAAACTTCATTTCCATACCATAACCTCCTTTTAGAAAGATGTAGATATATTTTATCAGATAACGATCATTTATACAGCAGATTTTTTGAAATTTTAATAAAAACCGGGTTATTTTCCGCCGATCGCTTCCACGTCATAAGGTGTGATCTGATAAACGTAATAATTCAGCCAGTTACAGTATAAATTATCGCTGTGGCTTCTCCACTGCAAAAGCGGCCTTTCCCGTGGATCATCGCCCGGGAAATAATTAACCGGAACCTGGATATCGAGCCCTTTTCCGCGATCCCGCTCATATTCGTTTCTGAGTGTATATCTGTCGTACTCCGGATGTCCCGTTACGAAGATCTTTTTGCCTTCCTCAGCGATCGCCAGGAAGACCCCGGCTTCTTCCGATTCGGCAAGCACGGTCAGATCCCTGCATGCATGGATCGCATCGGACGGCGTTGCCGTATGCCTGGAATGCGGCGCCAGGAAAATATCGTCAAATCCGCGTACAAGCGGTATTTTCCGGTTTGATACACGATGTTCGTAGATCCCGAACAGCTTCTTGGGCAAAGGGATCTTATCAATTCCGTAATAATAATAGAATCCGGCCTGTGCCGCCCAGCAGATATGCATGATCGAGGTAACGTGACGATTGGCCCAGTCAAGGATCTCGCAGGTTTCCGGCCAGTAATCAACCTCCTCAAACGGCAGGCTCTCCACGGGGGCGCCCGTGATGATCATACCGTCAAATTTCTCATTGCGGATATCATCCAGCGTCACATAGAATTTGTTCAGATGATTCACGCTGGTATTTTGCGACACATGGCTTTTGGCATGCATAAAAGTCACGTCGATCTGCAAAGGGGTATTGGACATGGCGCGTAGGATCTGTAACTCCGTATCCTGTTTCACGGGCATGTTATTTAAAATCAGCACCTTCAGCGGACGAATGTCCTGATGCAGGGCTCTGGTCTCATCCATAACGAATATATTTTCATTTTCGAGTATTTCTTTTGCGGGCAGTTCGCCCTGAACTTTGATCGGCATATCTGTCTCCTGACTTTTGTTTATTGAACGCCTAACATGCGCATCACTTCTTCTTCCGGAATGATCGGAATATTGTATTCTTTTGCCATCTTATTCTTGGAAGAATTGCTTGTGATATCATTATTGATCAGATAATCTGTTTTGGCACTGACAGAGCCCGCAACTTTTCCGCCGTGGCTCTCAATGATTTCTTTGAGTGCATTCCTGTTTTCGTAATGATTAAGCGATCCCGTGATCACAAATGTTTTTCCGGCGATGTCGGCATTCGAAGTATCTATTTCCACTTTTTCAAGTGATACCTCCTGCAAGAGTCTTGCAAACCGGGAACGGTTCTTTTCAGACGCAAAATAATCCACAAAACTGTCTGCGATCACTTCTCCGACACCCTCGATCGCAGAAAGAGCGGCGGCATCCGCTGCAAGTAACTTTTCAACGTCAAAATCAAATGCTTTACAGATGTTTTTGGCGTTCGATAATCCGATATTCGGGATACCGAGACTGTAGATCAGCTTCGGAAGCGATATATTCCTGGCATTTTCAATGCTCTTGATCATGTTTTCATAGGACAGTTCCCCGAATCCGTCCATCGAACAGATCGTTTCCTTATGATCCCGTAAGCAAAACAGATCCGCATAATCATGGATCAGGCCGTGCGCAATGAGTTTTTCAAGCGTGGATTCCGAGATTCCGTCCATGTTCATGGCATCGCGGCTTACAAAAAGCGTAAATGATTTGATCTTTTTGGCAGAGCAATCCGGATTATCGCAGCGAAGCGTTTCCACACCGTTTTCGGAATCGATCCTGGTTGGCATCCCGCACGCGGGACACTTGTCAGCGATCGGAGGATTCCCGCTTCTTGTCAGATTATCGGCGATCTGCGGAATGATCATATTCGCTTTGTATACGGTGATCTTGTCACCGATCCCGAGCTCCAGCTGTTTCACGATACTGACATTATGCACACTGGCACGCGAGACCGTCGTACCTTCCAGTTCGACAGGACAAAATACCGCAACCGGATTGATCAGTCCGGTTCTGCTCGGACTCCATTCGATCTGAAGAAGGGTTGTTTCCCTGATCTCGTCCGCCCATTTGAACGCGATGGAGTCCCTTGGAAATTTAGCGGTCCTGCCAAGCGAATTTCCGTATGCGATGTCGTTAAGCGTCAGGACAAGACCGTCGGAAGGGATCGGGTTGGATCCGATCGAGTCCGCAAAATACTGGATCCGATCAAGGATCGTATCCGGATTTACAAGATAATGCTCTACTACATCAAACCCCATCTGCTTAAGAAAAGCAAGCTGTTTCATCCTTGAATTCTGAAAATCATATGCATTGGCACTGACAAGCGCAAACGCATAAAAACGGACATTCCTGGACGCTGTGATCTCATTGTTCAGCTGCCTGACGGAGCCTGAACAAAGATTTCTCGGATTCTTATATTTAGCGTCGACATCAGCGATCGTCTCATTGATCTTCTCAAAATCCGCATAGCTGATCACAGCTTCCCCGCGCAGGATGAGTTCTTCCTGATAGGGAATCTTGAGCGGAACATTCATAAATACCTTTGCATTCTGCGTGATCACTTCACCGGTTTCGCCGTTTCCTCTCGTGACTGCTTTATAGAGTTCTCCGTTTCGGTAGGTCAAAACGATCGTGAGCCCGTCTTCTTTCCAGGAAAGTACGCCTTCATGACCATGTAGCCATTCCTTCAGTTCTTCCCTGCTCTTGGTCTTGTCCAGGGAAAGCATGGGAGTTGCATGTTCTTCTTTCGGAAGTTCGCTTAAGACCTCATAGCCGACAGACTGTGTGACAGACCCTGCCAGAACCATGCCGGTTTCCTGTTCCAGGGCCGTCAGTTCATCATACAGCTTATCATATTCATAATTGCTCATGATCTCATCGGCTTCCTGATAATAAGCCTTTGAAGCTTTTTTCAGGATTTCGACGAGTTCTTTCATTCGTGCGATCTTATCCATGATGATCCTCTGAAAAATCTACAACTTTTCTTTTAATGCCTTTAATTCTTTCCCGGTGAGTTCCCTGTATTCTCCGGCTTTCAGTTCACCCAGAAGAATGTTCATGATCCTCACCCGTTTTAAGGCCTTCACATGGAACCCCAGTGCTTCACACATCCGGCGGATCTGACGGTTCAAACCCTGTGTCAGCACGATCCGGAAAGTGTCCGGATCCTTCATGGCCTGTACGCTGCAGGGTCTTGTGGTCACATCCAGTTCTTCGAGATACACCCCTTCAGACATCTGTCTTAAGAATCCTTTTGTTACATGCTTATCTACCGAGACGATATATTCTTTTTCATGAAAGGCGGAAGCTTTCATGATCCGGTTGATGATATCTCCGTCATTGGTCAAAAGCAACAGACCTTCCGAATCCTTATCCAGTCTTCCGCAATAAGTCAGTCTGACAGGATAATTGAGATAGTCGATCACGTTTCTTTCATCATCCGTATCAGCCGTACATACAACGCCTTTCGGCTTATGGAACGCAAGGTAGACTTTATCAGGCTTCCCTGTGATCACTCTGCCGTCTGCAATGACTTTATCCGTGTTCCGTACCTTTTCTCCGGCTTCTGCCATGTGTCCGTTGATCGTGACTTTTCCCTGCCGGATCAGTTCATCTGCTTTTCTTCTGGAACAAATGCCGGCATCGGCTATATATTTATTGATCCTGACCGCTCCGTTATCCATATGCATCCATTATAGCATTAGTCTGATGGAAATGATATAATACGAATCATGAATGAAACACCTTTATCATCAATCGCAATCTATTTCCTGACCGTAAGCTTTTTGTTCTTTGTCGGAAGCATGCTCGGCTGGGTACTCGAGTTGTTTTTCCGCAGATTTTTTTCCAAAAACAATCCCGAAAGAAAATGGATCAATCCCGGGTTCCTGATGGGTCCTTATATCCCGCTGTACGGATTCGGACTCTGTGCCCTGTTTCTGATGTCGCAGTTTCCCTATGTCGGCATTACTTCACTCACGGAACTTACCTGGGTAAAAACCCTCGTCTGTATTCTTTCGATGGGGATCATGATGACGCTCATCGAATACATTGCAGGCATCATTTTTATTAAACATATGCACGTGAAGCTGTGGGATTATTCCAACGAATGGGGAAACCTGCAGGGAATTATCTGTCCGCTGTTTTCCCTGATCTGGACTTTACTGGGTGCACTCTACTATTTCTTCATCCAGCCGCATGTTGTGAAAATGGTCGCATGGTATTTCAGCAATATTGCTTTTTCCTTTGTGGTCGGCATGTTCTTTGGCATTTTTATTGTGGATTTCTGCTATTCCATGCATGTGGTAAGGATCGTGAAAGCATTTGCGAAGGACCATGACATCATTATCCGTTATGAAGAACTGAAGATGAATATCCGGGTTGCTGCTGATGAAGCCAAAGAAAAAGCACACTTCATCTTTGCTTTTAAATCGGATCTGCCGCTGATGACCCATTTGGAAAACTACGGGGAACGGCTGTTAAATGACTTAAGTCAGGCCAGATGCGAACTGCAGGAAAACCTGCAGGCTGTGAAGGACACTCTCAAAATAAAAACGGACAGAAAATCCTGATCACTTTCTGTCCGTTTTTGATTCTATAAAGGCAACCATTTCATCAAAACTGCCGTGAGGATATCCGGAAATATCTTTATTCTTCGTATTGATCAGGCAGTCTGTCAGCAGAAATACGGGAATCCCCGCCTCTTGTGCCGCAAGATCCTCATGTGCATCATTTCCGACCATGATACAACCCGAAGGTTTCAGCCGCAATTGTTCAAGCAATTCCTTGTAATAAAGCGGATTGGGTTTGCAATAATGGGAAGTCTCATATGACGTGATGTATAAGAAATCATCCGGATCCACGCCTGCCCACCGCATCCTGTGTTTCTGCGCAAAGAGCGGAAACAGCGGATTGGACGCCAATATGACCGTGTACCCCTTTTCCTTCAGATAACGGATGCTTTGGCAGGCCTTTTCATTGAATCCGCAAAACCTGATCGCATCATTGAATGTCGTATCGTAAAAATCGTTGAATAAAGCGATATCATCGCGGCTCTTATCCGGATAAACCGAAAAGAAGCAATCCCAGAATACTTCCTCATTGGTCTTTCTGCCATCGTTTTTCACCATGGCGGCAGTACCTTTCCAAATCGTATCGATGAGTTCTTTCGGTTCATACCCGTACGGTTCCATCTTCGATGTCAGGAACCGGAAGTATCCGTTCGTAAACACATTTTGATCCATGGGCAGCAAGGTGCCGTCCAAATCAAACAAAATCGTATCGGCCATAATCAGACACGCCGCGGCTATTCTACAAAATCAGCCTTAACATAGGCGTCCTTTCCGTCATATTTGATCTTGGCCCATCCCTCGGTCAGTTCTACGAATTCAAATTGTTCTCCGCGGAAAGCAACACCCATCTTATTCCCCGTTTCACTCGGCGTTTCACGGATATTCACATTTTCTTTTACGGTCACTTTTCCGCTGGCACCGATCGTGGAGCCTTCTTCCGGCGTATCTTCCACAACTTCTTCCAGATAATCGGATTTAATATAAGCATCCGCACCGTTATAATCGATCCGGCTCCATCCGTTATCCATGACCTCATATCTGGTAAATTCCATACCGGCCGTTGCTTTTCCGAGGGATTCCGCCTCCGTGCTCGCGCTCGAACGGATATTGACGAGTTCCGTGACTCGAACCGTTCTGGCGTTTGCAGCTTCTGCCGCAGCCTGCGCTTCTGCCTCTGCCGCAGCCTGTGCCTCTGCATCAGCCTGTTGCTGAGCGGCCAGAGTTTCCTTTACTTCCTGATTGATCTGTGATTTCAATGTAGGCATCAGGGCCGCAAGTGCGTCATCTTTTTCCAGGGCCGCATTATAGGCAACTTCCACTTCCTCGGACAGTTTTTCAACGTCCTCCTGTACGGAAAGTGCGCGGAAATATGCTTTCTCATCTTCTGTCGGATTGGATTTATTCACATACAGGGCACCTGCCTCATTGGTACATACATATACGGAGGACATGGCCGGTGTGGGTGTTTCCGTTCCGGCATATTTGATATCATAAGTAACCAGTGCCAGATAGGAATTCGGCGCCGGACCTGCTTTTGTGTAAACGGTATAGTTGGAAAAACTGTCAAAATATTTGGATTGCACCTGAATACGTACGCGCTCTTCATCGGATAATACATCACTCAAGGATGCAACGGTATCCGCATCTCCTGTCGCGATCGCATTAAAATAGGATTCCAGCAACGTATTTACACCGGGATATGCATTGACTTCGTATTTATCTTTCGGTACCTCGATACCGGTATCTACCTGATACAGTTCTTCTTTGGTCGTATCGCTTTCGCTCTTCTTATGGCAGCCGTTTGCCCATAAGACAAGTACAACCACCAGGATCACAAACAGGACACCGATAATAATGTACCTTAAATTGTTCCTAAAAAAATCCTTCATACTCAACCCTGTCCCCTCATGCCGCTTTTTTGGTATGATCTTTGTGAAAAACTGCACCCGAGAGGATTCGAACCCCCGGCACGCGGCACCGGAAACCGCTGCTCTATCCACTGAGCTACGAGTGCAGTTTGCTTCCTGTCGGCTTTCGCCAACATTTTCACACCTATCTATATTATCATACAGAGGACAAAAATTCAAATCTTATTACGCTGTAACATATCCGATTCCGCGTTTGTAAAGATATGAATGATCCGACAAAATATCCTCGTCACTGACGGATGTTTCGTTCACGCTTTTTACCAATTCATCCAGTTGTTTCCAATCTCTGTCCGTACTTGACGGGATCACGATCAGTTCATGGATACTGCTCGGCAGGATCACAATGTCCGAATTCAGTTGTTCTGCGACATTCTTCATGACAGAATCTACGGCCATCAGAGCCGCACAATACTGCATACCCGGTGACAACAACACGTACATGGCATTTTCTTTTTTCCCCAGTGTCTTGATATCTTCTTCCTGCAACATCTGTTTCAGCATTTCCTGCATCGGCATCAGTTCATATCCGTAATGATCGATCATATTCTTCATGGCATCCGCAAGAATCTGTTTTGCCGTGACCTTCCAGTGATCCACCATATCATTATGGATGATCACGGATGCTTTCATCTTTCTGATCTGTCTGATCAGAACATATGGGATCAGGGAAAGGTCCAGGAAATCGATGTGCGGAACATCCGAAAGCAGTTCCCCATTCTTTTCTTTATTGACTGCCTTTAAATACAGGTCTTTCCTTGCTTTCTCATAATCATCAAACAAATCCGGGATCGACTCATCCCCGATCGTATTTTCCGAATAGATCGAAACGATCGTATCCGTGATCTCTTCCATCGGATCGCCATGAAGATAGCGGTCATAAAATCGTTCCAGATAAATCGTAGGAGAAGCGCTATGGTCCTTTGATGCGATCAAAAGCCCCTTCAGTCTGATCCCGTTGTTCTTCAAAACTTCCCTGATGGTAACTTTCTTATCATTTCCGAGTTGATCGGAAACACTTTTTCTGATGCTTTCCGTGAATTCCAAATATTCCATATTACTCCTTTCTTATGGCCAACTGTCTGGAATCCGGAAAACAAAAAAGAGACTTCCCAAAGGGAAGCCTCCGCAAATACATAAGAAACATCAAACACGTGACAGATATTCGCCCGTTCTGGTATCGATCTTGATCTTGTCTCCCTGCTCAACAAAAAGCGGAACATAAACCAAGGCACCTGTCTCAACGGTCGCCGGTTTGGTAGCGCCTGTTGCCGTATCGCCTTTGAATCCGGGTTCTGTTTCCGTGATCTCCAGTTCAACGAACAACGGTGGTTCTACGGCAAATACATTGCCATTGTAGGAACATACCTTTACCATTTCATTTTCTTTCACAAACTTCAGGGCATCGCCGATCGTCTCCGCATTCAATGCGACCTGATCGTATGTCTCAACATTCATGAAATTATACAGATCTCCGTCAGCATACAGATACTGCATATCATTTCTGTCTATACGCGCCTGTGGGAATTTTTCAGTGGGTCTGAAAGTTTTCTCCACAACACCGCCGTTAATAATATTTCTTAATTTCGTTCTTACGAAAGCTGCACCCTTTCCGGGTTTCACATGCTGAAACTCAATGATCTGAAAAACAGCACCTTCAATCTCAACAGTTAAGCCATTTCTAAAATCGCCTGCTGATATCATCGATATTCCTCCTTATGGATTCTTCTGAATTATTCTTCAATAGTTTAAACGAAATGATGCAAGATTTCAACTGTTTTTTGTATGTATTACGGTTTACGTGACCGCTTATGGTAAAAGAATAAGATCCACCTTTCCGGGATTCTTTTCAATACGATCTGAAATCTTTCTTTTTTACTGATCGGAGTAACCAGGATCGTTTTGATCCCCACCCGGTTGGCTCCCCATACATCCGTAAACAGCTGGTCTCCGATAAATAATGTTGTACCAACATCCGTTCCCATGAGCTGCATTGCCTTAAAATATCCGTCCTTCTTTGGCTTTCCGGCCTTATAAAGATACGGACAGCTTACCGCGTCACAGAACATTTTTACCCGCCTCTCCGTATTATTCGAAAGCGTCAGCATTTGAAATCCGACGGAACGCAGGCGTTCAAACAAAGCCACTGCTGCTTCCGTTGCCGGTGCGTCATGTTCCACAAGGGTATTGTCGATATCGAAGATAATGCCTCTGTATCCGGCGGCATAATACCCTTCATAATCAATTTCATATGCATTGTCTGCACAGGTATCGGGATAAAATATCTCAAACATGAGATCATTATATCATAATCGGCGCAAAAAAAATCAGCCGTGATCGGTTCACGGCTGATAAATACTTTCAAAATCATGCTTCAGGGCTCATTTTCCGAAGAACAACACCGTCCTCGTTATCCATGATCACATTGGATTCGCCGACGAAATAAGAATACTGCATCAGTGCGGAATCTTTCTGCATATCCGAAAAAGCCTTATCAAGCTCATCCTGTTCGGGCTTAAAGCTTAATGCCTTCATCTCAAAGGATGATCCGCTTGCCTGATTCATGGAAAGGGATACATCACTTAAAGGCATATTGGTTCTTGCGCGGATCCCGTCAAGATTCAGGGAAAGAGAAACCTCTTTCGGCTCTTTTTCAGATACCTTTTCTTCAGAAGTCTGTTCCTGATTTCTGGTATCAAGGCGCAGAGCATCCTGCTCTTCAACCCTGTTTAATCTGTAATTGTTATAGAGGTCAAACTGACCGATTCCGTTCATTGCCATCGTTTCATCTCCCCAGCTGAATCGATTAACATAACACCCTTACCGGTTTATTATAAGATCAATTCATCTGTTTTGCAATAGATATATCGTCATTTTTGAGGAGAACTTGATAGTTTTTCATAAAAATTTTTTATTTTTATTCTTTATGTGACTTTTGTAAAATGATATTGTCACAACATAGCAGAAAGAAGCCTCTTTGTATAAGCTTCCTGTGGATCCTCAAAGATCTGTCGATCCGTCCCCTGTTCCACGATCCTTCCGTCTTTCATGATCAGGATGCGGCTGCAAAGTTCATAAACCACACGCAGATCATGCGAAATAAACAGGAAAGCAATCCCCTCCTCGCGATTTAGTTTCTGCAGCAGTTTCAGGACCTTTGCCTGAATGGTCACATCCAAAGCGGAAACCGGTTCATCGGCGATAATGAGTTTCGGGCTTTGCATCAGGGCTGTCCCGATACAGACCCGTTGTCTTTGTCCACCGGACAGTTCAGACGGAAGTCTGTTGATCAGCGTATCCGGAAGTCCTACCTTTTCCATCATCGTAAGTACCCGCTCATTCATTTCCCGGTTATCCCCGATCCGGTCAATTATAAGCGGCTCCTTCAGAATCCTTCCGATCGTCATGGACGGATTCAGGGAATGATACGGATCCTGAAAGATCATCTGCACTTTGCCGTTTCGGACGATCTCACCCTCCGTTCTCGGGCCGATCTGAACGATCGACTTAGCAAGCGTGGATTTTCCGCAGCCGCTTTCTCCCACAAGACCGACGATCTCTCCCTTCCCGACGGAAAGATTGATATCCTGCAATACCTGATTCCGCTTATAAAATGCATTCAGATGTCTGATTTCCAATACGTTTTCCATAAATTACAGTTTCCGAAATTGCGGAATGGATTCCAATAATTCCTTTGTATATTCCGTTTTGGGGGCAGCAAACAGTTCTTCCGTCATGCCTTCCTCCACAACTCTTCCCTTCTGCATGACCAGTACCCTGTCACAAAGTTTTCTGACAAGATTCAGATCATGTGATATGAAGAGAATGGATACACCCCTCTCTTTGTTGAATCGTTTCAATAGTTCCAGTATGGAGGCCTGAACCGTGACATCTAACGCTGTTGTGATCTCATCGGCGATCAGGAGTTTCGGATTGCATATGAGGGCGGCTGCCAGCATGACACGCTGTCTCTGCCCGCCGGAGAGTTCATGCGGATAAGCACGGTAGATCCGTTCCACATCTTTCAGTTCCACATCCTGAAGCATTCTGATGGCCCGTTCTTTTCTCTGAACAGAAGAAAGATCCGTATGCAGCAGCAATGCCTCTTCCACCTGCCACCCGATACGCCTTAGCGGATTCAATGAATGCATCGGCTCCTGAAACACCATGCCGATCTCCTTCCCCTGCAGCCTGCGAAGTTCCGTTCTGCTGCAACTGAGCAGGTTGAGACTACCATAAAGGATCTTTCCCCGCTTTTGCATGTCCTTTCTGCTGAGCAAACCGGCGATCGCAAGCGCACTCATGGATTTTCCGGAGCCGGATTCCCCGACGATTCCGACGATATCTCCTTCATCCATATGAAGGTCAAAATCATACACGACCGTTTCCGGGATCAGATGATCATGAAATTCAAGATTCAGATCGATCACATCAAGCATGATATACCTCCGAAATGGCATCGCTCAGTAAAGCAAAACTTAAGATCAGAAGGACCATGACGATGCCGACGGTCAGCGCATATAAGGGTGCCGAAAACAGGAATGCCTGTGCATCGGATAACATCAGTCCGAGGCTGGCATCCGGCGGCTGCACGCCAAGCCCCAGAAAACTCATCGCCGCTTCACACAGCACGGCATTGTTAAACCCGATGATCAGGGAGGCGATCAATGTTTGGCGTGTATTGGGGAAAATATGGATAAACATGATCCGGAGATCGGATGCGCCCATCAGTCTGACCGACTGCACATATTCCCTGTTTCTGCATTTCATGAATTCCGATCTTACGATCCTGGCATAGCTCGGCACAAACACGATTCCCATGGCGATCATGATCTGATAGGTACCGCATCCCATGAGCGCGATAAAAACAAGAGCGAGCAAAATGCTTGGAAACGAAAGGATCGCATCATTAAAACGCATCAGGATCTGATCGATCCATCCGCCGTAATAACCGGTCAAAGCCCCGATCAGCGTCCCGAAGAACACGCCGATCAGATTTGTGCCAAGCGCGATTGTAAACGTTGTCCGGATCCCGATGAGAACACGGCTGAAAATATCCCTGCCGAATTGATCGCACCCCATGATATGTTTGCTGCTTGCCTTTGCAAGACGCATGGATGCATCCATTGCTTTCGGATCATACGGGGTCCCGATGATCCCCCAGAGAACAAACAGGAAGATCAGGATCAGCAGGATAGCGCCGATATACATTTTTCCGTTCATCTTATTGATTTTCATGTTGTTTTACCCGCGGGTCGATCAGCGGATACAGAATATCCACCATAAAATTGATCACTACAACGATCCCTGCAATGATCGCTATGATCGCCTGTGCGACCGGATAGTCCCTGTTTGCTATGGAAGAAATCAGGAGTCTTCCAAATCCCGGAATGGAGAAAACCTGCTCGATCACGATGCTTCCGGCTACGATATCCGCAAGCGTCATCCCGAGAAACGTGATCACGGGAAGCAGCGCATTCCTTAAAACATGCCTGTAGAGGACCTGATCCGTTTTATTTCCCCTGCTGTATGCGGTTCTGACATAGTCAAGCTTGGATTCGGAAAGTACGGATGTTTTGAGCATCCTCATGCTCATGGCCGCTTTCGGCAGCGCGATCGATAAACAGGGGAAGAACATATAGGCAAGAAATGCACCGAAATTGCTTTTATAGGATACAAAACCGCCCGGCGTAAAGACACGCAACAGCAAGCCAAACAGATACGTCAGCAGGATTCCCGTAAAAAACGGCGGGATTGCCATAAACAACTGATTGATGATATCAAACAGTTTTGCAAAGTAACGGTCATAATACTTTGCCGTAATGATACCAAGCGGAACGGATAATAAAAGGATCATGAGAAACGAAAGCAGGCTCAGCGTTAAGGTGATCGGTAGTTTCTCGGCAAGAAGTGTTTTCACCGGCATATGATAGGAATAGGAAACACCCATATTACCGGTAACAAAATCACGTACCCATTGAAAATAACGAATGATCAGCGGGCGGTTCAATCCCATCTGCTCACGCAGGGCATTCACCTTTTCCGATGTGGCATTTGTACCGAGCATCTGTGTTGCGGGATCCCCCGGTATCACGGAAAAAGCTATAAAAACAAAAAGAGAGACCATGAGAATGGTGATGATCATTGTCATCCCTTTTCTGATTCCGTATCTCATAGGTCTCTCCTTACAGTCAGTAATACTGGTCTTATTGTATATCTTTGGGTTTGATCCTGCTCATGTCGAGAACATAGAGCGGATAAAACCGGTAACCTTCAAATGTGTTTCTGAGTGCAACAAATTCCGCCATATCCTGGATATAAACATTTGCCGCATCCTTTGTCAGGATCTGTTCCATTTCCTTATAACAAAGCGTTTTTTCTTCCTCATCCGTAAGCGTCAGGACTTTTTCATATAGAGCATCATATTCCGGATCGGAGAAATTCGTAAAATTGTCATCCGCTTTGGAATAGAAACGTTCCAGCAATGCCCTTGCGGAAAGATAAGAAGCATCCACGCCGATCACGGTCGATTCATAATTCCTGCCGACATAGGTATCACTCAGCCAGGAATTCCATTCCACCAGATTGATCTTTGCATTTATCCCGACTGCCTTCAGCTGTTCGACGATCACCTCTGCCGTGTTGATATGCGGCTGGTAATTGGACGGTACCGTGATCGTCATATCAAACCCGCCCGGATAACCGGCCTCTGCAAGCAGTGATTTTGCCTTCTGGATATCCTGTTTATAATACTGCGAAAGCTCCGGAAGGTAATATTTGGAAAAAGAGGGAAACATACTCGATCCGATGATCGTTCCCTTTCCTTCACTGGTCAGTTCGAGAATATTTTTACGATCGACGGCATAACACAGCGCCTGTCTGACACGAATATCATCAAACGGTTTCACGGCATTGTTCAGATACAGTGCCTGAACCAGGTTCATGGTTCCTTCCATGATCGTGAAATCTTCCGTCAGCTGCGCGACCTGATCCGTTGTCAGATGTGCGTACATATCGAGGGACCCGCCTCTTAAATTCATGACAACCGTATCCATCTGCGGTACGATCTTAAAAGTCACGCGTTTCAGATAAGCTTTGTTACCCCAATAATCATCAAATCTCTCGAGTACAATGCTTTCCTGTACAGACCTGGATACAAAAGAAAACGGTCCGGTACCGATGGGCTCCGTATCATACGCTTCATGATCCTTGGGAATGATCGCTGCATTGACCATTGCCAGATACGACGGAAAATCCACATTTGCTTCCGAAAGATGAACGGAAACCGTCTGTTCATCCACAACGGTAACTTCTTCCATCAAAGAATAAGCCGGTATCATGGGCGTATCTCCCATCTTACCGGCAATCTTATCCAGACTGTATTTTACGTCCTCTGCCGATACTTTGTTTCCGTTATGGAATTTCACGTTGTTTCTCAGATGAAAGATGTAATCCTGTCCATCCGATAATACTTCGTAACTCTCCGCTACGGCAGGGACAATATTTCCATCGCAATCAGGCTTCAGCAAGCCTTCAAATACGTTGAACAATACCTCTCTGGTTCCTGCCGCAACTGCTTTGTGTGGGTCAAGACTGTCTTCGAGATCTTGTGCGATTCCTACTACGATCTGTGAAGGTTTTTCTGTCTTATCACCTGCGCAGCCGCACAGTGCAACAGACAGCGTCAATGCACACACAACAGCAACGATAGCTTTTTTCATGTGTGTCACCTCATAAATCTTTGATATAAAAAGAACGCATACATTGTAACCTAATGTATGCGTTCCGTGCAAGCATATTCTCAGGAAACGTTAATTCAGGAATTTTTTCAGTTCATCCATGAATGTGTTCACATCCTTAAATTCCCTGTAAACGGATGCAAACCGGACATAGGCAACCGGATCAACGGTTTTTAACTTGTTCATGACCAGTTCACCGATCACGTCGCTGGAAATCTCCTTGTCCTCGTAATTAAAGATCTCCGTTTCGACCTCATCCACCAGCTGTGTGATCGTCGCAGCAGCTACAGGCCTCTTATGGCAGGCACGTAATACGCCGCCTTCGATCTTCTTCCGGTCGTAAGCCTCCCGGTTATTATCCTTTTTAATGATGATGATCGGAATGGTTTCCACTTTTTCGTAAGTGGTAAAACGTTTATCGCATTCATCGCAGACTCTGCGCCTTCTGATGGAATTATTGTCTTCCGCAGGTCTTGAGTCGATAACCCTCGTGTTTTCATGGCCACAAAACGGACACTTCATATTACTCCCCCTTTGATTTTATAAAACTATGATTATTATAGTTGACATAATCCGAAATGTCAACCTTTTGTATGATAATTATCATTCAGGCACAAGATATTCGTTAAGATAGGCAATGACCGCTTCGTAACCTTCTTCCGAGAACGGAAAAGTCTGTTCCCTGATCAATTCCGCATCGGTCTTGTCATACGCATAGGGTTCCGGCCAGATACTGACTGTAAATTCATCAAGGTCCCGGGCGGATCCGTCCGTCTGATTACGGATAATGCGGTATCGTTTTCCGTTCAGGCTGCCTGTAAACGGTTTATTATATGTGTAAAAATGAAACGGTAATATGGTATTTCGATCGATCAAACCGTAACTCCTTCGTGTGATTTTTCAAATAAAAAGAGCCACTCTCTCCGGAGTGGCTCTGATCACATTTATTTCTTAAGAAAATCCGGAATCTTTAAGGATTTCACCTCGACCTTGCTTTCAACCGGCTGTTGCGGTCTAGCCGGTGCCTGCGCAGGTCTGATCCCGTTCATATTCGGTGCAGGCATTGCGGGCTGCGCATTCATGTTGCCACCGGGCATATTACCGGGCATTCCCGGATTCATTGCTCCGTTATTCGGATAACCGCCGGGCATAGGCTGACCGGAGTACATACCCGGATTATTCATGGGCATTTGTCCCTGTCCGCCGGGAACTCCCTGCATACCACCGGGCATTCCCGGATTCATTGGATTGTTCCCCATCGGCATATTCGGAGCCATCGGCGGAACCGCACCTGTCATACCGGGTGTATGCGTCCTGCCCGGTCCGAAGCTGCCGCGTTCTCTGTTATTGATCCTTCCAAAGCCCTGCGGCTGAACTTTCGGTGCGTTTTCATCAATACCGGTTGCAATGACCGTAACCGTACAGGTATCCGGTTCTTTATCGTCACACATTGCACCCATGATCAGGTTAACATCATCCCCTGTGATATCCTTTACAAAGGATACGGCATCATCTGCATCTAACAGCGTGATCTCACCGGAGATATTTACGATCACATGGCTTGCGCCTGCAATGGAAGTTTCAAGGAGCGGTGAATTCACAGCCTGACGTACGGCTTCGATCGCTTTATCATCACCCTTGGCCTGACCGATACCGATATGTGCGATACCTTTATTTTCCATAACGGTGCGGACATCCGCAAAGTCTAAGTTGATCAGGGA